>Ga0302156_10000533_pt1 | contig 36071 bp, 26 predicted proteins | sample I_Bog_N3_2_FD_193503 | JGI IMG/M metagenome (GOLD analysis project Ga0302156, IMG submission 193503) | Peat permafrost microbial communities from Stordalen Mire near Abisko, Sweden - I_Bog_N3_2 | ecosystem: Environmental > Terrestrial > Soil > Wetlands > Peat | place: Sweden: Abisko, Stordalen... | reverse complement strand
AGCGAAGGTACATTCGTTTTTCCCATTCTGTCGCCTGCCGTGTACAACATCAGCGCTACCCGAGCGGGATTTGAAAGGTATGCGCAGACCGGCGTAGAACTGCGTGCTGACGCCGCGGTCACGGTCAACATCTCGCTCAAAACCGGCAAGGCAACCGAGACGGTAACGGTGACCGCCGAAAGCGCCCAGATCGACGTGACGACGGGCACCTTGTCCCAGGTCATCGGCAACTCGCAAGTGAGCGATCTGCCGTTGAATGGCCGCAATGCTTCCGCCCTCACGGAAGAGGTCGCAGGCGTCACCTTCGCACCGGGGGGACAGGCGGATCAAGGCAACACCAAGACCTTCCCGGCAGCGGTTACCATTTCGGCCAACGGCACGTTCGTGGGCCAGACCAACTACATGCTCGACGGCGGCAACAACGTGGACGAGTACACCAACGTCAATGAGCCGTTCCCCATGCCCGATGCGCTGCAGGAATTCAGCGTAGAGACCAACAACTACAGCGCGCAATACGGCCAGAACGCCGGCGCCGTGGTCAATATCATCACCAAGAGCGGCGCCAAGCAATATCACGGCGACGTGTTTGAGTTTGTGCGTAACCGGGCCTTCAACGCCGCCAATCCCTTCACTTGGAAGCCCGCAATAAGCGCCTTGGTCGTCGATCCGCTCCATCGCAACCAGTTTGGCGGCACGGTGGGCGGACCCCTCGATATTCCCCATCTCTTCCGCAGCGACAAGTCGTTCGGCTTCTTCGGCTACCAGCGGACGATCAATCACGCTGCCTCCACTGCCGGATCCTCCACCATCCTTCTGCCGACCATCGCCCAGGCGGGCGCGAACTCGTCGGGCGCAGCGCCGGGAACCAACAACCTGGTATTCGCCTCGTGCGTCACTGATCCGTTTGATCCCAACGGAACCACGTTTATGGTTGCCGATCCATCTTGTCCGCAACTACCGCCAGGCGGAACTGCCGTTTACGCCAGTTCGCACACCTGGAAGCCGTCTGCCATGAGCCCCGTGTCGCAAAAATTCTTTAGTTACGTCCCCGCGTTGTCCTCCAACGGCTCCGTTGCTCCGTTCGCACTCCCGAACAACTTCACGATGGCGGAGATCACGGCGCGTGCAGACCAGGAACTGGCCCCGAGAGACAAAATATTTGAGCGCTACTTCTCCGACGCGTTCATCCTGCAAGGCTTGGAAAACACCGCGAACATTCTCACCCTTGCCAACGGGGCTTCGAACCACTATTACAACGCGCTGATCTCCGAAACGCACACCTTCACTGCGCACATCGTCAATAACCTCATCATCAGCGACCAAATCCAGAACGACGGCCGCGGGCCGGTTGCCAGCGCTGTCAGCGTGGCTGACTTTGGCGTCACCGGTGTATACCAGCCGCCGCTTAAGCAGATCTCCCAGATTCAGGTGCCGGGCTACTTCACAGTCTCCACGCTCGGCCAGGCCACCTTCCGCAGAGGGAACTATACGCTCACCGACGACATCCATTTCCTGTGGGGCAAGCACAACATCGACGCCGGCTATCATTTCGAACTGTCGAAGGTCGACGTCGATAACCTCAACTCACTGCCCGGTCAGTTCAACTTCAGCGCCACGGGCACCGGCGATGCCGCCGCCAGCTTCGAGTTTGGGTATCTCGCGCAAATGAACCAGGCAAACGGCCAGCTTTTCAAACCCCGCGGCAAGTTTCAGGGAGCCTACGTGCAGGATAGCTGGAAAGCGACTCCTCGCCTGACGCTGGACTACGGTGTGCGCTGGGAGCCTTTTGTGCCATGGCATGAGAGAGATGGACGCATGGGAGGTTTCAACCCGACCCTCTGGGCATCGAACACTCACTCGACGAAGTACCCTCTTGCGCCGGCCGGAATGCAGTTCGCCGGCGATCCGGGGTTCAACCCCAACGGCGCCGCGTCGGCTTACGGTCACTTTATGCCCAGGCTGGGCTTTGCCTGGGATGTCTTCGGCAATGGCAAAACCAGCGTGCGGGGCGGTACCGGCCTGTTCTTTGACAGCCGCATCAACAGCACACTTTTCAATATCTACTCAAACGGCGCGCCGTTCCTCACTTCGGTGTCGCTTAATTCCACGTTCTCTACCTCCAATCCAGCCGCCGACGTCAACATGACCTTCGTCAACCCATACGGCTCCGTGGGCGTCACGAATCCTTTCCCGGCCCCCGCAGTGCCTCCGCCAACCGCGCCCATCAGCGCGTCCAATAACTGGCTGACCTTCGATCCCTTCAAAGGCTTCCAGGATCCGCGCACCGTCGACTACAACCTGGCCGTGGAACAGCAGCTTAGCAGCAGTTTCTCCCTGCGTGCCGCGTATGTGGCGGAGCAAAGCCGCCACGAGTGGCAGAACCTCGAACTCAATCCCTGGACCAGCTCGACCACTGCCATTTACGATCTGGCGGGATGTTCGGCAACCAACAGTTGCTATCCGCAGGGGAACTTCATCACAGCGGCCAACACCGGTGGCAACACCAACTACAACTCCTTGCAGGTTTCGGCCGAACAGCGCATGAAATATGGCCTGACGTTGCTGTTCAACTACACCTGGTCAAAGGCGCTCGACAACATGCCTTACAACCAGGCAGCTACCTCTATCGGCGGCGGCAACTCGTTCGTTTATCCGATTACCATGGCCAATTTCAAAGCTCTGGACTACGGACCGACGGAATTCGATCACCAAAATGTGGTCGCGTCTTCCTATGTGTACAAGGAGCCGAAGATCATGAACGACGCTCCTGCCGCTCTCCGTTATCTGGTCAACGGCTATGAGACCACGGGCCTCGTCCAGCACCGCTCGGGCGACCCGCTGACGATTACCTCAAGCTCAAACAACAATTCCGGTGTGCACCAGAATCGCGATCGCGCCGTGTATAGCGGCAGCGGCGCTTACGGTGGCTCGGAATGCACGGGCCAGATAAATTGCAGAAACTTCCTGAATCCGGCAGCCTTTTCTGTCAACCCCGCCGGTACATTCGGGAACGTCAAGAAGGGTTCGTTCAGGGGCCCGGCTTACACCGATTGGGATGCCAGCATCGCGCGCGTGTTCCCATTCGGCGAGCGGACTTCTCTGCAGTTCCGCGCCGAGTACTTCAACCTGTTGAACCACACCAACGCTGGCGACCCAGCCACCGGCCTGGGAGGGTCGTTTGGCAGAGTCACGAGCACCGCTCCTCAGAACGTGAGTCCCGCCACCGTCGCAAACGATCCGCGCATCGCGCAGTTTTCTCTGAAGTTGCTTTTCTAACTCACAGGGGAGTGCGGCTGTCAGCCGCACTCCCCGTTACATTGCACGCTCCGACTTCGGTATCCGGAGCGCTCGTTGCAGCAGTTTGTGACTGGTCGAGTGCCGAATCGGGCGGCCATGAGAGGCCGCTCTTATCTCTGAAATGCAACCGAGCAGAACGTGAAGGCCACTCGATGATCGCGACGGCAGGATGGAAATCTCAGGACCGGCTAATCAGAAGGTTGCTGGCGATCTGCCTTTTGGCGTTCACCGTCCCTGCCCTGGCGCAGGCATCCCGGCCTGCGGCAGAGGGCGTCTACCACAACCCCATTCTCTTCGCCGACTACTCCGATCCCGATGTGATCCGCGACGGCGCTAACTACTATCTCGTCGCCTCCACCTTCCATTTCGTTCCCGGGATTCCCATTCTGCAATCCACGGATCTCGTCCATTGGACCATCGTTGGTCACGTCGTCGATCGCCTCACCATGGACCCGCGCTACAGCATGGTGGGCGGCAATCGCTACGGCAAAGGCGTGTGGGCGCCCTCCATCCGGAAGCACGACGGGCTTTTTTACGTCTACTTCCCCACCCCTAATGAGGGCATCTTCGTCTCGACCGCGACCAGCATCACCGGTCCGTGGAGCGATCCCGCCGTCGTCATCGCGCAGCCCGGCCTTGAAGATCCCTGTCCATTCTGGGACGACGACGGCAAGGCCTATCTGATCCATTCCGTCACCGGCGCGGGCCCGCTCATCCTGCACCGCATGTCGCCCGACGGCAAACATGTGCTCGATCAAGGAAAGATCGTCGTCCAAGATCCCGAGCATCTGCCCACTCTCGAAGGCCCCAAGCTCTATAAGCGCGGCGGCTACTACTACATCTTTGCGCCCTTCGGAGGCGTTGGCGTGGGATCGCAGGTTGTGTTGCGCTCGCGCCAGATCTACGGCCCCTACGACTACCGCGTAGTGCTGGCGCAGGGCTCAACCAAGATCAACGGACCGCACCAGGGCGGTTATGTCGAAACTCCCGATGGTGAGGGCTGGTTTGTACACTTTCAGTCCGACGGCGCCCACGGCCGCATCGTGCATCTCGAGCCCGTGCGTTGGCGGGACGATTGGCCCGTTATCGGCGCCGATCCCGATGGCAACTCGACCGGACAGCCCATTGCTTCCGGCTCCATTCCAGACCATTCCACCGCGCCGTCCGAACAGCATCCGCAAACCTCCGACGATTTCAATGAGGCCGTGCTGGGCCCACAGTGGGAGTGGAACCATAATCCCGACGACGCCCACTGGTCTCTCGCCGCACGGCCCGGCTATCTGCGGCTCATCCCCATGCCGGCCGATGGCCTGCTCTCCGCGCGCAACACGCTCACGCAGTGCATGCAGGACAACTCCTTCGCGTTCACCGTGCGCGTGGACTTGAATGCGATGAAAGCTGGCGTGCACGCCGGCCTCGCCATGTTTGAAGAATCCGCCAGCGGGCTTGAAATCGTCCAATCAGACGGCGCGCGGCGGCTCGATTTCTTTCATTTGTCGGAGCACGTCTCCGGTCCCGCACTGACTCAAACCGTGATCCAGCTCCGCGTGCGCGTCAGCGGTGATCAGGCCCTTTATTTCTACTCGCTCGATGACGGCAAGACCTTCCAACAACTCGGCGCGGCCACGCCCATCCGTTTCAGTTGGTGGAAAGGCTCGCGGCCCGCTCTATTCGCCTGGACCACGCTCACCTCCGATCCCGGCGCCGTCGATTTCGACTGGGTCCACTACCAGGCGCTGGCTCCCAATCCCTGGTAAAGAATCATCCCTCGGGGGCTGAAGCCCCGCTGATTTTTGGGACATTTACGGCACGACTGAAGTCGTGCCCTTTCACGGCGCATTCAAACTGACCCACTCCCCTTCTTTCAGTCTCTTCACTCCGTCACTCCTGTGCGTGGTACAATTTGCCCACATCGCAAGCCATGATGGAACCTTCCTCCCAAGCCCATACATTCGTTGAAGTGATCGCTCCTGACCAGACCCGTCAGACCGTCACCGTCACGCATTCCCCGTTTCTCATTGGCCGCGGCGAAACCGACAACAATGTCGCGCTCGTCGACGGCCGCATTTCGCGCCACTGCGCCGCCATTGTGATGAGCGACGCGGGCTACCGGATCGAAGACCGGGGCAATCGCTACGGCGTGTTTGTGAACGGCGTCAAGGTGCAGGTGCAGCCACTCCGCGACGGCGATTTTATCGGCTTCGGCATCGATGACAGTTACCACATCGTCTTTCGTGTGGGCTCAGCTCCTGATGTGCCCGAGCAGCCCGAGGTCGCCAACCTGCTCACCCGCATCGGCTCGCTTTCCAAACTGGCTAGCTCTGTAACTGGCGACGGCTTGAGCAAACTCAACCTGCTTCTGGAAGCCACTTCGCTGCTGCACTCGCAGCTTCCGCTCGATTCCGTGCTCGGCTCCATGCTCGACCACGCCATCTCCATCATCCACGCCGATCGCGGCCTGCTGATTGAGCCCGATGCCTCCGGCGTCATGCGCGTGCATCTCGCCCGCAATAACAAGGGCGACAATCTCGCCCCTGAGACCATCAACCCCAGCCAGACCGCCGTCAATCAGGCCATCAGCAAACAGGCCAGCGTCATCACTGAAGACTTGAACTTTGCCGGCCTTGATTTGAAGGCAGCCGAAAGCGTCGTGGTGCAAGGTTTGCGCGCCGTGGTCGCCATTCCGCTCTACGCTTCCACCCGTGAAGTTGCCGTTACGGGCGGCGACTTCAAGCACGGCCCGCTGCTCGGCGTCATCTATCTCGATTCGCGCCGCATCGCAGCCTTTTCCGCCATCGACCGGCAGATTCTCGACGCCCTCGGCCTGCAGGCCGCCAGCATTCTCGACAACGCCCTCTTGGTTGAGAAGGAGCGCGAGCGCCAGCGCCTCGAACAGGAGCTTTCCATCGCGCGCACCATCCAGCAGGCGCTCGTGCCCCACGGCCTGCACGACTTTCCCCACCTCGCCGTCAGCGGCGTGCATCATCCCTGCACCGAAGTCGGCGGCGACTACTTCGACGTGGTTTCGGTCGACGAAGACCGCACCGCGATTCTCATCGCCGACGTCAGCGGCAAGGGACTGGGCGCAGCCCTGCTGACCACGATGCTCCAGGGCGCCTTGTCGGGGCTTTCCATGGGCGCCGATCCCGTCAAAGTTTTCAACCACGTCAACAAATTCCTCTGCCACCATAGCGAAGTTGGCCGCTATGCCACCATGTTCATCGGCATCATCGGCCGCGACGGCATGCTCGAATACATCAAGGCCGGCCATCCTTCCCCGCTCCTGCTGCGCAAGGGCCAGGTCACCGAGCTTTACAACGAAGGCTCGTTTCCCGTGGGCCTCATCGCCGAAGCCAGTTACGAATCCGCCTGCCTGCAACTCGAGCCTGAAGACACCCTGGTTCTGTTCAGCGACGGCGTCACCGAAGCGGAAAACGTGAACCATGACCTTTTTGAGGTTTCAGGACTTAGCCAGGCTCTGGCCGGCAAGCAGGACGTCCCGGTCGAGGTCCTACAGCAGTCGGTGCTGGACGCTGTGAGTGCCTTTTCACGCGGCGCCAGCCAGTCGGACGACATCACGCTGTTGGTGGTCCGCTACCGCGCCACGGCCTGAGGTCAGATTTAACTCCCTTGCTCCCTCGCTCGCTGTTTCCCTAGTCCCTTAGTCCCTAGTCCCTTAGTCCCTGTAGTATTGATACAATCCACACCATGGCCGCCCCGACTTTTATTGGAAGATACGAAATCGTCGCAGAACTGGGACGCGGCGCGATGGGCAGCGTCTTCAAAGCCAATGACCCTGCGGTAGGCCGCATCGTGGCTCTCAAAACCATCCATTCCGCCGCGCTCAGTGGGGAGCAGGCCGCGGAATACCGTGCGCGTTTTTATCGTGAGGCTCGCGCTTCCGGCGTGCTGGCTCATCCCGCCATCGTGCCCGTCTTCGACGTGGGCGAGCACGAAGGCGCGCCCTTTCTGGTCATGGAGTTTGTTGACGGTCACACCCTCGACAGTGCCATGAAGAAGGGTGAGCGCTTCACCCTCGATCGCGTCTGCGATATCGGCCAGCAGCTCGCCGACGCCCTCGGTTACGCGCACCGCCAGGGCGTGATCCATCGCGACATCAAGCCCGCCAACATCCTCATGACCTCGCGGGAAGTCTACGGCAGCGAGCGGCCCCGCATCACCGATTTCGGCATCGCCAAGCTCGCGGCCAGTGAGATCACCAGCACCGGCCAGATGCTCGGCACCCCCGCCTACATGCCCCCCGAGCAATTCACCGGCGCTCCCATCGACGGCCGTGCCGACCTCTTCTCGCTGGGTGTAATTCTCTTTTCACTGGCCGCCGGCGAGCAGCCCTTTCTCGGCGAAACCATGACGGCAGTCTCTTACAAAGTCGTCCACGTCGATCCCATCCCGCCCTCCAAGCTCAACCCTGCCATCCCTCCGGCCCTTGAGGGCGTGATTCTGAAGTGCCTCGCCAAAAATCCTACTGCTCGTTATCAGACAGGCGAAGAGCTCGCTCAGGATCTAGCCACCTTGCGCGTCAATCCCAATGCCACGCTCTCCTCGACGGCCCCGGCCGCAAGCGATCCCAACGCCACGCTCGCCGCCTCGCCCAGCAGCATCTCGCATCCACCGGCCCACACGTATTCAGCAACGCAAAAGCCAGCCGCTGCCCCAGTCAAGAAGCCTTCCAAACAGTTGAAAAGCGAAGCCATCATTGCCGTGGCTCTGCTTGCTGTTGTGGCAGCCGGAGCAGGCGGCTGGTTTCTGCACCGCCTCTATCATTTCGGCCACGTTCAGTCGCAGCACCAAACCGTCCCGCCGCCCAATCCGCAGCCGCCCACTTTCGGAAGTGGCGATCTGCCTCCCGCGGTGCCGTTAACCAAAACTCCGGTATCCGTTCCGGCCACCCCCGGCAAGCCGACGCCCGCGAAGCCTGCGCCCGCAACCGCCAAGCCCCAGACAGCAACTCAACAAACCGCTCCACCGCCAGCTTCAACCCCGGCCGCTACGAATACCACTCCGCCGCCTGCGGCCAAGCCCGCCAAAACCACACCGCCTGCCGCCCCCCCGGCTGCCGCGGCCACCGATCCCCACAAACTCGATCCCAGCGCCAACAGCAAATTCAAGATCGAGTTGAACCACATGCCCAACGGCGTTCCGCTCACGGTGGAGATGAATAAAACGGTCTACCTGCGCTTTATCAGCGGCGACAAAACCGATCTCAACAATCTCTTCGTCCCGCCCGGCACGCAGGCATTCCAGGTCATCGCTAAGAACGGCAGCCAGCAGGTGGTCTCGAACATCGCCAGCAGCGAATTCAAGGCCAAGAAGAAAAAGAACTTCAAAATCGATTTGCAGAACCAGCAGAACGTGCCCGCCGGCGCAGCGGCTCCGCTTAGTCCCAGCGCGAAGATCGTGGTCTCGCTTTCCACTCCGCTCTTTTAACCGGACATTCACGATCGTCCAATACCATCGGTCTATCCCAAGCGGGAAGGGGAGCTTGAGCGCCCGGTCACGGAGTTGAATAGTTCCCACGTCGAAGGAAGAGCGCAATGCAAATCTCCACGGAAGAAATGCCGGGCGGCATCACTCGCGTCGCGCTCGATGGCCGCATGGATATCGCCGGCGCCGCAGCTGTCGACCTCAAGATGAACCTGATCGCGGGCAGCGCCAAGAAACTCCTCGTCGACCTCGAGAAGGTCGCCTTCCTTGGCTCCATGGGTCTGCGCTCCATCGTGACTCCCGCGCGCGCCGTCAAGAGCCGCGGCGGAACGGTCGTGCTGTTTGCGCCCAATGAGATGGTGGAATCAGTTCTCAAGACCAGCGGCATCGATACCCTGATCCCGGTGCGCCACGATTTGGATGCTGCCATTGCCGAGCTCGGATAAGCTGGCAGCAGCAACGAGGGCGACCATGCGCGCAACGCTGACACTTGAGAATGGGATGACAGTCCCCGATCAATCTCTGAGCAATCCTGACCCGGCCTGGCCCGAGGCGCGGCTGACCCTCAAGAGTCAGCTCGAGGACCTGACCCTGGTCTGGCCCTGGGTAGAAGCGATTGCCGCTCGCTACTCCGTTCCCGCTGATACCCAGTTCGCCATTCAGCTCTGCCTTGAAGAAGCGCTCTCGAATATCATCCGCCACGGCTACCAGAGCCAGCCGAACCAGGCGATCTCCGTTGAGTACGCACCCGCCTGCGTCGAAAATGACAACGCCGAGGAGCTCGTCTTCACCGTTGAAGATCACGCCCCGCCCTTCGATCCCCTCGCGCCTTCCGCCGATGCCCCGGCTCCAGCTCCAGTCTCCATTCAGGAATTCCCGCCCGGAGGTCAGGGAATCCGTCTCATGCGCAAATTCGCAGGCCGCCTCGCCTGGCAGCAATTGCCCAACGGCAATCGCCTCACCCTCGCCTTCACCCTCCCGCGGTCCCTAAGTCCCTCAGTCCCTTAGGCCCCAGTCCTCAACTCCTCGTCTTCTCGCTTCCCTGCCCCTTGCTCCCTCGCTCCCTTGCTCCCTGCCTTGCTATCATTGCGTCTATAAGGTAGGCGCGGCTGGCTTCCCCTTGCGGCCGTCCCGGTGGTGTGTGTGTCGCGACTCTTCCAGCGTCTTGTCTTTGCAACTTCCGTGGTGATCTTTGCCGCCCTTGGCCTGGGCTACATCCTTGGCGAGTTCGGTTGGTTCGGTGTGCGCGCCGGCGACGAGCAGAGCGCCGCATACAACCAGATGCGCGTTTACGCCGAGGTCCTGCGCAAAATTCAGAACTATTACGTCACCGAGCCCAAGATCCCCGAAGTCACCAACGGCGCACTGCACGGCCTGCTCGACTCGCTCGATCCCGACTCCAGCTATCTCAGCGCGGCCGAGTACAAGATCTACAAGGACCGTCCTGCCGCCGACAACGCGCAGGTGGGCCTCACCGTCTCCAAGCGCTTCGGTTACGCCACCATCGTCAACGTGCTGCCGGGCTCGCCCGCCGATCTGGACCACCTCCGCGACGGCGACGTGATCGATCTCATTGAAGGCCAGTCCACGCACGATATTCCGCTGGCCCTGGTGCGTTTCATGCTCGAGGGCAAGCCTGGGACCACGGTTACCATCACCGTGGTGCGTCCCTTCAAGCCCGACCCGGACAAGATCACGCTCACCCGCACCGTCCCGGCCACGCCCGCGCTGGGCGAGCAGCTCTACGAGAACGCGTCCATCCTTTACCTCAAGCCCGGCGTGCTCACCGCCGCGCGCGTCGACGATCTCGCGGCCCGCATCAAGGGCGCAGGCAAAGGCCGCAAGATTCTCCTTGACCTCCGCGACACCACCGGCAGCGACCCCAGGCAGGGATTGCGCCTGGCCAACTTCTTCCTTAAGCAGGGAACCCTCGCCTCTCTCGAGGGCCAGAAGGTTCCCGTGCAGACCTTCACCGCCGATCCCGCGTTGTGCCTTACGGACGCCCCGGTTGTCGTCCTGGTCAACCGCGGCACCTACGGCGCGCCCGAGCTCACGGCAGCCGCCATCGAAGGCCTCAAGCGCGGCGATGTTGTGGGTGAGCGCACCTTTGGCGAGGGTTCAGTGCAAAGAACCATCGACCTGCCCGACGGTGGCGCGCTTATGCTCACCATTGCCAAGTATGAGACCCCCGGCGGCAAGAAGATCGAGGACGAAGCCGTCACTCCCACCCTGGTCGTATCCAGTCCTCAGGACAACGGAGAGCCCATGCCTTCTTCCAACGGCGACGAGCAGTTGAATCAGGCGCTTTCGCTGTTGAAGGCCAAGAACGGTTAAGGACCCATGAGCGCCAAGGAAGATTTTGCCGGCAAACTCGTTCAACTCACTAACACATTGAAAAAACGCGTCAGCTCCGAGGACGGCCAGTGGACCGTTAAAGGGTTCATTGACATTTTCAAGAATGTTTACACAATTTCCTCCGATACGAAAATCCTGTCCAAGATTCTGGAAATCCACTTGTTCCCGGAAATCCTGACATTCGCTCAAGCCAATAAATACAAGATTGTCTTAGCGGAGCACCAGAATTATTACCCTGACATTTCCTTTGTCAAATCTGATGATGAATCGATAAAATTCGCCGTCGACTTCAAGACCACCTACAGAAAACCGAACAACCCTCAAGTTTGCAATGGGTTTACGCTCGGCTCTCACGGGAAGTATTTTGTGGACCGAACAAGTCGGAAAAACATTCAGTTCCCTTATAAGTCCTATGCTGGCCATTTTTGCCTGGGGATTATCTACGATAGGGCAGAGGGAGCAACGATCGATGAGACTCGCGTGCATCGCATCGACGAGCTGAAGTCCATAACCTCTGTCGTGAGGAACTTTGAATTCTTTGTCGCAGAAAAGTGGCGGATCGCGAGCGACAAACGCGGGAGCGGAAACACGGCGAACATAGGAAGCATTAAGAATATCGCTGACATTATCAACGGCCGTGGAATGTTCTCGAGGCTTGGCGAATCATGGTTTGACGACTATTGGATGAACTACGGCAAGATCGTCATTCAAGACGACGCCGAGGGCACAAGAGCCATCACCAAACTCGCCGATTTCGTCAAATACAAGAAAGGCGATGCCTCCCTGATCGTCGCGAAGAGAAATGACGACGAAGAGGAGGAAGCATGAGAGTGAACGTGCCTCCCATCAAGTCCCAAGGGATAAAAACCAAGCTTGTTCCTTGGATTAAGAGTTTCGTTCCCCACGGTTTCGATGGAGATTGGGTTGAACCGTTCATGGGGACTGGCGCTGTCGCGTTCAATATTGCTCCTGCGAATGCCGTGTTGTGCGACAGAAACCCACACCTGGTAAGCTTCTATTCCTCGATCGTAACGGGAGAAATCACGTCAGCAATCGTCAGGGTTCATTTGCAGGAAGAGGGGCGTCGCCTCCTAGAGCAGGGCGAAGACCACTACTATGAGGTGAGGGACCGATTCAATAAGTGCCACAATCCTTTGGACTTTCTCTTTCTGAATAGGGCCGGGTTCAACGGAATGATCCGCTTCAATCGCAAGGGTGAGTTCAATATCCCATTTTGCAGAAAGCCGCAGCGCTTTGCCCAAGCGTACATCACCAAGATCGCCAATCAGGTAGCCTGCCTGGAAAAACTGCTTCGCACCAAGAATTTCGTATTCAAGTGCCAAGATTTCCAGCGAACGATCCAGGAGGCATCTTCAAAGGACATCATCTATTGCGATCCGCCATACATTGGCCGTCATGTGGATTATTACAGCGGCTGGACAGAATCCGACGAAACTACCCTTTGCGATGCGCTGTCGAACTTCCCCGGCAGATTTATCCTCTCCACGTGGCATCACAACGACTATCGGGAAAATGAATACATAAATCGGCTCTGGAGCAGGTTTAATGTGCTGACGAAAAACCACTTTTACCACGTTGGCGGCAAAGAGGAGAACAGGAACCCCGTTGTGGAGGCGCTGGTCACGAATTTCCAAACAGATGAACCTTTGAGCGCGCCGCCGAAATCTGAGCAGCTGCTCCTGATCGCTTCCTGATTCTCCATTTTCCACCTCCGAGCCCCGCATTCCCGCTCTTGCACGCCGTGGTGCGCCCGTCTCAGCGCGCCCTCTTTTCCGCTTCGCGCCAATGCTAGCCTTAAAGTGAACGCTGTTCCGCGACACTCTGCGGCGCAGCGCCGATGAGGCCTGACCTGCCTTGGCTGTTACCCCCCATCAGCCGCCGCCCAAGCTGCGGCCCGCAGCCCGCGACGAAGAACCCCTGCGCTCTGCGCTCGGCCCGCCTCTGCCGGAGCATCGCCGACGCAAGCTCGCCGGCCGCTCGGTGCTGGCCGCGCTCATCATCCTCGCCGCCGCAACCGGCTCGCTCGCCGGCCTCACCCTCGTCTACTCCGTCAATCTCCCGCAGATTCAGGAACTCGAACAGTACCGCCCCTCCACTACTACCGATCTCTACGACCGCCAGGGCCGCGTCATCGGCTCCTTCGCGCTGGAGCGCCGCGAAGTAGTGGGCTACGACGGCTTCGCGCCCGTGCTGCGCCAGGCCGTCATCTCTATCGAAGACAAAAATTTCGAGTCCCACTGGGGCATCAATGTCTTTCGCGTGGCCGGCGCCGCCTGGCACGACATCCGCTCGCATGGGCGCGCCCAGGGCGCATCGACACTCACCATGCAGTTGGCGCGCAACCTCTTTCTCTCCTCCGATCGCACTGCCATGCGCAAAATTCAGGAGGCCTATCTCGCCGTCCAGATTGAGCGCGCCTTTACCAAGCAGCAAATTTTCACCCTTTACGCCAATCAGATCTATCTCGGCAGCGGCATGTACGGCTTCGAGGCTGCTTCGGAATATTTCTTTTCGAAACACGCCAAAGATTTGACATTGACCGAGGCCGCGCTTCTCGCCGGCTTGCCCAAGGGCCCGGTTGCCTATTCGCCCATTCTCAATCCCGAGCGAGCGCTGACTCGCCGCAACCTGGTGCTCAGTGAAATGGAGTCCGACGGCGCCATCACCCACGCGCAAGCCCGGCAGGCCCGGGCGACCCCTCTGGGATTGCATATCGCGCAGCCCGTAGGCGCGGTGGCCCCGTGGTTCCAGGAAGAAGTTCGCCGCGAACTCGAAAAACACTTCGGCTCTGAGGAGGTGCATGAAGACGGGTTGCGTGTCGACACCACGCTTGATCTCGACTTGCAGCAGGTCGCCAATCGTGCCGTGGCTGACGGCGTAGCCGCCTACGAGCGCCGCCACGGATGGCGCGGCAAGATCGAGAACGTCCTCTCCAGCGATGTCACGCTCGACTCCTACCGCCATCCCGATTGGGCCGTCACTGTCGGCCCCGGCGACTACGTCCACGCGCTAGTCACGCGTGCGCTCCCGCTTGAAATCCATGCGCGCATCGGACCTCCCGGCCAGCCCGGCTCCGAAGTTGTGCTCCTCCCCGCCGACTGGCAATGGACCGGCCAGCGCTATGGCGATGCCCTCGCCAAGCCCGGAGACATCGTTTATATCCGGCTCACCGCGACTACGGAAGGGGCCGAGCGCCGCGCTTCGCTCGAGCAGGACTCCGGCGCCGAGGGCGCGCTGCTGGCCATGGACAACACCAGCGGCGACATCCTTGCCATGGTCGGCGGCCGCGACTACGCGACGTCGGTCTTCAACCGCGCCACTCAGGCAGAGAGACAGACCGGTTCCAGCTTCAAGCCCTACGTCTATACCGCCGCGGTCGAAGACGGCGTCAAGCCCACCGACATCGTCGTCGATGGCCCGGTCAGCTTTGGCGCCTACGTTCCCCACAACTACGAGAACGACTACAAGGGCGCCATGACCGTCGCTAACGCCTTCGCCGAATCGCGCAACATTCCCGCCCTCAAGCTGGCCGCGCGCGTGGGCATTCACAAGGTCATTGAAGTGGCGCACCGCTTCGGCATCACCGAGAACATTCCCGCCTATCTTCCCATCGCGCTGGGCGCGGTCGAAATCAACCTCGAGGAGCAGGTGGCTTCCTACGCGGTCTTTCCCAACGACGGCATTCGTGTGACCCCGCGCGTCATTCGCAAAGTCTCCAATGCCGACGGCATCGCCCTCTGGCAGGAGACGCCGGCCGTCAACGAGGTCATCAGCCAAGAGACCGCGCGCACCATGATGACGTTGCTGCGCGGCGTCACCCAGCACGGCACCGGCGCAGCCGCCGCGCAGTTGAACCACCCCTTCGGCGGCAAGACCGGAACCACTTCAGACTTTACCGACGCCTGGTTTCTGGGCTTCTCGCCCTCGCTCACATGTGGCGTGTGGGTCGGCTACGACAGCCGTGAATCGCTCGGCGAAAAGGAAACCGGCGCCGTCACCGCGCTTCCCATCTGGATCAACTTCATGCGCGCCGCCATCGTAGGCAAAGACGACGAACAATTCCCCGGCGACGACGAGAATCCTCTGCTGGACAAAGCCGCCAACTCGCCGCCCGCAAAGCTTCCCATGCCAGCAGCCGCACCCAAAGCCGCCGGGCCTGCCGGGCAACACACCCCTCTAGTCAAGCCCGCGTTAGCCCCCACGCAAAAGCCAGCGGCGAAACCCGCAATGAAAGCCAAAATCAAACCCGCATTGCCTTCAAGGCCCTGACTATTTCACGCGCTGAAAATACCGCTTCGCGCGCGCCACATCCTTGAAGATCTGCACCTTCAGCGCCTCCGGCGACGGCCATTGGATTTCTCCGCGCAGGCGCATCAGGAATTCGAGCTCGATCGGTGTTTCCTCGTCCATCTCCACTGGCTCAAAATTCAGAATGTGCGATTCCACCGCAAACGACGCTTCGCCGAACGTCGGCCGGTCGCCTACATTCGTGACTGCCTGGAACGCTTGGGGCCCAATCTTCAGCCGGGTCACATAAACTCCGAAGGCCGGCAGCAATCCGTCGTACGCCGCCAGATTCACCGTGGGCACCAGCAGCCGTGTTCCGATGCCGCGCCCGCGTGCTTGCGTGGAAAGCACCGTAAAGGGCCGTCCCAGCATCCATCGCGCCCGCCGCACGTCGCCTGCCGCCACCAGTGCGCGGATTGCCGAGCTTGAAGCCTCGAGGCCGCGCACGCACACCGCTCCATGCACGCGCACTGTGAAGCTCCGCTCCGCTCCCATCGCGGCCAGCTCTCGAACGCCCGCCGCAGCTCCGCGCCCGAAGCGGAAGTTCTGTCCCTCGTGCACGCTCCGCGTTTCGAGCGCACCAACCAGAATCTGCTCCACGAATTCCCTTGGCCCGAGATTCGCCAACGCCGCGTCGAATTTCAGCAGCAGCACCGCATCGATTCCGGTTTCAGCCAGCAGGCGCAGCCGTTCCGCGGCCGGCGTGATCAGCCGCGGCGCTTTGTCGGGGCGCAAAAACTGCTCAGGGTGCGGATCGAACGTCACGGCAACGGCCTTCGCTCCCGCGGCCCGCGCCTCGCTGATCACCGCATCCAGAATCTCCCGGTGCCCGCGATGCACGCCGTCAAAGTTTCCCACCGCCGCCACCGTGGGACCGAATCCCGCGGGAATTTCCGCGAGCGAGCGAAAGACCCGCATCTCATTTGACCAGGTGCCGCCGCTCATAGCGTCACGGGCACACTCAACCCGTCGTAAGCCAGCTTTGTATTCTCCGGCAAGTTGCGATTGGTTTCTTCGTGGCCCAGGTCGTGCGCGATATGCGTGAACCAGGTTTGCCGCGCGCCGATGCGCCGCGCCCACGCCAGCGCTTGTTCCAAGGTCGCATGGCTGGGATGCGGCTGATGGCGCAACGCCGAAAGCGCCAGCACTTCTACACCCTCCAGCAGCGCAAAACTCGATTCCGGGATCGCGCTCACATCCGTCATGTAGGCCGCGTTGCCAAACCTGAACCCATTGATCGGCATCTCCCCGTGCAGCAGTGGAATGCGCACGAACTCCACGCCATGCACCGCGTTGCGCTCGGCCAGCGGCTTGAGTTCCACGCGCGCCCGCGTGGGATACGTGGCATGCGGCGAGAAAGTGTAAGAAAACACCTGCTCCAGAACCGCCGTCGTGTCGGCATCGGCGTAAAGCGGAATCGGCCCGCCCCTCCTCTGCGCGATAAAGCTCAGCGGCCGCAAATCGTCCATGCCCAGAATGTGGTCGGCATGCGCGTGCGTGTAGAACACCGCATCCACATGCATCAGCTTTTCGTGGAGCGCCTGCTCGCGGAAGTCCGGCCCGGTGTCGATCACCACCACGCGCTCGGCGCCCGTCTCCGGCTCGCTCCAGCGCAACAGCGCCGAGGGCCGCAACCTGCGATCGTGCGCATCCGTCGATGTGCACACCGCGCACTCACACGCCAGCGTCGGAACCCCCATCGAAGTTCCCGTGCCCAGAAATGTGAGGGTAGCATCCATTGGCCTTTTGCGAAAGGTAGGTGCAGGACTGGCGTACTAAGTGGTTAGTCGTTAGTGGGTAGTGGGTAGTGGCCAGCGGCAAATAACCTGGTCGCTTATTACTACTCCGTGCTCGCGGCCCGCCAATCACTACTCACTAACCACTAATCCCTAGCTTTTTGGCGGTGGCGGCGGCACGCTGGGCGCACCCACCATGCTGGTCAGTTCAAGAAACGCCATCCGCAATTCAAACAGCACGGACTGCAACATGCGATCCTCGGCTTGCGACAGGTTGCCCTTGGTTTTCGCCGCCAGAACTCCCAGCAGATCGATGGTGGCCCGCGCGCCCATGATGTCCACCCGCGGCCGCTGGCCTTCCTGTGTTCCCGCGCCCATCTGAAGCATCGCGCTCAGATAGAACTGCTGCACCAGGTGTTCGAATCCCACCGGCGGCTGCGCACCCACCGCAGGATTCTGCGCGCGGATCAGGTCCTCGAGCCGTTGCGCCGAAGCGTCGTACGCGGCTTTCTGCTGGCTGCTTTCCTCGGCCGTCGGCGCGGGGGGAAGTTCCTCCGCCAACTGCTGCTCTTCGGCAACCGGTGCGGGCTCCTGCGCTTTCGCTTCTTGCTTAGCCTCGTTCACCACCAGGCGCGGTCCGGGCGCCGGCTCGACCTGTGCAGGCGCGGCCGGCTTCTCGGGCGGCGCCGTTTGGGCGGGGGCTGCCCCGCTTACTTTTTCTTCTTCCGCCTTCATCTTGCGGCGGTCGATGACCTCGAATTTTGGCGTATCACTCATACCTATAAGTTTCTCATCTGCGGCGGCGGGCCCGCCAATGCTCGTCTTTGCATGCGATCACGAATCTCCTTGATTACATCGCCGCCAGCAAGTCCGCTTTCTTCGCCGGCGAGGACGGCTTTGCGGATGACGTCCAGCTCATCGAGCTCTTTGAGCCGGTCCATCTTCGTGTTTCGATTGAAATTACACCTCGGCACATTCTCTCCGTCCCTAGCCCAGCCTGGGCGGCGCGGCCAGGATGCTTGCCGTTCCCTCGATGACCCCGGCCTTGTACAGGTAGCTCTGGCTCTTCGCCTCGGCCTCCGCACGCATCATGCCCAGCGCAAACACGCGCGCGCCACTCTTCAGCGGCAGCTCCGCCGCGCTGGTGATGGTTCCCGCAGCCGTCCCGTCCTCCAGCGTCAATTCCGTGCCGCTCGCCGGCGCAGGCCCCGCCAATTCCAGCGGCCGCAGATGCCGGTGCACGTTGCCCCGCGTTCGGATTCTCTCCACAATCTCCTGGCCCAGGTAGCAGCCCTTGCTGAAGTGCAGCGCCCGCATCTGCGCCGTCTCCTGCGGCAGGTCGCGCTCCACCATGTCGATGCTGTACGCCGGAATCCCCTCGGCAATGCGAAACCCCTCGAGCGCCGCCGCGCCCACCGGCGTAGCCCCGCCCGTGCGCAGGCACGACCACAGCTTGGCCAATCCTGCCGTCGGCAGCCAGAACTCGTAGTGCGGCGCCAGCACTCCATAGCCACGCAAAATCCGCACCTCCCAGCCATTCCACTCCACGCTGGTTCCCGCCATCGCGCTCGCGATCACTGGCAGTCCCACGCGTTCCAGCACCTCCGGCGCCAACGGGCCACTCAGCCCGATCGCCGTCTCCGAGCCCGCTTCGCCTACTTGCTCTTCGCCCAGCGGAATCAACTCCACATCGTCCATCACAATGAACTTATTGAGGTGCGCCAGCAGCTTGTCCATCTGGTCGGCCGCAATCTCAAGTTGCAGTCCCGATTCCCCGGCAAAGGGCGTGCCCAGCAGCTTGTCTTCCTCATGATTTCGGCCGCCATTCGCTTGCTTCGCCGCGTTCACAGGGGTGCGCCGCTGCGGCGATTGCTCTTCGCCCGCCCGCCAAACCGTCAGGTCGCCCTGGATGTGTCCCTGCGCATTCAGCACCAGGTTCCAGGCCCCAGTGTTGGGAAAAAGATCGTTGACGGTATTGGTCACCATGCCGCTCAGCCAGCGGAATCGATCGGCGCCGCGCACATCCACGCGCCTCATCCAGCCCAGGTCGTGCAGGGCGGCGCCAAACGCCAATGCCTCTGTTTCCACCTCCGGTGCGTCCAACTCTCGTGGGGTCAGCGCGCCGTGGTAAACGGCCAGCTCGTGAGGCGTGTGTGCGGATTCCAGCAAGGTGGCCAGCGCAGTGGCCTGAAGGTTTGGGGCGAGGTCAGACTTGAGCATAGGGGCGTTTCAGGCGTTCCCGCGCCGCATTCCCGGAATTCCTGGCGCAGAACCGCTTCCTGATTATAGCCTTGAAGTGTGTGGCGCAAATTGACCCTTCAGGCACCGGGTGGCGAATCAAATTCCCGCAGAGAGAATCGAGAGAATTGATGATTGTGCAGTTCAAAAATGTGGTCTTCCCCCGGCGCGGGCTGCTTTTTGCCATTCCGCTCTGTCTGGCTTTGTCCGCGGTTGCCCCGGCCCAAGAATCCACTTCGGCAACCGCCCCTCCAGCCGCCCCCGCCACATCGCCCACCCCCGCGCCAGCCCCGTCCGGCTGCACTCTGCCCGCGAGCCCGTCCCACACCGACACCAAGGCCCCGTCCAAAATCACGCCCGAGCAGGCCCAGAAGCTCTTCGCGCTGGTCGATGTGCTCATCAAGTTCTCCTCCGACGAAACCGGCCTGCCCATCAAGAGTTCCGTCAAGCGACAGCTCACTTCCCGTGACGAGGTGGAAAAGTACCTCGAACAAAAGTTCAACGAGGACGAGGGCACCAAGCGCCTGCAGCGCGACGAAATCGTTCTCAAAAAGTTCGGCCTTCTCGACCGCGATTTCGAGCTCAAGCCGTTTCTGCTCGCACTCCTCAAGGAGCAGATCGAAGCTTATTACGACTCCAAGACCAAGACCGTGAATATGCTCGACTGGGTGGGACCCGACGAAGAGCAGCCGGTCCTGGCCCACGAGCTGACCCACGCCTTGCAGGACCAGCACTCCGACCTCGAAAAATGGAACGACCAAACTCCCGACGACGTCTCCACCGATTCCGCCGGCGACATCGATCATCTCGCCAAAGATGAGATGGACACCGCGCGCGACGCCGTGGCCGAAGGCCAGGCCACCGTCGTCATGTGGGATTGCGAACTCAAACCGATCGGCAAGAGTCTTATCAAAGATCCTGAGGTGCTGGATCTGGTCAAGAGTCAAATGAGCGGCGCGGAAGACTCGCCCGTGATGGCTCGCGCGCCCCTGCTGCTTTCCGAATCCATGCTCTTTCCTTACCGCGAGGGCATGAGCTTCGAACAGGACGTGTGGATGGATCAGGGCCAGACGGCTGCCTTCGCCGGCGCGCTCGATCGCCCGCCCACTTCCAGTTGGGAAATTATCAATCCCCGCGAATACGAGAAAAAGCACATCCCGGCCATTCCGCTCTTGCCCAACATTCACCCGCTCACCGATCCCGCGTACAAGCCGTACGACATCGGCCAGGTGGGGCAGCTCGACGTGCACATTCTCTCCGAGCTGCTCGGCAGCGACAACGCCGCCCGCGACCTCACTCCCGCATGGAACGGCGGCCTCTACTGGGCCGGGCAGTTGCGCAGCGCCACCACACCCGCCGCGCAGGCCGATACCGCCTCCATCGGTCTCTTCTATTTGTCTATTTGGAAGAACGCCGACTCCGCGCAGGTCTTCGCCAGAATTTACTCGAACACTCTCGGCCGCAAATATTCCCACGTCAGCGAGCTCTCGTCAGGCACGGCTTCCGCCGGCGACGGTTCGGTCGAGCACCTCTTCGCCACCAATGAAGGCCCTGTCCTCATCACCATCCGCGGCAAAATGGTCTTCATCGCAGAGAGCTTCCCGCTCCCGCTGGCGCGGCAGCTCACCGCGCTCATTCTCGACGCCCAGGGCGGCGGACCCATGCACATGGCGCAAACGCACCCTGCGAACATCACACCTTCTCTTGAGTCCGTCCCGCGCGGTGGCGCTCTCACTTCCGATCTGGTGCATTTCTTTGCTGAAGCCGGCGTAATGAAGTCCGTGGTGGATGCCGAGCGCCGGGCGACCATGAGATAGGTGCTCTGCGGGCAACCTTCTTGGCGCGCACCGCTTCCAAATGCGAAGGATCCCTTGTGAGGTAACGGAGTGGGCTATGAAGGTTGCCTATTTTCTTTTTTTCCTTGGTTGCGTCTCAGCGTGTGCGCAGGATGATCCTGGCATGATGGCTACCCAGCAGGCGATCCAATCGAGCCTGCAGACCCAGCAGGCCAGCCAGCAGGCGATCGATCAGATGCAACAAGCCAGTCAACTGGCCAATCAGCAGGCCATGCAGTCGAGCAACGACCAGGCGGCTTTGCGGCCAAACGAGGACGCCGACCTTGTGGTCGATCTCACGGGCCAGCCTGCTCTCTCGATCAAATCAGGCGAAGTCGAATCCGGCACGACCATGCGCATCAAATGCCATACGCGTCGCGCGGTGATCTATTACACCACGAACGGCTGGACGCCCACGATCGCATCGCATCGTTATCTGGAGCCAATCAAGATCAACTCGAGCATGGAGTTGCAAGCGATTGCCGTCGCGCCACACATGGCTCGCAGCCTCGTCGCCAAGGCCGACTACACGGTACAAGGACCGCGAACTTCCATCCAGCCGGTTGCCCTGCCTGCGAATGGCGTCCTCCTCGCTGGCACTCGCCTGCACCTAGTCACCGGTTCTCAGCTCAATTCGAGAACTGCGCAGGTGGGTGACACCATCAGCATTTTGCTCAATCAGGAGATCACGGCAGGAAACGCGATCCTTCTGCCTAAGGGGACACCCGTCCAAGCCACCATTACTCTTGCCGACCCGGCCGGGCACGCCGGAGTTCCTGGCGAGTTGGCCTTTGCGGTCCACTCACTCACTGCGAAGGGACTCGCAATTCCCCTAGCAGGCGGTGAAACCCTCGAAGGTGCGAATCATTACGACGCGCGAGGATTACTTCTTGTCCCTGTGGCCGCGATCGTCAGCCTCACGGCCCGTGGCGACGAAGCGCAGATCAAGCCTGGGATGGAGTTCACAGTCGCCGTCGCCAAAGACACCCCATTGCATCAGTAGTCACGCTCGAGTCCCATCTCTGTGTTCCTGAAACGATGTGGAAGCCGCTCTGTCTTCCCCGCGGGCCTCCGCGTTATCATGGAGGTTTTGAAGCCGAACCCGGGAGAAGCACGTGCAAGGCAAGCTCGAACTCATGATGGGACCCATGCGCAGCAACAAGACCGCGGAGCTGCTGCGCCGCGCCGACATGCGCCGCCAGTACGCCAAACAATTTGTCCTCGTCCTCAAGCCCAGCGACGACACCAAGGGCGGTCCCGGCGTGGTGGAGAGCCGCAACCCCAACGGCCACGGCAAAATGGACGCCATCACTTTCAACTCCACCAATCCATGGGAGGTGTTGCAGGCCATCCGCGATAAGGAGCAGGAGATCGGCAAGCGCGTGGAGTCGATCGCCATCGACGAGGGCCAGTTCGTCGATCAGCTCTTCCTCTTCACCAAGTACCTGCTCGACGCGGGCCACGATGTGCTCGTCGCCGGCCTCGATCTCGACTTCCGCGCCCTCCCCTTCGGCGAAATGCTCAATCTTACCTGGCTCGTGAACGCCTACGGCGGCAGCATCACCGAGTGCATGGCCTACTGCGCATGCGGAGCCCGCGCTCTCTACTCGCAGCGCCTCATCGACGGCAAGCCCGCAGCCTACGATAGCCCCATCAAGATGCCCGGCGACTCCTACGAGCCCCGCTGCGCCGACCACTTCGTCCTCCCCGGCAAGCAGCACTAGCGAATTCGCGCTATCTTGATTGTCGGTCGACACCGGAGGGAATCGAATGCGTGCAGCGATTACAGCTTTGATGGGATTGGTTCTAGGTCAATGCGCCGGGTACTGCCAAAACCCTGGGGCAGGCGCGGCAAGCCCATTGGCGTGGGAGGATGTTGCCAACTGGGCGAATGTGCATCCCACAGAGACGGACAACATTGTCTTCGCCAATGTGCCGCTGATTGCCAATCCCAGCGCGTCGCCCGATCCCGGAACGCCGAACGGCATTCGCACGCCGATTCCCGAGCAAGTTGCTCCGGGCACCATGAACCTGCACGTGGACGTCTACCAGGTTCCGTCGTCGCAGCCGACGCCCGTCGTGGTGCAGTTCCACGGCGGAGGATGGATTCGCGGCGATCGCCCGAGATCCTTCCAATCGTTCAGCGCATTTCTGGCGGCAGGCATGAGTGTGGTTACTGTACAGTACCGCAACGCCAAGGATGCACCCGCGCCCGCGGCGATCGAGGATGTGCGCTGCGCCATGGCATGGGTAAAGGCGAATGCGGCAAAGTTCAACTTCGATTTGAGCCGCGTGGTTACCTATGGCGGCTCGGCAGGCGGTCACCTGGCGTTGATGGCAGCCTATGCGCCGGCCTCATTCGATCCGCCGGGATGCACCGGCCAACCCAAGGTAGCCGCAGTACTGGACTTCTATGGGCCCACCAATCTTGCCGAGGGCCTGACGGAGAGCGGCAGCTTCGACTTTACGCATCAGTGGCTGGGAACACAGCTTCCCCTCGCGCCAGATGCAGCATCGGCCGGTACGCCCGCAGCAAGCGCCCCAGTACCGAGCGCGGGAGGAAATCCGAACGGCGTGGCAGGAGCGCAACCGCCTGCGGTGCGGCGACGCTGGCCCGAACCTGATACGGCGACAATTCTTAAAGCGAAAGAAATGTCGCCGCTGACGTACGTTCGCCCCGGCCTGCCGCCGACCTTCATCGTCAACGGAGACAGCGACCACACGGTGGATCCCACTCAATCCGCGGAGTTGAAGAAGGCGCTCGATGCCGCCGGAGTGCCCAACGGACAGGACCTCGTTCTGGGTGGCGGACACGGCGGCTTTTCCAAAGAGGAATCGGACAAGGCGATGTTGCTGTGTCTGCGCTTTCTTCAGGCGCACGGCATTTTGCCCGCCAGCTCACGCGATGGGGCACAATCTCCTGGCGTTTTGCCCAACGGTGTGCCCCCACCCACGCCCACGCAGGCCAACCTGCCGCAGGATCTACCCCTCGATCCCAAACTTCCTACGCTTTTCATCGTCGGCGACTCCACCGCGCGCAACGGCCCCGACCTCGGCTGGGGAGACCATCTGGCCCACTACTTCGACACCACGCGTATCAACGTAGCCAACCGCGCCCGCGCCGGCCGCAGCAGCCGCTCCTACATCGATGAAGGGTTGTGGCAGAAAACTCTGGCCGAGATCAAGCCCGGCGACTACGTCCTGCTGCAATGGGGCCATAACGATGGCGGAGACCTTGGCGGCGCCAAGCCGCGCGGCGACCTTCCCGGCGACGGCGACGCCACTGAGGACGTGCCGCAAACCACGGGGCGATATTCCGGCCAGGCCGAAACCATTCATACCTACGGCTGGTACAACCGTAAATACGTTGCGGACATTGAGGCCAAAGGCGCCACGCCCATGTTCCTCTCCATGACCATCCGCGACATCTGGACGCCCGATGCCTCTGGAGCAAACCTCATCGAGCGCGAGAACAACTACAACGCGGTGATGAAAAAGATCGCCGAAGAGAACCACCTCGCATTTATCGACATGGCCTCAGTAGAAGCCGCACGCCTTGAAGCCACAGGAGAGGAGAACGCCAAGCTGCTCTTCCCCATCGATCACACCCACACCAGCCCTGAAGGCGCAGAGCTCAACGCGCAATCCGTGGTCATCGGTCTTGAAGTAGCTCACTCGCCGCTGGCCGCCTATCTCAAGGCTCAACTGCCCCTGCCTGAGCCCGCCCCGATGCCCGCTGCAAAATAGCCCCGCAGCAACATCAAGCTACCGGCTACTTGCCCGTGTCCCCGTTGACACCCTCTCGCCCCTCGTCTATAACCCGCCCTAGGATGTCTCGTTCTCTTCCGATCCTCGCCAAGCTCGCGCTCGCCATCGCCACCGGGGTGCTTCTGCGCTTTGTTCTCGACCTCGATCCCGTCTGGTGGCTGGTCTGGATCGTTCCCGCCCTGCCGCTTCTTATCGCTATCCGTTTTCGCCCGCGTGAAGCGCGCTGGATGGTAGCCCTCGCCGTCGTCCTCGGCGCCAGCGTCAACTTCCACTACTACCGCCTGGTGATGCCGCTGCCCGCAGTCATCCTGGTGATTGCCCTGCAATCCTGGCTGTGGCTGTTCCTCATCTTTGCAGCCCGCCGCCTCATCGTCCGCTACCAGTCCTGGTGGACCGTCCTCGTCTACCCCGTTCTTTGGGTCGCGGTGGATTCGCTGTTCGCTGCGCTCCTTCCCGACGGCAACTGGGGCAGCCTCGCCTATTCGCAAGGCGACAATCTGCCGATCCTTCAAATCGCTTCTCTCTGCGGCGTCTCCGGTGTGCTCTTTCTCGTCACGCTTGTTCCTTCCACGCTTGCCGTCGCCGTTGCTTATGACCGCTCATTGCGCCGCGGCTGGCTGGCCTACGCTCTCACGGCTACCCTCCTCGCCGCGTCGATCCTGTACGGGGAAGCCCGCCTCCGCCAGCCCGTCACGGGCACTCGTACCACCTTCGGCATCGTATCCATCGACGATCCCATCGGCCCGCATGCCTCCGCGGCCTACGCCTCCAACATCCGCGCCGGATATGACAATCTTGTGCAGGCTCTTGCCGCGCAGGGCGCGCAGATCCTCGTCCTCCCCGAGAAAATTGCGGTGCTGCCACCCGCAAACGTCGCCGAATGGCAGCACCACTTCAGCGCTCTGGCCCTGCAAAATCGCGTCTGGCTCGAGGTCGGCATCGGGATTGACGACGGCCGCAGCCCCACCAACTGGGCGTGGCTCTTCACGCCCCAGGGCGATCTCGTCTCCACCTACGAAAAGCACCACATGGCGCCGCCCGAGCGCCGCGAGCATTATGCCTCCGGCACGGAATATAACGCCTACACGGTGAACGAGCAGACCTACGGCCTCGCCATCTGCAAGGACATGCACTTCGCCGCATTCGGCCGCGAATACGGCCTTCGTCACGCCGCCGTCGTGCTCGTTCCAGCGTGGGACTTCGCCTACCTGGACGGCTGGCTCGAGGCGCGCACCACCGTCTTCCGCGGCGTCGAGAACGGTTACTCCATCGTGCGCGCCTCGCGCGAGGGGCTGCTCACCGCGAGTGATCCCTATGGCCGCATTCTTGCCGAAACGCCCAGCAGCGGACTCCCCGGCCGCTCCCTGCTTGCAGCGGTCACTGTCACCGGCCCTATATCCACCCTCTACACCCGCATCGGCGACCTTTTTGGCTGGCTTTGTGTCGCTGCCGCCGCCCTGTTTCTTGTGCTTGGGCGCTCTCACGGGCACAAATCATCGCCCCGCGCTTCGAAGCGCGCACCCCGACACGCCAGAATTCCCATATAACTACTCATTTTTAATCACTTAAACGCCCATGAGCGCAGGTCTCTACCCTTTGATGGCCTGCTCCGCGCGAACGCCTTCAATAATCCGTTGCATCCACATTACAAATGACATATGATGAACCCCACCTTGGTCGGTCGCTGACAATATCCCTTGAGAGGCTTCCTTATGCAATCGCAAGCAAGTGACTGCGAGCGTTCTAGCGCTGCGGGTCTATTCTCATCATCGTTTGCCCGGGCCCCATTTATCGGAGCTTCAATGATTCGAGCCTCGTTGATCCTGCTGGTTGCCAGCGGTGCGACGCTGCTGCTCGCCGGCTGCGGGCCGAAGCGGGTCCGCGCCGACTTCACGCACTACGAGAACAGCTACGCCGTCACTTCCAATCAGGAGATGTTGCTCAACCTGGCGCGCCTCAATCAGCACGACCCCACCTATTTCTTCAAGCTCGGCCAGATCAACTCGAGCTATCGCATGGAAGCCGCTCTGACAGGAAACGGCAACGTTCAGACGGTAACCAATCCGCCAGCCACCACAGTCCCCACCGGCACTGCCACGCCCACTTTGCTTTATGAAAACGACCCCTCCTTTAGCTTCATTCCTGTCAACGACCAGACCAACGCGCAGCTCTTGATCTCGCCCGTCCCTGAAAACGTCTTTTACAGCCTCTTCCAGCAGGGCTGGCGCGTCGATCAGCTTTTCCGTCTGATGGTGGACCGTATCGAAGTCACCCTCCCTCCCGATCCCACCAGCCCCACCGATAAAGGCTGCCGCATCGAGGTCATTCGCAACGTGCCTCCGCCGGCCTTTGAAGATCCGAACTCACCGGAAGGCGCGCGCAGCCTGAGCCGCTATGTCACGTTCCTCCGGGTCAGCGCCGTGGTCTACGAGTTGCAACAGCATGGCCTGCTCCTCTTGCGCGGAACCAACACTTTTTCGCCCATCGACAAGGCTTCCTTCATTCCCAATACCGAGAAACCCAGCGAGGCAAAGGGCAGCGGCCCGAAATCGGACGGCACGATGACAACGCCTCCGCCGGACGAAGTGACCATCGACGTCAAGAGCCAGGGCGGCGCCGATGCAGCCGGTAAGAACGCCCAACTCCCTGCCGCCAAAGACTTCAACGACGCGGCGTCCAAGAGCCAGCAATGGGAACTGGTGGGAGCAGACGCCAATTACAAGGGCGGCATATGGGTCCTTGGCCAGAAAACTCTCGCGCCCAAGTTCCAACTCAACACCATGGTTCCCAACGCCGACGTGCAACACGACCAGATTTACGGGCAGAGTGTACAGACCGTGGAAAACTTGTTGCGCAACGACTTGCTTCCTTACGATCCGAGCGTGGCCTCATTGGCCCAGGCGCCGGAGCTCACCGATACTCTCGAGGTTCTGTATAGCGGTTTTGCCATCGGCGGCTCGGCCACCGATCAGGACACTGGCACCGGACCGTGCACTTCAGCAGAGGACAAAAAGCACTATGTTGTCACCTCCCATCTTGTCCTGCGCTCTCTCATTGGGCTCATGGCTGCCGCCGCGCAGGAGCAGTCCTTCTTCGACGCTCTGGCAAGATCCGGAAAAGACCCTTTAATCACCATCGGACAAGACGACATCGTGCAAAGGATCCATGCCGGTCTGCTGGTCGCCCAGGGATTGGATCCTGGTTCGCAGGACAATCCCAACTATCTCAAGCTCGCAGGCGCTGTTAAAGGCAAGCAGGTTCCGTTCAGCATGCTCGTCCCCCCCATTGAGCGGCTGCCTGTTCTGCGCCTCACATGGCCTGCCGAAGTCAAGCCGCCTGTGTCGCAATCTGCTTTCGAAGCCAGGCAATATGGCCTGGCAGTGAATTACAGAGGCAAGGACTACGTCGTTGCCGACGTCGATCCCGACTCCGTGACTACCGCTGATTACGCCATCCAAAACGAAACCTGGAACCGCGATATGTTCCGCCTCATCAACGAGCTCTCTTCGCAGGTCACCGTCGACATCTCCAAGTTCCCGCTGCCGGATATCTTGCAGCTGCGCACGGAGTAAACAGGTATCATCAGGCGAGTATGCCCTTACATCCCAAGGGAACCAATCCGCTCGTGCAGCTTCCCGAGGTACTGGCCGTCGGCTTCACCGGTCATCGCAAGGTTCCCTACGAGACCAAGAGCCGTCAGGTGATTCGCGACTTTCTGGCGCACCAGAAGGAGTCTCACCACGGCATCTTGTACGGTATCTGCTCGGCCGCAGCGGGCGGCGATCAACTCTTTGCGGAGAGCTGTCTCGAGCTCAATATCCCGTTGCGCATCCTCCTGCCCCGCCCCGCCGAGCAGTTCCGCGCCGACTTTGACGAAGCGCCCTGGCAACGCACCGTGCGCATTATGGAGAACGCCATCTCCGTCGAAGTCACCGGCAGGCAAGAAGCCCAGAACGAGCAATACTACGACTGCGGCATTCAGACCGTGGCGGAGAGCCAGCTTCTGGTGGCGCTGTGGGACGGCCAGCCATCGCGCGGCTTCGGCGGAACCCAGGAGATCGTCTCCTACGCCAGGAAAACCGGCCATCCCGTCGCCTGGATTCACAGCGAAACCGGCGCGCTGCAATTTATCAACAAAGAAGCCCTCAAGCTCATCGACACCAGCTCCGAGCTTGAGTTTCTCAACGGGCTGCCCGACGCGGGTGTCGCCGCGTCCGGCGCATCATCCCGCGATCTGGCGCAGGCTTGGCTCGATAAGGCCGATGTCAACGCCAATCGTTTTGCGCCACAGGCGCGCCGCGTGGCCTCCGTTCCGATCGTCTACACCGCGGCCGCCGCGGTGATGGCGGGCGTGGCGCCCGAGATACCCGGTGCGGCGCCGTGGCTGGGCATCAGCGCCGCGCTTGGCATTTTCTCTCTTGCGATGCCCGCTGTCCTTCGCCTGCACGCCCGGCAGGCGCTGTGGGCGCGCACCCGCACCGCGGCGGAAATCGCCCGCTCGGTTCTCGTCACCTGGCGCACGCCCCGGCCCTATGAAGTCATCGGCGCAGAAGTCGCTCCCTGGCTCTCCGGCATTCTGCGCTCCCTCAACTTCCTCAAGATGGAAGACAATCGCCGCGCCGAAACTCCGCTCTCAGATTTCAAGCAGGAGTATCGCCGCGACCGCGTGGCCCACCAGATTGAATATTTTTCCCGCCAGGCGCGAAAGGCCGAGCGCCAGGAGCGGCGTTACGCAACGCTGGGATGGGTCTGCGGTGCCGTGGCCACGCTCATCGCCGTCGTCTGTCTCTCCGGCGGACTCCAGTGGCTTGCCAATCACGGTTTCTCGGGCCGGCAATGGCTGGCCTTCACCATGTCGGCCCTGTTTGAAGTAGCCACTATGGCCGGCGCTTTTGCCGCCATGAAGGATTGCGCGCGGCGGCGGCGCCGCTATCGCGAGCTCAGCCACGCCTTGCGCCGCTGGGACACTCAATTGGAAGCACTCAACACCTGGAATTCCGTGCTCCGCGTGGTGGAGCGCATCGAAAGAGCCCTGATCGTAGAACTCTTCGAATGGCGCTCTCTCGTCCTGGGCGCGGCCTCGCATAAGGGATAACACCATGAAAAGAATTCTGTCTTTGGATGGCGGCGGTATTCGCGGCGTCTTCACCCTTGAGGTCCTGGTCAAGATCGAAGAACTGCTGCGCGAGTATTACGCAAAACAAGACCCCGAGAAAGCCAGGACCTTCGTTCTCCGCGACCACTTCGATTTTCTCGCCGGTACCTCGACCGGCGCCATTATCGCCACCTGCCTCTGCTGGGGCATGCCCGTCGAGCAGGTCAGAGACCTCTACCTCCGCGAGGGCCGGAAAATGTTTGAGAAGGTCTCCTGGCGCACTCCCACGGCTAAGCTCGCCGCCCTTTACGACCCCAAGCCCATCTCCCAATTCCTCCAGAAAGTCTTCGTCGAAAAAGATGGAAAGCTCGCCACTCTCGCCAGCCCTCGCCTGCGCGATGGCGAAAAGAAAAACCTTCTCATGGTCGTGGTGCGCAACAACACAACGGGATCGGCGTGGCCCCTCACCAACAATCCCGACGCCATCTACAACGATCCCACACGTCCGGACGACAACCGTCTGATTCCCCTCTGGCAGTTGGTGCGCGCCAGCACCGCGGCGCCCGTGTTCTTTCCTCCCGAGACCGCCAAATTGGGAGATACCACCTACGAGTTTGTCGACGGCTCCATCACGCCTTACTCCAACCCGGCACTCATCGCCGCGCTCACCGCCGTCCTGCCCGGCTATCGCGTCAACTGGACGCCCGGTCCGGAAAACATCCGCCTGGTTTCCGTGGGCACAATCGCTTTTTCCTCTGAGGTTCCTCTCGGCGATCCCAGAGTCGGCCTCGGTATCATGGCCACCAAGATTCCCACTGCCGTGCTGCAAACTACCGCCGCCTTGATGCAGTCCATCGGCTGGCAGCAGGACTTTCTCTGCCGCTGCCTCGGCGACTGCATCTTTGCCGAAAAGCTCGACCCACAAACCATGTCCGGTGAAAAGCTCGATACCGAGGTTGGCGATCTCCTCCGCGGCAATCCTGCCGGCGCTCCGCCCGCGGGCCGAAGTTGGTTCAGCTACGTGCGCTATAACCGCACCTTCCGTAAGAAGGAGATGCTGAAGATCCTGGAGAACGACCCGCGTCTCAAGCGCATTGACGCCATCGATGCCATTCCGCGTCTGAGTGAAATCGGAAAAGAATACGCTGAAGCGAACGTGAAGATCGAGCACCTGGTCTAAGCCGGAGCGGTTAGCGCGCCTCAGCAAGGAATCCAACGACGGGTATAGCTTCGCGCAGTGACCACCCATCCATCACGTGGGGCGGTGATACTCGGAACAGCGAGGAGTCCACACTCCTCCAGTCCCTTAGTCCCTAGTCCCTTAGTCCCTGCCTTCCCCCCCCCGCGTCGGATAATAGATAAGTCCGAAGGAATTGCACGCCATGCCGCAAGCCCCCACCGTCCTCACCGCACGCCGCCTCTACGACGGCTCCCGTCTCCACGACCACCCCATCGTCGTCCTCGACGGCGGCCGCATCGCCTCTATCTCCACGCGTGCCGAAACCGCAGCGCCCGCCGCACCCGCCGGCGCGCCCACCCTCGACTTCCCCGACGCCACGCTCGCGCCCTCGTTCTTCGACATCCACATCCACGGCGCCGCGGGTCACGACGCGATGGAAGCCACCCCCGAAGCCCTCGCCGCCATGGGCGCATTTCTCGCCTCGCGCGGCACTGCTCGCTTCCTCGCTACCACCGTCACCGCGCCCATGGACGCGACTCTGCGCGCCGTCGCGGGATTGGCAAAGCTCATCGCCACGCCGCCGGCGGCAGGCGTAGCCGTCCCGCTCGGCATCCATCTTGAAGGTCCGTTCCTCTCGCACTCCAAGCGCGGCGTACATCCGCCCGCATTCCTGCTCGAGCCGGACATCGCCCTCTTCGACCGCATCTTCGACGCTGCCGAAGGCCATGTCCGCCTCATGACTCTCGCGCCCGAGCTGCCCGGCGCGGCGCAACTCGCCGCCCACGCCACCGCGCGCGGCGTCCGCGTCTCGCTCGGCCACTCCAACGCCACAGCCGCTGAAACCCGCGCCGCTATTGCCGCCGGAGCCACCAGCGCCACGCACACCTTCAACGCCATGCGCCCGCTCGACCACCGCGAGCCCGGCATCCTCGGCACCGTGCTCACTGACGATTCTCTCTTCGCCGAGATCATCTGCGACGGCATCCACTCCGCGCCCCAGATGACCAAGCTCTGGTGGCGCGCCAAGGGCCCCGAGCGCGCCATCCTCGTCACCGACGCCATGAGCGCCACCGGCATGCCCGACGGCGAATACAGCCTCGGCGGGCTCACCGTCCAGGTCGCGAACGGACGCGCCATGTCTGAAGGCGTTCTCGCCGGCAGCGTCCTCACTCTCGATCGCGCCCTCGCAAACTTCCTCGCCTTCACCGGCGCAACCCTCGAGCAGGGGCTGCGGCTGCTCACGGGCAATCCCGCGGCGCTCACCGGCTTAGAGTCCGAAGCCGGCACCCTCGCCCCCGGCGGCCCCGCCAACCTCGTCGCCGTCAGCCCCGACGGCCACCTCGCCGCGTCGTTCCTCAACGGCATCTCCGTCCTCGCATAACGGGACAGCGAGGGCGGACACCTGAGAGGCCACCCGGATTCTTACCGGTCTTCCTTGTGGACGAGACGCCTCCAATGTGGTGTACTTGAATCGAAAACCAGGTGACGCGCGAGATGAAGAACGAATCTAAACTTCGGCTGGTTTTCGATGCAGCTACGACGGCCAAGAGTGCAGTAGAGAGGCCTTACGTCTCCGGATCCCGTCTCCTTGACGAAATCCTTGACCAAGGAGTGATGTTGGGTGACGCTGGCGAACTCCTGGTTCGCCTTCCACGCCAAAGCGTGGATCTCTTTTTTACGAGTCCGCCCTACGCCGACGCACGAGCATATAGCCGCGTCCACCCGGATCGCTATGTCGATTGGTTTCTGCCCTTCGCTCGAGCCATGTACAACGCGGTCAAGCCGACCGGCAGCTTAATTCTTAACATCAAGAACCGTGTTGCAAACCGCGGCCCGCTCCGCGGCCAGCGCCACCCCTATGTCTATCAACTGGTACTCGCCCTGCAATATATGGGCTGGCGGTGGGTCGAAACATACATATGGGCCAAACCAAACGCCGTGCCGGGCAGGTTTGGACCCAGAACCAAAGATAGCTTCGAGTACGTTTATCACTTCGCGCGCACTGCCAAGCCATATTTTGATTTAGCCGCATTGAGAATCCCCTACAAGGCCGATTCCGCCGAAATCGAAAGGCGTAAGCGCGATACAAATGGACGGCGCAACACGGGAGCGGGGTTCGGCCGCGACCGGACAAAAACCTACTTGCTCGGAGGTGCAGACCCTGGCAACGTCGTCAATGTGCCGCAAACCTACAATCAGCACTACGGCGTGGAACATACTGCGGCCATGCCTGAAGGGCTCGCAGAGTTTTTTATCAAAGCCACCAGTCCCATGGATGGTGTCGTCCTCGACCCATTTGCTGGCTCTGCCACCACTGTTGTAGTCGCGCGACGGCTCGGACGAAGATCGGGTGGAATCGAAATCCATGAGAAATTCGCGCTTGACGCCAGGCGCCGAATCGCTGCGAATATCGCAAGCGACACGCAGGGTAGACTGTTCGGCGCTGCCGCCGGTTAAAGCATGACCCAAGCCATCTCGACCATCAAGCGTATCGTCGAAGCACCGAACTGGAACCAGCGCGTCGCGCAGATTCGATTGATTCCGCAGCACCACGGGACAGGAGAACATGCGCAGATCTTCGCAGAAATCGCTCGTCTGTTGTATGTGCCTCATTTGGCCCCCGACTTTGCCTACATCCATGAGGCTCCATTTTACGAACAAGAGTACTTCGCTGCAGCGTACGATGCCGCCCATCGGGCTACAAGAGGATTTACAGAAGTATCGGAAGACAATCTGAAGAAAACGATTGAGAGCGATCCGAAAACGCTCCTGGTTTTCCGGACTATCCTCGGCCTGACCCGAGAGGAGTTCGCACAATCAACGACCCTGGCCGCAAAGCCTGTTGGGCTGCAGAGCCTGACCCCCGGAAAGGTCGACTCCATGGAGCGGAATGGATCGGCAACCACTGCGGAGCAGGCACTGGTCGCGGCCAAAACAGTTCGGCTTGTCATGGACGGAACTCTCTTCGGTGAGCCTCCTGCTGGCTTGCGGAGCAAACAGGCTAAACCGGACACGGCGCGCGGCTGGGAGAGTGTCCAAAGATTCGCAACCCGCGGCGTTCCGTTCGCCACCTTCCTACACCAAAGACATTACGGCGGAGCCTTCCGGCAAGTCCTGGACGCTACTTCCACGCAACGCGGAAACCTGATCGAAGAGGCAGTGCAGTCCCTCTTCAGCGAATACCGAATCCCGTTTCTCCGCACAGGAAGCAACAATCAGGCCGAGATAGCCTCGAGGTTCGAGGTCCGCGTCACGCCCGCACCGGATTTCGTTGTATTCGACAGCGCAGGCTCCCTAAAGGCAATGCTTGAGTGTAAAGGCACGAACAACGGGGGAACTGCTCGCGACAAGGCATTAAGGTTTCGAACATTACGCGAGGAATCCATTCGTTTAGGCGGAATCCCACTCATCGCGGTTCTTGGCGGTTTGGGGTGGGCAAGGGTGAATGATGCCCTGGGTCCGGTTGTTCGCGACACGGAGGGAAGAGTATTCACCCTCGCAACGCTGAACTCTATGCTTGAGGTCGCTCCATTTCCATCACTCGTCAACACGGCCGGCGCCTCCTGACCTTTTCTCGGGTAAACAGCTCGCCTACCCCGTCCATCGCCGCGACGCCACCCTCAAAAAAAGCCCCGCACAGCCGCCCCGCTCCCGCCGAAAATCTCAACCTCCCTTTGCTCCCGTCCGATTAACCGTCGCCCCGCAACCCACTCCCGCCCGTTTTCCGCGCAAGCCCCTGAAAACAATCCGCAAGCCCCGCCCTTCGATTTGCAGATAATTAAGCCCTCCCGGCGCATACTGTTCCCAACAATACAAAATCAGGTCTAAGGTCCGCGGAACCTCGTCTTTCTAGTCCCAGGTCCCGAGCCCCTGCCGGGGTCCCCGGCGAGCGGTCTTTGCTCGCCGGGGCGGCTTAGTTCCTGCTTTTCACAACGGAGGAATCACCCATGGCAAGCAAACAGGAACCCACTGAAATCGAGACCGTCGAAAAACCCAGCCCAGCCCTCACAAACCCCGCCATCTCCCGCTGCGCCGAGGCCTGGGACCAGGCCTACAACGAACAAATGGACGAGGACGAGGACGAATACGACGCCGCAGAAAAAGCGGGGGAGGCCTACCGCGCCGCTCTGCCCCCGCTCACCAGCCGCGACAACTGCCGCGACTTCATCGCCTGCGTCGCCCATGGCATCTTGCTCGGCGCCATCCCTGAGAGCAGCGCCGGCAAGCTCCTGTACGCCGCGCAGGTCGCCCTCGGCGCCGTCAGCGCCGAAGAAAAATCGCGCGAATCGGCGGGCTACGCCGTCTACGCCAATCTCTCCGAAACCGAAACCGCGCGCGTCAAAAAATTCATGCCCAAGCGGAGCAAGATTGCATGACGAAAATGAAAAATATTACCGTCTCCATCTCCGAAACCGCCTACCTCAGGGCGCGTGTCTGGACCGCCGAACACGGCTCCTCCCTCTCCTCCGTCGTAGCCTATCTCCTCGAAACCCTTCCCAAAATCGAATGCGCCAAGAAGTATTACCCCGCCCGCACCCAAACGCCGCCATCCGGCAGCGGCAAGCCCCTCACAACCCGCGGCCCGCAGTCTTCCAGCCCCTTAGTCCCGAGTCCCTTAGTCTCGAGTCCCTTAGTCCCGAGTCCCTTAGTCCCGAGTCCCTTAGTCCCGAGCCCCTTAGCCCCGAGTCCCTTAGCCCCGAGTCCCATAGTCCCGAGTCCCTTAGTCCCGAGTCCCTTAGTCCCGAGTCCCTTAGTCCCGAGTCCCTTAGTCCCCACCCCCTCCCCCCTGCCATCTACCCCCACCCCCCTACCCA
>Ga0302156_10000528_pt1 | contig 36312 bp, 40 predicted proteins | sample I_Bog_N3_2_FD_193503 | JGI IMG/M metagenome (GOLD analysis project Ga0302156, IMG submission 193503) | Peat permafrost microbial communities from Stordalen Mire near Abisko, Sweden - I_Bog_N3_2 | ecosystem: Environmental > Terrestrial > Soil > Wetlands > Peat | place: Sweden: Abisko, Stordalen... | reverse complement strand
ACTCCAGACCCTCGCACATCGCGAGACGCTGATTCTGGGCTGCGAAAGCTACGCCGATCTGTGGCCGGAACTGATGCCCCTGGCGCGCTCGCACTACGAGGAAGTGACCGGAACGCCCGAGATCGCGCTGAACTTGGCGACGTCGACCTACGAGCAACTCCAGGCCGTCGGTGGGCTGCGGATGGTCACCATGCGCGCCGATACCGACGTGGCCACCGGCGAGCTGATCGGGTACTGCTCGGTCATCCTGAGCCGTCACAGCCACACCGGCGCCAAGGTCGCCCGGGTCGATGGCGTCTACGTGCGGCCCGAGTGGCGCAGCGGTACCGACGCCGGCCGGGCCCTGCTCAAGCACGCCATGAAGGTCTCGACTGAGGAGGGGGCGACGATGTTCTACGTCGGCTCTCGTCCTCGCTACGATCTCAGCCCGCTCCTGGAGTGGATGGGCTTCGGGATGGTCGAGGTCCAGTACGCGCGTCAGCTCCACCCTCGGACGGAGATCTGACGTGGCTGCCGCTGGAGCAGGCGAGGTCGCACTGGTCGCCCTGGCAGCCGCCTCGACGGCGTACTCCATGAGCCAGTCGAAGAAGAGCCCGAGCCAGCCAGCCCAGCCAGCGGCACCGGCCAGTGCGACCGGCGGCGAGGTCGACGTCGCCACGCAGACCAAGATCGCAGAGCAGCAATCGCAATCGGTGGCCGGCACCAGCAACAGCCGCAATCCCGGCGAGGGCGGCGGCATCTCGAACGATCCTCTCGCACCACGCAAGACCTTACTCGGCTCGTAGGAGAACCCATGGCGAACGTCAACCTCAAGCCGCACGTCGAGGAGCCGCTGGCCCCGTACACGTCGATGGTCGCGGTCACACCCAGTGACACGACACCGCTGGGCTTTGCGACCAGGGGCATCCTCGTCACGGGAGCAGGAACCATCCAGGTCGTCATCGGTGGCGCGTCCGTGCAGATCCCAGCCGTCACCGCGACAGCCGGCACCATCCTGCCGTTCTCGGTGACCCAGGTTAAGGCGACCGGCACGTCCGCAACTGGGCTGTTCGCGCTGAACTGAAATGCGAGTAGCGACCTCACCATTCGAGCAGATCCTGCTGGGGCCGCAGAGCGACATCCAGCTCCGGACCTACTACGAATCGCTGCGGTCGTACATGCAGACCGAGCAGTCGTCCTGGCTGCCCCACTGGTCCCAACTCGCCCGGTTCAACCTCCCGCGCTCGTCCCGGTTCAACCCGATCAACCAGCCGGATCAGGGCCAGCGCAAGGACTACGACATCGTCGACAACTGCGCCACGCTGGCGCTGCGGACGTGCTCGGCCGGCATGATGGGCGGCATGTCCAGCCCGTCGCGCGAATGGTTCAAGGTCCAGCCCGAGGACGACGAACTGCGGGAACTGTCCGAGGTCCAGGACTACTGCGAGCACGGCGCCGACCAGGTGCGCAACGCCTTCCTGAAATCGAACGTGTACCCCACGCTGGTCAACGCCTACCGCGACATGGCGCTCTACGGCACGCAGGCATTCTCGGTCGTCGAGGACCGCGAAGACGACATCCGCTGCTTCCCGTACCCGATCGGCAGCTACATGGTCGCCGGCGACTCGGCGCTGCGCATCACGCTGATCCTGCGCATCGTGAACATGACCGCGGCGCAGATCGTCGCCGACTACCCGCGCGAGAACATCTCCAGCCAAGTCCTGTCCTACTTCGATTCGCCGTCGGGCGGCCAGAAAGAGACCTGGTGGCCCGTCGTTCAGGTGATCCACCCGAACACCTACTACGGCTCGCTGGCGCACAAGTTCAAGCGCTGGGTCAGCGTCCACTACGAGCTGAACACCTACGCCGTCGAGAAGGGCGAGGGCAAGCTGCTGCGCCGCTCGGGATTCAACGAGAACCCGATCATCTGCAGCCGCTGGGACATCACCGGCGAGAACTTCTACGGCAATTCCCCGGGCATGGATTGCCTGGGCGACGTGATGGGGCTGCAGCTGCTCCAGAAGCGCAAGAGCGAGGCCGTCGACAAGATGGTCAAGCCGCCGATGATCGCGTCGCCCGCGATGGCCAACCAGAAGATGAGCATCCTGCCGGGCGACATCACCTATGGCGACATGAAGGACGGCTCGATGGGCTTCAAGCCGGCGTTCGAGATGAAGTTCGACATCGAGCACGTGCTTGAGGACATCCGCGAGCATCACGATCGCATCGAGGACGCGTACTACAAGAAATTGTTCTTGATGATCAGCGAGAGCGACCGGCGCCAGGTCACCGCCGAGGAGATCAGGGCCAAGCAGGAGGAGAAGATGCTGGTGCTCGGCCCGGTGCTTGAGCGCAGCAACAACGAGCTGTTCAAGCCGTTGATCCAGCGCACGTGGAACATCCTGCGCCGGAAGGGCAAGATCCCGGCACCCCCCGAGGTCCTGCGTGGCAAGACCCCGGGCTTCCACTTCGAGTCGATCCTGGCCCAGGCTCAGCGCATGCTCAAGATCGCCTCGCTGGACCGCTGGAACAATTTCGTCAGCAGCCAGATCGCGGTCGATCCCAGCGCCGGCGACCTGATGAACCGCGATGAGATGAACCGCGAGTACGGCGAAGATCTCAGCGTTCCGCCCAAGTGCATGAACAGCGACGAGGACATCCAGAAGATCCGTGAGCAACGCATGAAGACCCAGCAGGCGCAGCAGATCGCAGCCAACGCGAAGAACCTGGCGCCGGCCGTAGCCGCCCTGGGACAGACCGCAGGAGGTGGTGCGCCTGACCTCAGCGGCATCTCCAAGGCGATCGGGCAGCCCGGATGAGCGAGAACCCCGATGATCTTCCGGAGGACACGCTGCCGACGGCTCAGGGCTTCGAGCCGCCGCAGCCCAACGCGGCCGACACCAACCAGATCGAGGTCTCGGTCCTGCAAGCCGGTCGGCGCCAGGATCAGGAGAAGCTGGATCTGACCGCGATCCTGACCAGCGTGCACGGTCGCCGCTTCGTCTACCGTCTGCTCGAAATCTGCGACATGCTCAGCATCGCCGACAGCGATCCGATCATGATCCAGCGCGCGGAGGGTCGTCGCTGGGTGGGCGCTGAGATCCTGAAAATCCTGGCCAGCCACTCGCTGGCGACCTACCCGGAGCTGCTGCTCGAACGCGCGGCACAGGCCAAGATCGATGAGCAGGAACGGCAGGTCGCGTTGCATAAACGCACCAAGGATCAAGAAAACGTTGACTAATTGAACGCCTGCGTCTAGAAATACCACCACCACACCCAGACATGCCAGACGCAACCACCATCACGCAGCCCCCGAGCATCACCACCACGGTGAAGATCGACGCACCGCGCGACACGTTGCCGCTGGCCGCCAATGATCCGTCCCGTCAGGCTGCACCCGCCACACCGCCCGCCGGCCCGACGCCGGTCGTTGCTCCGGGCGCCACCACGCTGCCAGCCGGGTCGACCGCACCTGGTGCCGATGCCGCCAAGGCCGCAGCGGACGCGGCAGCAGCGGCCAAGGCTGCGGAAGCGGCCAAGACCAAGACGCCCGATCCGGCCGTCGATCCCAACGCGCCGCCGGTGCGCAAGACCCTGATCGACGAGACCGTCACCGCGCCGCCCGAGGTCAAGAAGGCCGAAGCGCCGCCGGTCGTCGTCGATCCCAACGCGCCGAAGTACGACCTCAAGGCGCCCGAGAAGTCGCTGCTCACCGCGGACGACCTCAAGGCGATCGAGAACTACGGGCGCGAGCACAAGCTGGCCCCCGAGGTCGCCCAGCTCCTGGTCAATCGCGAGTCCAGGGTCGTCGAGCAGGTTCGCGCCGCCACCCAGGTCGAAGCGCGCGCCACGCTGAACAAGATGTACGATGACTTCGAGTCCCAGGCCGCCAAGGATCCCGACCTCGCCGGCCCCAAGTTCGCCGCCGCGAAGGCACTGGCGAACCGCGCCCTCGTCAACATGCCGCACGTGACCAAGCTGCTCAAGGGCAGCCCGTACGGCTCCGATCCAGCGGTCCTCAAGGATCTCGCCGCGATCGGCAAACTACTCCAAGAAGACAAGCCCATCGAAGGGCAATCTCACACGGCCACTGATCTCAGATCGGCCGGTGAGCGCTGGTTTGGCACGAAATGACCACTTCCTTCCTAGGAACTCACCATGGCTACTGCCCTCGCCTCTGGCGTTGATACCCTCCTCAACTGGACCAAGGGGCGCGATCCGGACGGTAAGGCTGCCGACATCATCGGCATCCTGAACCAGTCGAACGAGATCAACCAGTACATGCTCTGGGAAGAGAGCAACGGCGCGCTGATGAATCGGACCACGGTGCAGGTCCTGCTGCCGACCGTCTCCAGCCGCCAACTCGGCGCCGGCATCGCGACCTCGACCAGCCGCGTGGCACAGTTCGACGATGCGATGAGCATCCTCGACGTGTTCAACGAGGTCGACATCAAGATGGCCGAGCTCAATGGCGAGGTCGGCGCCTACCGCCTGCGCATGGCGATCCCCTACTTCGAGGCGCTCAGCCAGAAGTTCAGCGGCCTGCTGTTCTACGGCAACTCGACCCAGACCACGTCGGACTTCTACGGCCTCTCGAGCCGCTACCCGACCGTCAACAGCGCCAACGCGGCCAACGCCCAGAACGTCCTGGATGGCGGCGGGACCTCGACCGTCAACGCCTCGATGTACCTCATCGGCCTGGGCACCAAGAGCCTGACCGGCATCTTCCCGCGCGGCATGGCCAGCGGTCTCCAGCACCGCGACTGGGGCCAGCAGATCGCCCAGGTCACCGCCGGCTACGCGGCCACCATGCTGCCGGTCTACCGCGACCAGTTCACCTGGAACTGCGGCATCGCGCTGAAGGACTGGAGGCAGTGCGTCCGCATCGCCAACATCGACACGACCAATCTGACCAACGAGAACAACGCCGCGGATCTCATCAAGCTGATGACCAAGGCGCTGTACCGCCTGCCGTCCATCAGCATGCCGGCCTCGACCACCGGCAACCCGATGACCTCGATCCCGATCTCGGCGCGCAACGTCTGGGTCTGCAACCGCACCATCCGCGAGATGCTGCACATCCAGGCCGACAACAAGCGCAACAACACCCTGACCTGGGGTGAGATCTTCGGGCTGAAGGTGCTCTTCCACATGGGCATCCCCATCCTGAACAGCGACCAGCTCCTCAGCACCGAGAGCCAGGTGACCTGAGTCATCTCAGGCACCGACCAGACCTACCCCCACGGAACCTTCCGGAGCTCCTGCCATGGCCATCCTCGACGCGAACACTCAGCTGGCCACGGCCTTCGCGCCCACGACCGGCACCCAGTACCCGAGCGTCTACCTCGACACCGGTGCACTGGATGACTGGGGCATGGGCAGCGACTGGATCTGGTACATCCAGCTGGCCGCGACCTTCACGGTCGGCACCAGCCTCGACCTCCAGCTCCAGGGCAACAACACCGACCCGACCTTCGCGGCCGGTACCAGCGTGATCATCCTCGACACCGGGGTCATCGCCGAGGCCAGCCTGCTGATCAACGCCGAGTTCAAGATGAAGGTCCCGCGTGCGTTCATCTACGCCAATGCGCAGCTGAACCTCAACAACTACCGGTACATCCGCATCAAGGCCATCAGCGTCGGTACCCACTCGACTGGCAGCCTGAACTCCTGGCTGACCAACGACGCGATGCAGGACAACCTGCCGCTGCCGATCGGCTACACGGTCAAGTAGCCCTCCCTGCCTTCGTCGCCTCACCCGGAGCTCGTCATGCCCAGGAAAGTCAAAGAACAGGAGCCCGCCACCCCGACCATGTCGACGGCGGTGCTCAACGAGCAGAACGACTCCATCCGGCAGTCCCCGGCGCCCCAGGCCAAGCCCCCGGTCGGCGACACCGATGGGCGCCTGGCCGCGCTCGAGGCCGAGAACCAGAAGCTCGTCGGCATGCTCAAGGAGATGCTGGCGCGCGACGAGGCTCGTGTGGCGGCCGAGGCCAAGAAGGTCAGCGACGAGGCTGCCCGCGTCGCCGCCCTCCCGCCGCCCGAGTGGACGATCGAGGTCGAGGCCTACAACCAGGGCACCTACCCCGAGCCGGGCGCCATGCATGCCTGGCTGCGCAATCCCGGCGACCGCTTCCGGATCAAGAATAAGGACCACTTCCGCGAGGAATGGATGCGGATGCCCGGCGCCGCCATCCCGAACCTCAAGAGCGACATCGTCGGCCACGGCCCTGGCTTCACCCCCGGCGTCGGCATCCCGCTGACCGGCGTGCACAACCAGGTGAAGGATCCCCTGGCGGCGATCAACGACGCGACCCGCGCCGCGATGGCCCGCTAGGAGTCACCGGGGCGCCTCACTGTGGAGTAGCCCGTGACGACCGTCCAGCTCAGCGATCTCTCAATCTCGAACATGGCGCTGAACCGCATTGGTTCATCCCAGAACGTCAGCTCGTTGACCGGCGCGCCCAAGTCGAACGAGATGGCGCAGCTTCAGTTCTGGTACTACTTCTGCCGGGATGCCGAGCTCACCGACTGGCCGTACCCGTTCGCCATGCTCTACGTGGCGCTCAACCAGGTGGGCGGCCCGACGCCGACCGTAGGAGTTCCGGCGACCCCAGAGTGGATCTACAGTTACCGGTACCCCTCCGACTGCCTGGCCGTGCGGCGCATCGTCTGTGGCAACATCGTTGCCCCGCCGCCCATCATCCCGCCGATGACGGGCATCCCCAGCAACGCCGGTTACCAGTCCCTGGCCTTCGCTCGCCAGGATGGTGATGCGAACCCCTGGCCGTTCGAGGATGGCGTCGACAACGTGGGCCGGCTGATCTACACCGACGCGCCCAACGCCTGGATCCGCTACACCACCCAGCAGCAGAATGCCGCGGTCTTCTCGTACGACTTCGCCAACCTGCTGGCCTTCCGCGTGGCCGTCGAGCTCTACGCGCTGTGCCGGGATGCCAAGCGCCGCGAGGAGAACATCAAGCTCTACGAGTTCTGGAAGGCGAAGGCGAGGGGGCAGATGTTGAATTCGCAGCAGAACTCGCAGCCGCAGGTGGACTACAATTCCGAGTTCGTGCGCGGTCGCTACAATGGCTGAATCCGCCACCCTCCGACAGTCCAGCTTCTCGGGCGGGTTGCTCTCCCCCCAGCTTCTCGGCCGCGTCGATCTCCAGAAGTACCAGTCCGGTTTCGCCGTCCTGCGCAATTTCCTGGTCGTGCGCAATGGCGCGATCGAGAACCGCAGCGGATCGGTCTACGTCGCGAACGTGAAGAACTCGGCCAACCAGGTGCGCCTGGTGAAGTTCGGGATCTCGACCAACCAGGAACTGCTGCTCGAGATGGGCAACCTGTATCTGCGCTTCTATCTCAATGGTGCGCCCATCGGACCGATACCGATGAATGGTCTGTTTCCGGCCGCTGCGTGGTCGAGCCTGACGACCTATCAGGTCGGGACCGTGGTGTCATCGGGATCCAACTACTTCCAGGCCAAGGCGGTCAACACCAACGTCACCCCATCGCCGACATTCAATGCGACCTGGGCGCTCCTCCTGCAGAACCCGTGGAACAGCGGACAGGCCTACACGCCTGGGATGATGGTCCTGTACGCCGGGGTCTACTATCTCTGCATCGCCAACACGACCAACAATGCACCGCCAAATGCGACCTACTGGTATGCACAGCCGAGTGCGACGGTCTATGAGCTCCCGACGTCCATCCCGCAGGCGGCCCTGGCCACCCTGACGGTTGCACAGATCCAAGACCAACTCTTCATTGCGAACCAACTCTTCCAGCCGCAGCAGTTGACCTATTCACTGCTTCAACTGTGGACCATGGCTGCATTCACGCCCACCACCGGCATCGCGGCACCGACTGGCGTCAACGTGACGAACTCACTGGTGGCAGGCAATGCACCAAGCGCTGTCACCGCCGTTGGTGGTGATGTCACGCTGCAGCCACCCGATCAGTATGTGGTCTCGGCCTACCTGCCGATCGCGTCCTACCTGCCATTGAGCCCCATCGCCATCAGCACGGTCGGCCAGGCCGATGCGGCAAACAATGTGGTCATCAGCTGGACGAATAACCAGCCGGAAGCCACGGGGTTCTACGTCTACAAGCTGAACCACACCACCGGGCAGTTCGGCCTGATGGCCAATGTCGCTGGCGGCATCACGACGACGTTCACCGACACCGGCATTCCCCCGAGCACCCAGCCGCCGCCAGGCCCTGGTTACGTCACTTATGACTATGTGATCACCGCTGTCAGCTTGGCGAGTGGAGCAGAGGGGTTCCAGAGCAACGCGGGTGTGATCACCACGCTGCCGCCGAACGGAAGTTACCCGAACGCCATCTCATGGAATCCCGTGACAGGAGCCGCATCGTATAACATCTATTCGATCGTGAATGGCATCCCTGGTTTCATCGGATCATCGGTGATCACCTCTTTCAATGACACCGGCATCACGCCGAATACCGCCAAGCAGCCGCCCGCCCAGATCCCGCTGTTCTCGACGCCCAACGACTACCCAGCCGTAGTCGCCGCCATGCAGTCGCGCCTCCTGTTCGCCAACACCTTCAACGCCCCGCAGACCGCGTGGGGCAGCAACATCACCGACTACCACAACTTCACCAACTTCCTGCCCGTCACCGATGCCATGGCCTTCAGCTTCACGCTGACCGGCAATGAGCGCCAGTTCATCAACGGCATCATCGACATCGGCAAGATGGTGATCCTGACCAGCGGCGGCGAATATGTGGCGCCCGGGAATGCCTTCGGCGAGGTGACGGCAACCGCCACGGCGTGCCAGCGCAACGGAACGTCCGGCGCCGCGCTCGTCTCGGGCTTCGCCATCGGAATCACGGCCATCTACGTCGACTCGGCAGCGAACATCATCCGCGATCTCCGCTATTCGATCTACACCACCACCTATGCCGGCAAGGACACCACGCTCTACGCCCCCCAGCTCTTCGAGAACAACACCATTCTGCAGATCGATTGGCAGAAAACATGGAACTCCATCGTCTGGTGCGTGCAGACCAAGGGCGCGCTGCTGGGCATGACCTACATAATGGACCAGGAGATGTGGGCGTGGAGCGCGCACGACTTCTACCTGGGAATCGTCGAGCAGGTCTGCTGTGTGCGCGAGGGTCCGGCAGTGACCGTCTACCTAGTCGTGAACCGCACCGTCCTGGGCGCCACCCAGCGCACCATCGAGCGTCTGGCCAACCGGGAGTTCGCCGATCTCCAGTATCTCACCGACGCGATCTTCACCGACTGCAGCATGACCTATGACGGACGCAACACGTCGGCGACCACGGTCACCAGCTCGACCGCCGGGACCTGGACGCCGAACGATGTCATCACCCTGACCTCGAGCGTGGCGGCATTCGGGACGCTGAGCGTCGGCAACGCCGTGGTCCTGCGCGAGATCGCCAACGGCACGCAGCTGATGCCGATCGACCCGACGACCGCGAACGCCAACACCATCCCCGCGCCGTACCCCATCGGCTGGGTGATCGACCAGGTGGTCTTCACGATCATCGGCATCACCAGCACGAGCATCGTGACCTGCACGCCGAGCAAGAACGTCCCGACCTGGGCGCAGGGCATCGCGCTGACCACCTGGGGCCTGATGGCCAACACCTTCTCGGGGATGACCCAGCTCGCCGGTCTGGCGATCAGCGCTCAGGGCGACGGTGCCGTGGTGGCCAACGCGCTGACGGACGCCACGCCGACCGTGGTCAGCAACGCGGGCGTCTTCACTACCACCAGGAACTACCTCGTCCTGACCGCCGGCCTACCGATCATCGGCCAGGTGCAGACGCTCCCGCGCGATAGCGGTGGCCGCACCGAGACACTGATGAACAAGGAGCAGTTGATGGTCGAGGCCGCGGTGATGTTCTACAACACCCGCGGCGGCTACTGGGGTCCGGACTTCCAGCACCTCTATGAATGGGATCAGCGCGGCATACAGTTCGAGCCCATGGGACAGGCCCCGGCACTATTCACGGGGCGCGCGCTCATCCCGCTGGCGGGTGCTTGGCAGGACAGCGGCCAGGTGTGTTTGCAGCAGACCGATCCATTGCCCATGTCGATCAGCGCCATCGCTCCGACTGGCTATACAGCGGAAGGGTAGGGTACTCCAATTTCAGACACGGCCATGATGAGTGATGGTCTTTCCGGCGTCGCCGGTGCGGCTCAGGCCTACTCGGCCGGCCAGCGCAACAAGGCCATCGACACCTTCAACGCCAACAATGCGCGCATCCAGGCGGATCAGGCCATCAGCGCCGGCGGCTTCGAGGCCGGCAACCGCGAGATCCGCGGCGAGATCGTACGTGGCGCCGAGCAGGGCGCTGCGGCCGGCGGCAACACCGTGGCAACCGCTGGCACCAATCGCACCGTCCAGGCCGGCACCACGGCCACCAGTCGTATGGACCAGATGATGTTGGAGATCAACGCATCGCGCGCTGCTTTCGGCTATCAGGTCAAGGCCGCCAACATGGACTTCCAGGCCAAGCAGGCTGGCGTCGCCGGCAACGAAGCCGCCCTGGCTGCGCTCATCAAGAGCGGGGCAGCCGAGGAGCGGGATGCAGATCCGAATTACAAGGGGCGCGGTTCCACCGGCCAGGTCTACGCGGACAACAGCAACGGCGGTGGCGGGTCAATCTTCGACAGTCAGGTGTAGCCCATGCCCGGCCAACAGCCCGAAGATCAGATCCCGACCGTAGCCCCGCAGGTTGAGCCCAACGCGGAGTTGACGGCGAACGTTCCTCTATCCACGCCCATCAGCGGCGCGATCGAAGAGTCCGCGTCCATCCAGCAGCGCATGGCCTACTGGAAGGCCCACGCCACCGCCGTCGACGCGCAGACCCAGTTCCAGGCCCTCGACAACGAGAAGCTCTACGACCCCAAGGGCGGCCTGCTGAGCCAGAACCTGGGCAAGGATGCCGGTCCAGCGGTCGAACAGACGATGGCCGACTATAAGGCCAAGCAGAGCGAGATCGCCGCGCAGCTCCCCAGCGCGATGGCCAAGGCGCAGTTCATGCGCTCAAGCAACGAGCACCTGAACATGGTGCAGCGCCAGGGATTCGTCTACGAGCGCAACCAGTACAACAAGTGGGACGGCGAGAACGTCACGGCCAGCGTGAAGATGTCGCAGGAAGCCGCGCTGAACACCTACGACCTCCCAGCAGATCCGGCGCAAGGCGATCCGCTCCAGCACCAGGTCGACAAGCAAGTGGCGCTGATCAAGGACTACGGCGAGCGGTCCGGTCAGCCCCAGGCGCAGATCGATCTCAACATCGCCAACGCCAAGAGCGCGACCTACGCCGCCGTGGCCGAGGATGCCATCAACACCGGGAAACTCGACTACGCCAAGCAGTTGATGGACACCCACGGGCAGGAGATAGAGCACTCCCAGCGCCGGATCCTCCAGGGCGCAGCGAAGAACGTCGAGGTCGACGCCACCACCAACGAGCTGTTCGGCGAGTTCACCCAGCCAGATGACAAGGGCAATCCGGCCACCAGGTCGACCTACTTCGACACCCTCGAGGAAGCCCGCAAGAATGATCCACGCTTCGAGGGCGCCGAAGGCCTCAGGCTCTACAACAAGGTCGCCGAGCAGGGAGAGCGTTACTTCAGCGTCAAGGACCAGCAGACCATGGCTCAGCAGAAGGGGATCATGGACGACGGCGTCAAGGCGATGAACCAGGGCATCAAGCTCCAGGACGCCGTGCCAGCCACCAAGTTTCAGCAACTCACCGGCGATCAACAGGACCAGCTGATGCGCCGGCAGGACCAGATCATCAAGCTGACGATGCCCCAGGATGGCAGCCCTGCCTACTACCTCGCACGCGAGCGCATGGCGGCGGACCCCGACGGCGGTTCGACCCAGGACTTCTCCCCCATCCGGTCGAGCATGTCGGAAGCGGACTACAACCGTCTGGAGATGGCGAAGGTCGAGGCCATTGCGCGCAAGACCTCAGACGCCACCAAGTCGCCAAGGAACACCCCCGACGCCATCCGGGAGCGCGTCTCAAGCGAGATCCTTTCCGAGCAAGGCATCAATCCCAAGATCGACTACCAGAACAAGGAGAACACGCAGCGCGTCGTGTCCTACAAGAACATCCTAGATCGGGAGATCGAAGCCCAGGAGCAAAAGGAGAAGCGCCCGCTGACCTACGGCGAAGTGACCGAGCTCGGCAAGCAGGTCGCCCTGCAGTCGGCCTACCGTGATGCCACCGGCGCTACATCACAGAAGGCGCTCTTCGATGTTCCTGGCGCCACGGACTTCGCCTTCTCGACGACGCAGATCCCGGACGCTGACCGCACGACCATCGCTGCCGGACTGGCCAAGCGCGGAGTGTCGTTCCAGACGCAGGCCCAACGCGATGAGGCGATGATCAACATCTACAACCGTTCGAAGACCATGAAGGCGCAGAAGGCCAAGGCTGCCACCCCGACGAAACCCAAGGGTGAAGAACCGCAACCCGGCGATTCCCCCTATGATGCGAACAATCCTGCGCCGGCAGGAGGCTGATCATGGGCACTGATTTCGATGTTGCCACGGATCAGTACCTAGCCGATGCCGGTCCCAAGCCACCCGTGCAGCAAGATGCAGCACCCAGCAGCACTCCGCAGCAGACTGCAGCACCGCCGACCCCGCCGGGAACCACCCCGACCGACTTCGATACCGCGATCGACCAGTACGCATCCGCACAGGAGGTCCGACTGCGCTCCAGCCTCCTGGCGGCATCGCAGAAGTCCCCGGATCAGCATGCCAAGATCCTGGACCTCTCGAACCGCACCGGCCTGTCGCCCGGCCTGGTCGATGGCAACGAGGCCAAGGTCGAGGACATAGCCCGCGCCAAGGCCCTTCAGGGGATCAACGTTCCGGAGCTCCAGCGGGATCACCCAGATCTGCTCAACTGGCTGAGCCAACCCAACAACGCCGGCATCGCCAAGAACGATGTCCCGGTGCTGACCACGCTGTCGCACATCACCCAGCAACTCGCCAATCCGGACGGTGATGCTCTGGGCGTCCTGCCCGAGGGATTCCTGTTCTCGCATGGCAAGATCATCGAGCCACAGGGGGCGAACGCTCAGCAGTATGACACGATCCAGGACCTTCAGGATCGCCTGCGCGAGAAGGGCAACAACGAGCTCGCCAACGAGGTCAATCTTCAGGCCAACCGTGGCGTCTACGATACCCTGGCGAAGGCCGGTCTGGGCGACATCGGCGCCGGATTCCTGTCCGAGGGCGAGCGGTTCCTGAAGCTCGTTCACCAGGGCCCGTACCCCACCGGAACCACCGCCGACTACACCGGCATCCTCTCGGCGCAGGAGTCGCCAGGCGTCTGGGGCGACGTCAAGCGCGCGATCGGTGGCCAGGTCGCTACCCTCCCGCTGATGCTCGCCGGCGGCCCGGTGGGCAAGCTCGCCGAGGGCATCCTGCGGGCCCGGCGCGCCGAGTCGCTGTTCACGCCGTTCGTCGGCGCGCGCATCGCCAAGTACCTGAGTACCGAAGCGCTGCCGGTAGCCGCCACGATGGCGCCCATGGCTGCGGTCAGCGGTGCCGAGACCGCGCAGGAGCATGGCATCGTTCCAGGTGCCATGGACGCTCTGCTGAACACCGTCATCCCAGGAGCGTTCGGCAAAGTCGGTGTTGCCAAGCACTTGCTTGGTGACGCCGGCGAATCAATCCCTGCCGGCGCGCTTGAAAAGATCCGCACCCCGCAGATCGATGCCATCGACAAGCAGATCGTGCTGGAACGCGGCTGGGGGCCGACTGGCGCCGGTGAAACCGCAAAGCCTTTCGGTATCACGGAATACGCACAGACAGAGCAGGGCGCCAAGGTCCTCGCGCTGGAGAAGCAGCGTCAGCAGCTTGCCGAAGCCGAGTACCGGCGCCTCAATCCGTCACCGGAAGAGTCGATCGCCAAGGTGCCGGCCGGCTACCGTGGCGCACTCAGGGAACTGGTCACCAGCGCGGTGCCACAGGCCGGCATAGGGGCCGTGCAGGCGCTGGCAGGCTCGCTGAGCGATTATCTCACCGGAGTGGACCCGGAGGCCCTCAAGCCCGACAACGTGGCCAGGAGGCTGGCTGTAGGGGCGGCAACGGGCGGTATCACGGGAGCCGCCTTCGCCCTTCCCGATGCCATGAGCCGTCCATTCCTGGCCCAACGCCAGAAAGCGGTGCAGGCGGTTCACGATGGTGACCTTCTGCAGATGGGGATCGACACCTACAAGCAGTCCCAGGCCGCCCAGACCGGCGACGGAGGCGCCAAGGCCGTCCAGGGCCTCATCGACCAGTTGGCGGCCCGTGGGCGCACGGCGGTCTGGATGCAGGCCGACGACTTCGCCAGGCACGCCGAGTCCCTGGGCACCACCCCGCAGGAGTATGCGGCCAAGCTCGGGCTGACCGATGAGTACAAGCAGGCCCAGGGACTGGCGACCAAGATGAAGGTCCCCATGGGCGCCTTCATGCAGCTGGGATCCGAGGCTGGCGAGGGCGCCAACATCACCGGCAAGGTGAGTCTGGCACCCGATGCGCCCACCCCCGAGGAGGCGGCCAAGAGCATCCAGGAGGACCCGACCAAGCTCGCCGACCTCCAGGAGCGGGCGAAGATCCTGGCGCAGACCGAACTGGCCGCGAACACCGCCCCCGTGAGCGAAGGCGGCAGCATCGCCGAGACGGTGAAGCAGCAATTCCTGGCGGCCGGCGAACCGGAGGCGCGCGCGAGCTACCTGGGCGGCATCCACCAGACCTTTTTCAGCAAGCTGGCCGCCCTGTTCAATCGGGTGCGCGGTGATGCCGGCGCCAGTCCCATGACAGCCGAGGATGTGCGCGCTGGATTCCAAACGCGCGTGGCCGCCAAGTTGCCGTCGGTCCTCGAGGAGCAGATCTCCAACGGGAACATCAATGGCCTGCTGGACCGCCTGCGCACATCCGGTCCTACCGGTCCCGTCGAGACGGAGGCCAACAGCGCGCTGAAGCGTCTCGGCATCGATCTCGCCAAGCACTCCAACAAGGACGTCCTGGCCGAGTTTGGCAAGCGTATGGGCATCCTGGGCGAGCAGACGCGCTCAGAGCAGGGCGACGCCCATGGCCTGGGAACGTCGAGCGGCCGCAAGCCGCATGGCGGCTACGACCCCGTCCAGGACAAGGCGCGCGCCGATGCCGTCGAAGCCAAGATGGGGCGTCCGGCCATCCAGGCGCACCTGGCCGAGTCTCTGGCCGAACTCCCCAAGGTGCCGCTCGTCAAAGCCAAGAACGTGCCCTACGGCATGGGCATGGATGTGGCCGAAACCAAGCGCTACATCGATCCGCAGTTCCCGCTGAAGATGAAGATGCGCGAGGGTGGCGAGATCGAGACCGTCATCCCCACGTCGCTGCATGAGATCACCGAGACGCGGCTGATGAAGAAGGGCATGTCCTACGACGACGCGCACGACGTCGCCAACGCCGTGGAGCGCGAATATCTCCGCAGCAAGGGCTACAGCGAGAAGGAGATCGACGAGTACGAGCACGATCTGAAGCCCGGCCTGCGCAAGGTGCGCGACTGGACTGGAGAGCCTCCGGCCGACCTGAACCCGGAGCCGTACCGCTCCGAAGGCGAGATGAACCTGTTGCGCGCGCCCGGCACGGGCAAGCGCATCGTCCTGCAGCAGGGCGAGCGCATCAACGCCCCGGCATCCGGACGCCTCGATGTGTTCGCCATCATGCGTGAGTGGGCGAAGGCCAACGGCGGGAAGCGCCCGGATGCCGCGGATCCGGCTTGGCACAAGATGATCATGGAGGCGGCCAAGAAGGACGCCGAGCGCGGGATCTCCCTGGGTCAGGGGGAGGGCGGTGCACCACAGGGCACCTACCACATCGATGATGACCTGACGCACGTCATCACCCTGTGGTCGGGCAAGAACGCCAGCACGGCCCTCCATGAGACGATGCACTACTTTACGGAAGTCATGGGCAAGCTGGTCGATCGCGCCGACGCGCCCCAGGAGCTCAAGGACGACTATCAGAAGCTGATGACATGGTCCGGGTTTGGTGACCGCGCCGGCATGATCAAGGCCCGAGACGAGATGATGGCCATCCATGAGGCTATTGGCGATGGAGAGGCTACGGACGGACAGAAGGCTCGTCTCAGGGAGCTGGCCGAGCCGCACGAACGCTTGGCGCGCGCCTTCGAGCGTTACGTCATGGAAGGGATCGCGCCAACCATCGGCCTGCGCCGTGCCTTCGCCCGCTTCAAGGGCTGGCTGATGAACATCTACAAGCAGGTGTCCAGCCTGAAGGTCGATGATCTGAATGACGATGTGCGTGGCGTGCTTGATCGCATGCTGGCCAGCGAGACGGAGATTCAGGCAGCCAGGGAGCGCGTATCAGACACCCCGGCGTGGACCGATCGCGCCAAGTCCGGCATGTCCGTCGAACAATGGGACGAGTACCAGAACCTCCTGCGGTCGGCTCACCAGGCGGCACGCGACGAGCTCAACGGCAAGCTAAACGACCTGGCGCTGAAGGCGGAATCTGATGCCGCCAAGGCCGACCGCGCCGACATGCGCAGCCGCATTGCTGACCAGGTCGGACAGGAGCCGGCATACCGCGCCATGTCGGCACTGCAGCACGGCGAGACGCCGGATGGCCGGGAGACGCCGCGCATCAAGCTGAAGCGCTCCGAGGTCGAGAAGTTGCTGGGCAAGGATCAACTGGCTGCGCTGCCCGGCAAGCACGACGAGGCGAGCAAGAACCGTGGCCCGTCGATCTTCTCCAACGAGGACACGACCGACGTGGAAACGGCCGCCAAGACGCTGGGCTACCAGAGCGGCGCCGAGATGCTGACCGATCTGGCCAGGGCCGAGGACCGGGATCAGAAGATCGACGGACTGACCGACACCGCGATGAAATCCAAGTACCCTGTGCCGAGCGAAGACCCTGCGCTGATGAGTCGCCTGGCCGACACCGCGCTGCACTTGCCGAACATTCGCGCACGCCTTCTGGAAATCGAGACCCGCCAAGCTGCCCAGCTCGCTGGCGTCGAGCGCCCGGACTTCCGCCTCGAGCGCAAGCAGATGACGATCGCCGCCAAGGCCATCGTGCGCGAGCAGACGGTGTCGTCGCTCAAGCCCGAGAGGTTCACGGCCGGCGAGAAGAAGGCGGCCGAGCGGTACGCCGAGGCCATGCATGACGGCCGGTACGACGATGCCTGGCAGGCGAAACGTCAGCAGCTGATGAACGCCGAACTGGCCAAGGCTGCGTTCAAGGCCCAGGATCGCGCCGAGGCTGACCGCGCCCATCTCAAACAGATCGCGACGAACGCGGCAACCCGCAAGGCCATCGGCAAGGCTGGCGGCTACGAGTGGACCGTCACCTACCCCGATGGTCGGCCACAGAAGTCCTTTTCATCACCCAAGGACGGCGGCACATCGGCCGAGAAGGACGCGCGCACCGAGGCCATGAATGCCGGCGGCACCTTCGAGCGCACGGCGCCCTATCTTGATCAGATCGATAAAATCCTGGATCTCTACAACCTGACCACCCTGGGGTCAAAAAACCTCCAGACGCTGAAAAATATCCAGGATTTTCTGTACGGCGAGATGTTCGACAGCAACGGCCACCCGACCGGCTTTGCGGCCGACATCCCGGACTCGGTGCTGGATCAGTACAAGGCAGGCAAGCGCAACTGGAAGACGCTGACAGTCGACGAGTTCCGTGACGTGCGCAACGCCGTCGACAACCTGGCCAAGATGGCACGGCTGAAGAACTCAGTCGATGCCGAGGGGAAGGCGATCGAGTTGCAGGCCAAGGCCAACGAGATCGCTACCGGCTTGGAGGCCAACTCCATCAAGCGATGGATGGGTGATCATGGGTTCATCGGGAAGCTGGCGCACTACCTTGCGGAACTTGTAGGGCCGGCACGTCTCGCCGAGCAGGCAGACGGTCACAAGCTGGGACCGATGCAGCGGACGTTCGTGCATCCGGCCGGCGAAGCCTACGCCAGCGAGATCCAGTTGTCCGAGCGACTGAACGCACCAAAGCGGGCGGCAAACGCCGAATGGGGCAAGCGCAACAGCCTCGAATTGACGCGTCAGAAGCCGCTGCCCAAGGGCATCCAGTGGGGGCGCATGGGTTCGGACAATGAACTGATCAACCCTCGGTCGACGATGAGCCTGGGCGAGAAACTCAAGCTCCTGGCGACCTACGGCCATAAGGAAGGCCGGCAGCGCGTTCAGGACATGCACGGCCTGAGCCACGAGGATGTGATCAAGATCCTCTCGAGCCTGGACGCCAAGGACATCGCCTACAGCAACAAGATGGTCGACAACCGCGAATCGCTGTGGTCCGAGATCAAGGCGCAGGACGAGAAGTACAACGGATTCGCGCGCGAGAAGGTCGAGGCGTTGCCAGTCAAACTGCCGAACGGCATCTACAAGGGCGGTTACGATCACCTCTACTACGACGGCATGCCCGAGCAGTCGCCCGAGGAGATCACCCAGGGCATCCTGAGCGGATCAGCGACGCGCGGCATGACGGTGGCCGGTGGCAAGGAGCGCGTGGCGAATCTCAAGGGGAAGGCCGTCAGCCTCAACCTGGCCGACTGGGATCGCGCGCAGTACGAGGTCGTCCACCAGCTCTCCCACCGCGATTTCCTGGTGAACAACTTCAAGCTGCTAACCAACGCCACGGTCAAGGACGCCATGGAGCGTGCGCTTGGTCGCCACGGCTACGAAGTCTTCCTGCGACAGGCGCAGGGCATGGCCGTGGGCAACCGCCGATCGGTCGGCTTCCTCGCCAAGTTTGTGAATACCATCACCAGCAACGCCAACTTCGCCGCCTGGGGATTCAATCCGGTGTTCGCCGCGGCCCACGCATCACAGTCCGTCCAAGTGGCCAGTGAGGTCGGTGGCCTGCACGCCATCGCATCGGCGATCGAGTACGGTCTGAATGTCCGTGGCGTCACCCGTCGCATGTACGACCTCATGCCCGAGCTCGAAGCGCAGTCCAAGGCCCAGGAGCACATCACCGACAACATCCCGCTCTACACCGATGCCAAGGATAAGATGCAGCAGGCGGGCATGTGGATGGTCCACAAGCTCTTCTGGCAATCGCAGTCCGTGATCGCCGCCAATGCCGCGTTCAAGAAGCACATGGCCTTGACCAGCAACCCCAAGGAATCGGCCGCCTATGCCATGCAGGTCGTCAACCGCATTGCCGGTTCCAATGCCGACAAGGACATCCCGGAGTTGAAGCGCAACCCGGCGTTCAAGGCCCTGCTCAACCGCATGACCTTCGACATCGCCAACTACAACAACGTGGCCGGATCGTTCCACCAGGTGCGCTACGGCATCGAGAAGGGCGACGCCGGACAGGCGCTCAAGGGCGTGGTCCGCATCCTAGCCAGCACGATGGGGCAGGGCATCGTCTGGAACTTCATCTACGACACCATGAAGCACAAGAGCCTCGACGATCAGTTGAAGTCCTGGGAGACACCGGGTGGCGCAGCAGAGAACCTGCTGACCGCCGGCGCGGCATCCTTCGTGCACACCGTTCCGCTGCTCCGTGACCTCATGGCGCCGCTCTTCGATGGCCATCAGCCCGCCAGCGTGACCGGCATGGGGTGGATGCACAACATCCAGGGCGCCGTCAACTACGCGGCGAATGCCAAGCACAAGACGGTCGACAAAGATGTCCACGCCGCATTAGGGGCCACCGGCCCGCTGCTGGGCGTACCGGCCACTCAACTCGGGAACATCTGGGATGGCTGGCGCTACAACCAGACCCATGAAGCGGACGCGCTGAACAAGCTCTGGAACCTCGCCGTCGGACCACCGAAGGCGAAGAAGTGATGCAAAACGCATCATCCGTGATAAGAAAATCAACATAGCAAGGGCAATATGACCGTAGCCGCAGTCGCACAGCCGGTCTCGTACGTCGCCTCGGGCAGCCAGGCGACCTTCACCATCCCCTGGCGTTTCCTCAACGCCGTCGACATCCTGGTCTACATTCAGGTCCCAGGCGCCAGCCCGGTCCTCCAGTCGTCGAGCACCTACACCCTTGCCGGTCTGGCCAATCCCGGGGGCGGTACCGTCACCTTCAACGGCGGCAATATCACCGCCGGCTACAACGTCATCCTGTTCCGCAATCCCAACCCGGTCCAGGACACCGATCTCCAGAACCAGGGCAGCTATGATCCGACGAGCGTCGAGCAGCAGTTCGATCTCGACACGATGAGCATCCAGGCGCTGGCCACGCAGATTGCACAGAGTATCCGGATCCCGATCAATGAGGGAACGACGACCTTACTCCCGTCGGCATCCCAGCGCGCCAATCTCTTCCAGGCCTACGATTCGGCTGGTAACGCCATCGTCACCCCTGGACCAACGAGTGGCGTACCGATCTCGACAGCGATGCAGCCAGTTGTACAGGCGACGTCACTTACCGCAGCCGCAGCGATCTTTGGCGTCGAGCAGCAAGTCCTCAATGTCGCCTCGTTGCGTCTTGCCACTCAGCCGACGCTCGCAGGAATCCTCATTGCGACCGCTGGATATGCCGCTGCCGCCGACGGTGGACAGTCGGTGTATGTCTGGAATTCGGCAGACACCAGGGTCGACAATGGCGGTTCCATCATCCAGGTTGCAGGAGTCGTTACTGGCCGATTCAATCTCCTGGCGGTCAACCAACTGGTCAATGTGAAGCAGTTTGGCGCGACGGGCAACGGAATCACCGATGATACGGCGGCCATCCAGGCAGCGATCACCTGGGCGAATGCCATTACGGTATCGACGCTGTATACCGCCATTTATGATGGCAATTATCCCGAGGTGATATTCCCGCAGGGGCTCTACAAGGTTTCCTCGACGATCAATTACTATTCGTATCTGATGATCCGCGGCAATCGCGCGCAAATCATCCCCTCGATGGGGGGATATGTCTTCGCGCCGAGCTCTCCTGGTCCGGGATATCGCCTGCTCATCGACGGCATCTCCTTCATCGGCGGCTCGGCGATCCAGCTCAATAACAACAATGTCAACTCCGGTCAGTTGACGATCCGCAATTGCATCTTCCTCAATTGCGCCACGGCCATCGACAATACCTGCCAGTCATCGATCGTCACCATCACCGGATGCATATTCTATAATTGCTTCGTGGTGCTGAACAACAATGCCTGTGACTACTGCGTGCTGGATAATTGCTGGATCAGCAGCGGAACCCCCACGGCAAACCAGCAGGCATCGATCAACAACTATGGTCGCCTGGTGATGCGAGGGATCCTCCTCGTCCCGAGCGCGCGCGGAATCTACACCGAAACGGCGTGGATCAATAATTATTACAGTTCGACCGTCTATGTGAATGGAGGCCGCACTGGCGCTGTGCTTATCGATGCGTGCCGATTTGGCGGCGAGACGGGCAGCATGACCGCTGTCAATAATTTCGCGACGACACAGACGGGGTATCCGATCTCAAGCCCGACTGAGGTCATCATTCTGAACAGCGACTGTTTCAGCCTCGACGGCGGAACGTCATCGTCGTGCATCATCCGCCTCTTCCATATTCCTAATCTGTGCCGGATGAAGAACAATGTCGGTCTGGTCGATACCTGGCCGATTCAATGGGGATCGACGGCGGTTCCGGCCACTGAAGTCGCAGCATCCGCGCTCTATGCCACGCTGGATCTCGATAATCAGATTCAGCCGGGTGTCATCAATGGCGCAGAATATTGGGCGAATGCGTATCCGTATCAGCTCAATGGCCTGATTGGAACGAGCAAGGTCTATCAGACGGCAGACTTTACGCATACGATCAACGTCAGCCAGAATGGCTGGACATTCACCTCTACTTATGGTGGCGGCCTATGCATTTATAACCTGCCGGTGGCGCAGCCAGGCATCAAGCTGCGGTTTCGTCGCCAGGTTGCGTTTACACTGCGGATGCAACCGCAGGCGGCTGATAAAATATTCGGGTGCTCGAACGTGAATATGCCGCTGGACATCACGACCATCAACATCGGCGTGGAGCTGAGCTGCACCGTTGCTGGTGTATGGGACGTCATGACGATCAATTCCGCCTACTCAACTGGTCTCACCTTCAACTAGTCGTCGCCACGCTGATCATGGAGCCACTCATGGATCCCGCAACGCTTGCAAGCATCACCGCAGAAGTCTGGAAGGTCGGCGGCATCGTCGCCACCCTCCTTGTGCTCCTGGTGGTGGTGGTCTTCATCTTCGGACGATTTCTATTCAACCTGGTCAAGTCGTTGAGCCATCGGCTCGACACCGTTCAGGCCGAGAAGACTGACATCCTCACTAGCCACATTGCCAAGGGCAATGATGTGATGTCGGTTCTCACCGCAGAAACGCGCGAGCAGACTGGCCTGTTTCGCCAATTGCTCGGAGCCCTGAAAGAGCGCAAGTGCCTGGTCGACGACACACCCCGGAAGACCCCACTCCCCGGTTATCACCCTCCCCACTAGGAGACCACCGTGATCAAGATCGCCCTCATCGCCTGCCTGCTCATCTCACTCGCCAGCTGCGTGCCGGCAACACGGGATCAGGATGTGGCCAACAGCGCGCAGACCGCGCTCAACTACGCGGCCACCCTGCCGCCTAGCCCAGCCGTGACGCAGATCATGCTCCAGTGTGTGTCCATAGGCCACGCCATGGGTCACGATCTGGTGCCACCTGTTCTCCCCACTACCAACCCCACAGCGCCGGCCAAGGCCGGGAAAGCCACGCCATGAGCGACCTCCCAGTCCCGTCCGTCCAGGACATCCTGAACGACCCGGCCAAGGCAGCGGCCGAGTCGCAGGCCATCGCCGAGCAGACCTCGAAGGATGGCGATCCCACCACCGCCGATCAGGTCCTGGCCGAGGTCGAGAAAGACGCCGCGGTCGCCCTGCCGATCGCCGGCGCCATCGCCAGCGCAGCCGATCCAGCTCTGGCGCCCGCCATCGGTGCAGGGGTAGAGCTCGCCGAGCAGGGCATCAAGGCTGCCCAGGCCGCCCAGACCTCAGCAACTCCCAGCGCGACCGGGCAGGCCATCGCCATCGGGGTGGTCGCCGGTCTCGCCAAGACCTTCGCGCCGACCATCCAGACCGCCCTGACCGGGACGCTGGGTGCGGCTGGCGCGGCCGACGCGGTGGCTGCCATCCAGGTCGGCGCCACCGACATGGCGGCATCGCATGCCGAGGCAACCGCCGCCCTGCCGCCGGATCAGCAGGCGCTGGTCACCGCCAGCGTGGCCGCCGCCAGCCACCTGGTCGCGGCCACCACCAGGGCCAGCAGTTCCGACCAGACGGCTGCAGCGGTCGCCCACGGGACGGCAACCGCGGCCGCAGCCACGCCCCCAGCCGCTCCGGTGAGCCCGTGAAGGCGCTGCCCTTCTCCCAGATCGTGACCGTCCTGGGAATCGCCCAGGTGGTCGCCAGCCAGGTCCAGGCGGCCTGCGGCCAGGACTCCCACTGGGGCGCTATCGCGGCCATCGCGATCGTCGTCTGCGGCAAGGCCGGGCACATCATCGCCACGATGTACCCACCCCCCTCCCCACCCGCTGCCCCAGGAGCCACGAAGACGTGACTGCATGGCCAAGTCTTGCCGGATGCGTCCTCTTCTCCCAGATCGCCTACCTGGAAGACGGGGACGCCACGGACCGCCTGGGGAGGCTGGGATTCACGGGGGTCCAGTGCTTCGATTCCATCGAGACCGACACCCGCTGCTTCATCGCCCGCGGTGACCAGTTCGACCTCGCCGGATTCAAGGGGACCTCAAGCATCCGGGACATGCTAATTGATGCCCAGATCATCCAGACCGAATGGTACGACTCGCGGGTCCACAGTGGCTTCCTGAGCGCCTACGGGAGCGTCAGGGACAGGATCGTCGTCAACGAAGGCGACAAGCCCATCCTGGTCGTCGGCCACAGCCTGGGGGGGGGCCTGGCCACCCTCTATGCCTCCGACATGGTCCACCAGGGTTACGGGCGCCAGGTGTCCTGCGTGACCTTCGGCAGCCCACGGGTCGGTGACGACGCCTTCGTGGCCCAGTACAACAAAATGGCCATTGAGACCACCCGCGTCGTCCATCACTACGACATCGTCCCGCGCGTCCCGAACATCAACTACCACCACGTCGACGGCCTGCTGCACCTCCTGGATGATGGCACGGCCACCAGCGATGCCCGCAACTGGTTCCGCAACCTGTTCGGCTTCAATCGCATGATGCGCGAAGAGGCACGGTACCTCCTCGCCGATGTCGACGGTCAGGCGCTCCAAGATCACAAGCTCGCCAACTATGCCTCATCTGTCAGCCTTTACCTACAGAAGGAACTCCACAATGTTGCGTAACCTCTCGATCCTCCTCCTAGCTCTCCTGACATCGCTGGCGCCGGCCGCCACGGTCAGCACCAGCTTCACCAGCGCGACCACCAGCGTCGCGGTACCGCTGACCGGGGGGCAGAACCCGGCGATGACCGGGACCTACTCGATCACCGGCACCTTCTCGGCGACCCTGGTATTCCAGTTCAGCACGGACAACGTGAACTGGACGAACATCGGGACCTACACCACCACGCAGACCGCGCTGACCTTCGTGGTGCCAGGACTCTATCGATGGAACTGCACTGCATACACCAGCGGCACGGCGGTGGCGGTGATCTACACCACGCCGCACATCTACCAGCAGCAGATCAACAACCAGGGCGCGGTGATATTCCAGGTCGATGATACCGGAGTGACGGCAGTCGGTGCGACCCCGGCGATTATCCCGCCCGGCACCCAAGAGGCGGCCTTCTACCAGGGCAGCATCAATAACTACTTCGAGCTTCAGCTTCAGAACCTGAGCTCCGGTAGCTCGGCGAGCACCGATTTCACGGCGACCGCAAACGACGGCACCGCCTCCACTCATTACGTCGACTTCGGCATCAACGGATCAGCCGGCGGCATTGCACCGTTTACCGTGGCGCATGGTGGCTACCTCTACTCGTCCGACAACCTGTTGGATGTGGGCGCAGTCGGTGCAACCGGGACCGTGAACATCGACGTAGGCGCCACGCCGACCGCCGTGCTGAACGTGGACTATGCCAACGGAGTGTCGATCAACGATGTGACCACACCATCAAAGCAGATTCGGTTCCTGCCCAGTGGTGCCACGGCTTCGACGATCCTGACGCTATCCGAGGCTCAGACGACAAGCCAGACGCTCAGCTTCCCCAACATCACTGGCGCCGATACGGTGGGTACGCTTGGCTTGGCACAGACCGTCAGCGGTGCCAAGACCTTCAGCGCCATCACGACCGTCAGCAACACCACTGCCAGCACCACGACTGGGACTGGCGCATTGGTTGTGATCGGGGGCGCCGGCATTGGCGGCGCGATCACCGGCGGCAGCACAGTCACCGGAACGCAGCTCATCAGCAACGTGGCAACTGGCACTTCACCCCTGTCGGTGACCAGCACCACCAACGTCGCTAACCTAAATGCTTCAAGCCTCGGTGGGGCGACATTCGCCTCTCCTGGCTCTATTGGTGGAACGGCAGCCGGGAGCGGTGCGTTCACCACACTTACGTCAAGCGGTCAAGGTACATCTTATACTGCAACCGCTGTAACAGCAGGGAGTGCCGCATTCGATGCTCAGAATGGCGACAACAGCACCTATTCCGGTGTCGTCTCGCAGATGAAAATGGAGTTTGGACAAGCCGGCAAGGGCTTTGCCCATTGGCTTCAGTCAGGACATAGTGGATCGGTGGGATCTGGAAATGGCATCCGGCTTTATCTGAACACCGGCGCATCAGCGGGCACCTCTACTCAGCCAGGAACCGGAAATGCCCTGATCTTCGAGGTAAACGATTATGGCGTGAATATCACACCGCAGACTCAGACCGCAAACGGACAGGCCCTCCTCAATGTCACTGGCACCTGGAATAATGGTGCGCAGGTCTTTGTCGGGCAAAAGGTCAATATCACCAACACGGCCAGTGGTGCGGGATCGTATCTGCTTGATCTCCAAACCGCTAGCGTATCCAAGTTTCACGTAGATCCCACTGGCATCATAACCGCCCCTGGAGCAAATCCTGCTGCGAATACTTTTGGCGGTCCAATTCTTTATGGCCGCAACAACGCTGCTGCGGACACGGTCGGTGCCGTCGGCGAGACGATCACCGGCGCATTCTCCGCAGTTGCAGCCGGACTGACCACGGCCACTGGCAACGTCGGAAGCGTCTCGCTCACGGCAGGCAAGTGGCTTGTCAGCGGCAAGGTCATCATTCATGGTGGCGCTACCGGACTGACCGCCGGCAGCACGATGCAGGCATCCTGCCCGGTCGGCACGGCAGCGACCGGAACCAGCGGCACCACGATGGTGCAACAGTCGGCGCTGTCGCTGCTCGCCAACGGTCTTTTCGTGATGACCATCGATCCCCAGGTGGTCAACATCAGCGCCACGACCAGCGAGTTCTTGACATGCAATCTGACGTATGCGGCGGGAAGTCCGGTTATAGATGGCAGCATAACAGCTGTCCGTCTGCCCTAGTTCCGCTCGGCGTTCTTCTTGGCGATCTCGAACGTGTCGAGATCGGTGGGCATGATGATCTTCTTGTTCATCGGCTCGATGACTGGTGAACCATCCGGCGCCCACAGCACCTTGTAGTGGATGCTCCTTCCTGTCTCGCAGCAGTCTCTGAACATATTGTCGATTTGAGTGCCCAACCTCGGCCCGTACTTCACGATCGCTTCCTGGGTCACCACGGACAGCGATCCCTTGGGCGCGGGATACCTGGTGTGCAAGATCCCCATGCAGATGTTGCCGATGTGCATCTTGCGCGAATGCTCATCAGGGAAGTCCTTGGGGTGCATGTGCCAGTCGTGGTCCATGTCTACGGGCATGGTGATTTCCTTTCGTACTTTTGTTTCGGAAGACAGAGAGCGATATGTAGATCCATGCCGGTCTTCAGCCGCGCGCGCAAGGTGGTCCGACCCATGCCGAACTCATCGGCCCACTCTGATTCGCACTTGGTTTCACCGAACGCAGTCAGGATGACGTTGTTCCTCTTGTTCCGGTTGCTCATCGGCATTGGGATCCATCGACAATTCCCGGGCTCATAATTGCCATTGCTGTCCTCGCGGTCGATCCAATGTCCTGGGCTCGGCCGTGGTCCAACAGACAAAAGGAAGCTGGCGAACGAATCAATCCACTCCTGGCACATGCGAATGCCACGACCACCGTAATCGGAGAAGGCCAAATCGGTGGGATCGGCGCATCTCTTCCTCGCCGCCCACCACGCCTTGTACTCTGGAGTCCCAGCAGTCCCGCTCTGGTCGACGTAGACCGATCCGTCGTTCTTCCGCGGCTTCCTATCTCTCTTGATAGATCGGCGTACGACTGCCTGGATCTGTTCTATGGTATGTCTCATTCCCCACCATGGACCAGGAAGTTGTCTGGCTCAAAGTCCTGCTCCATCGGCGCCTCGATGCGCTTCCTCGCCAGCCGCTCCTGCCACTCGGCGAACATGCGATCTTTCTGGATCTGCATCGCCTGCTCCAGCCATTGCGGGAAGTCGGAGACCCTGACATTTTCAGGTATGTGGAAAAGCTGGCGGATGGCCATGAATACGCCATTGGTCTCCTGGACGTGCTTGATCCGGGACAGCGTGCTGCGCCTGAGCGGATCGCTCTCGACGTGGCGGGTCTCGGCCGCGTCGAGCTGGCCCCACAGCGCGGTGAGGCTGTTGATCAGAGCGATGGCCTCGGCTTCGAGATGTGAGGTTGCTGACGGTAAACTGCCCATTAGTTCGACTCCCTACGTTTTTTGGTAACGTTATGGCGTGATTCGCTTATGTGTCCCTCGCGAAGTCGATGAACATAATACCGCGATCACTGAACGCGAAGTGCTGGCAACCTGGCGACATTCCGACGTTGACACGATCGCGCCACATCAGGCCCTTGGGTGTGCGGACCTGTCCTTCGTCGTGGTGAGCGTAGACGAGCATGGGGACATTCAGGCTGGCCTCGACCATGGCCGACACGAGCCAGCGAAAGCGTTCACTTGGTTGATCAGTGACCTTGGTATCGACTGGGTATTCAATGATAAAGTCAGGCATGTCTACAGCCTCCCCTCGCTCACCCTGGCGCTTAGCGCGTTGAGTTCCGCGACCACCACCTGTCGCTCCTTCAGGTGATCCAGGGAAATCAGACGCGGCTCCTTGAGCCTAGCGATCTCCTTCTTGTAATCCGCTTCGATACTCTGGGTTAGCTCCATCTGCTTCTGCAATGCGGCCTTGGTCTCGCGATGGGTGAAGACCTCCTGATTGAATCGACGGCAAAGCTCGGCGATCCTGTGGTCATTCTCGTCGAGACGATCCTTGATGGCATCAGTGTATCGCTGTGCGGCCTTGACGCCGCAGCGGTGGCCGAGCAGTTCCAGTTCGGCCAGGTCCTGCTTGCTAACTCTCACGAAGTCTTCGCCCTTGTTCAGGATCTTCGAGATTTCCTCGTCTCGTGCTTTCACCATCTCCCGGAGCTGGACGATCTCCAGGGCGTCCCATTCGGCAGCGGTCGCACCGACATGATCGCCAGTTAGCAGGCGAACACCGGCATCAACCTTGCCGCGAGAAAGATGCGGGCAAAGACCACCGACAACGCGCTTGCCGCACATGCCGCAGAAATAGCCGGGCTCTTCGTCGTGCTGATACTTGATCTGCTCGGCCAACTGCTTGACGTCCGACATGGTCGCATCGTGGTAAGGATCTGGGCCAGAGACGCGACGATCAAGTAGGAACTGATGGATGCGGTTCAGGCCGTCGAGGGGGATGGGGCGGATGGTCATGGCTTGGTTCCAAGTTGCACGATGTAGACGGGGACGCCCATGAATTGCCTGAGAAGCGCATCGCCGAAGTACTGATCGTTCCGCTCCGCTTCTACCTCAAGCGACTCCAGTGTCTCCTCATCGATGAAGAACTTCGGATTACTGTCGATCCTGCTGTTCCAGTGGATCCGGTACATCGAATCGATCATGGCGCAGAGAACCGGGTTCGACGCGTCGGACCTCGGTTCTGCAGTGAAGGTGTTGTGGTCGGTGATGAGGCAGAGCATGCCCGAACCAATACCGGGACGTTTCTACTTGTCAACGATGTACCGGGACAGTAGCGTGCCGCCATGAACACCACCAATAAATCAATGACCCTGGCCGAGTTCTCCCGTCGTGGCAACGAGGCCAGGTGGAAAGGCAAGACCGATGAAGAGAAGCGAAAGGCCGTGTCGAATGCCGTGAAGGCGCGCAAAGCAGCGGCAAAAGCAAGGCGCGAAGCGAAAGCTGCGGAAAGTCGTTGACGTACCGGGACGGTCGCATAAGGTCCTGCCATGCGCCACACCCTCACCGACTACGAGCCGAAGATCACCGCCTCAACCAAGCCGATCCTCCCCGCACGTCCGACCATTCGTGCGCAGCGTCAGGCGGCGGGTGAGTTCGAGAAGAAGCGGAAGGCATATGCAACCCGTTGACCCCTGGCTCTACGTTGCCATCGCCCTCCTCGCCATCTTCCTCGTGCTGGCTGCTCTCGATCTCGTCCTATTCATTTCTCCTGACGCGCTCAATCATCTCACCCTGTTCTAGGAGACGCCATGTTCCGCCGACTAATCGCCTGGCTGCTTGAGCCGCTCTCCCGATGATCGCCCTACCGGCCATCGTCGCCACCCTGACACTCGTTGGAGGACCAGATGTACCTGATGCGATCATTGCCGCTGTCGCGATGCACGAGACCGGCTCAGTCTGGCGCGGGCACCTGGCATCTGGTACGCCTCAGTGGCTGGGGCCGGATATGTCCGCGTGGCAAATTTCGCGAGCGCTACTACATGATCTCCACGCGGATCCGTGGCAAGCGGGTCATGATCCCGTCTATGCGGAGAGTATCGTCCGCCGTTGGCTTGCACATCTATACGCGATCACGCGGAACTGGCGCAGCGCTTTGGGCGCCTATCATTCGGGGCTACGGCATGATCACTCAGCAGCGGCTCGGCGCTATGCTCAAGACTGTTTGAACCTCGCCCAGATCTATGTCCCCTGACTTTGAAACCTGGGCATTCGCTCAACTGGAACGCACCAATGCGCCGACGCCTCAATATCCCCGCGACCATCGCCAAGATGCTCCCCGATCGCAAGCCGACGGGACTCGCGCGCAAGATGCTCCGATCGGCAGCCAAGGGCAATTTCAAGAATCAGCGGACGCGCGAGAACTTGATCAAGGTCAGGACAGAGATCTGTCAGGCGATCGTCGCGACATCGACCAATCCTCAGCAGAGAGAAGCCGCACAGGCATATCTCGATTCACTCAATAAATAGACCTAGCCTTTGCAAAAGGCTAGGTCCCCACCACAGCGAGCACACGCCATGGACGCACAGAATCTAATCCCTCCAATCCCAACGTCAACGCAGCTGGCAGAAAAGCTTGAAGATCTGCTAGCCGAGTTGATGGCGCGCAATCCGACCGACATGCGCGGCACGCTCGTCAGTGATGATGCGCGCGCGATCCGGCGCGTCGAAGCCCTGAACAACTATCTGCTTGCCCTGCGGCTCACCGTCGTGACGGGTGATCGCAATGCGATGTTCGACCGCATCAGCGCGGGCATCGCTGAGTGCCGCGTCATCACCAACCCCACCGGAACCAAGAGCACCCCATGAACACTCCGCAAAGCCCCATGCTTCCCACCGTCCACCGCACCAACGAGACCGCCGCATCAGCTGCTGCCTCGCAGACCAAGGCCCTGGTCGAGGCGCGCTACACCGTCGCCATCAGCCGTCCGCGCGACATGGACCGCGCCCGCGAGCTCCTCCTGAAGGAGTGCCGTCGTCCGTCCTTCGCCGAGGTCGCCCGCTACAACAAGCCGATCGGTAAGGGCGTGGTCGGCCCTTCGATCCGCTTCGCCGAGGCCGCCGTCCGCTGCATGGGCAACATCGTCATCGATGAGACCACCACCTACGACGACGACGAGAAGCGCATCATCCAGGTCAGCGTGACCGATCTCGAGGCGAACGTGCCCTATACCACCAGCGTCACCATCGACAAGACGGTGGAGCGCAGGAACGCCAAGCAGGGAGACGAGGTCATCCGCGAGCGCTTCAACAGCAAGGGCGACCGCGTGTTCATCCTGCGCGCCACCGAGGACGATCTGCTCAACAAGAAGAACGCGCTGCTCTCCAAGGCGATCCGCACCCTGGCCCTGCGCCTGGTCCCCGGCGACCTCATCGACGAGTGCATGGACGTGGTCGTCGAGACGCAGAAGAAGCGCGACGCGGCCGATCCCGATGCCGCTCGCAAGAAGCTGCTCGACGCCTTCGCCGCGCTGAACGTCAGCGTCGTCGACCTCAAGAAGTACATCGGCGCCGATCTCGACAAGCTCAGCCCGGCCGACCTGGTCGAGTTGCGCGCTCTGCATGCGGCCATCAAGGACGGCGAGACCACCTGGCGCTCAGCGATGGATGCCAAGCATCCCGACGCCAACCCGGCTGCCCGCTTCACCAAGGACCAGGCGACCGGCGACGGCAAGCAGCAGACCATCCCCGCCGCCGTCACCGTCGAGATGTGCGTCGCCCTGGCCAAGACCATGAAGGACGAGGATGTCATGGCGGTCATGGAGACGTTCCAGGTCCACACGATCGCCAGCGTCAAGCCGGCTGATCTGACCGCCTTCCACGGAATGCTGGTGTCGGTGAAGGAAGGGAAGCAGTCATGAGAATCGTCGCCCTACACGTCGAGAACGTGAAGCGCCTAAAGGCCGTGGACATAACCCCCGATGGCAACATGGTCGTCGTGGGTGGTCGCAATGCCCAGGGGAAGAGCAGCCTGCTCGACTCCATCACCATGGCCCTGGGTGGCCAATCCGTCTTCTGCGACCGCCCCCTGCGCGAAGGCGCCGAGTCGGGCGAGATCATCGTCGATCTCGGCGATCTCGTGGTGAAGCGCACCTTCGCCAAGGACGGTGGGACCGCCCTGGTGGTCAAGGGCAAGGACGGCAACAAGCACAAGTCGCCCCAGACCCTGCTCGATAACCTCGTGGGACGCATCACCTTCGACCCGATGGCGTTCAGCCGGATGGATCCGAAGAAGCAACTGGAGACGCTCACCACCCTGGTGGGGCTCGACTTCAGGGCCCTGGACGCCAAGCGGCTGACGCTGGCCGACGATCGCACCCAGGTCGGGCGCGACGGACAGGCCAGGAAGGCGCAGCGGGACGCCATGCCGCATCATCCCGATGTGCCTGCCGAAGAGGTCAGCGCGAACGAGATCATCGCCCAGGTCGAAGAGGCGCGGCAGCACAACGCCAAGCGGCTGGAGATGCAGCGCCAGGCCGACGCCGCCAGTCAGCAGGCGATTGACCTGCGTGGCCACGTCCAGGCGATCAAGGAGGGTCGCCGGCTGACACCCGAGATCGTGCGATACACCAGGACCATCGCCGAGGCGCAGTCCCGTCAGCAATCGCTGCGGGAGGAAGTCGAGCGCCTCGAGAAGCGTCTGGCCGAGATCCGTCCCATGCTCTCCCCGCTGGCCACCGAGATCGACACGATGATGGAGAACGTCAAGACGGCCACGGAACTGCTGGTCACCCAGGAGAACGAGAAGGCGCTTGCTGCCGCCAAGGAGTCCGAGGCGCTCACCGATCAGGTCAACGGAATCAGCGAGAAGCCTGTCGCCGAGCTGCTCGAACGGATCAGCAAGGTGGACATCATCAATCGGAAGGTGCGCGAGAACCTCGCCCAGAAGGAGCAGAACGCCTACGTCGAGAAGTGCATGGAACGGTGGCAGGAGCTGACGGCGGCGATCAACGTCATCGATCAGCAGAAGAAGGACGCCATGGCCAAGGTGGCGTTCCCGGTCGAAGGCCTGTCCTTCAACGACACCGGGGTGCTCTTCAAGGGCGTGCCGTTCAGCCAGGCGAGCTCCGCTGAGCAACTCCGCGTCAGCGTGGCCATGGGCCTGGCGCTCAACCCGAAGCTGCGGGTCGTCCTGATCCGCGATGGTAGCCTGCTCGACGACGAGAACATGGCCCTGATCGCCAAGATGGCTGCTGAGAAGGACAGCCAGGTCTGGGTGGAGCGGGTCGGGAACGGCGAAGAGGTCAGCGTCCTGATTGAGGACGGCAGCGTGGTGGCAGACGACCAGGCGGTGGCACCATGAGCGACTCTCTCCTGATCTTCGGGGAAGCCAACGAGGCCTACCACGACAACGCCTGCGCCTCGTCGTCCAAGCTCAAGTCGCTGAACGAGAAGGGCGCTCTCTACTACCGCAAGAGGTACATCACCAAGGAGATACCGAAGGAAGAGCAGACCGACGCCCTGCGCCTTGGGTGCGCCATCGACACCCTGGTGACCGTCTCGGTCGAGCAGTTCGACGCCGAGTACGTCATCAAGCCCGAGGGGATGTCCTTCGCCACCACCGTGGGCAAGGACTGGAAGAAAGCCCACTGCCAGGGCAAGGGCGTCATCTCCTGGGACGAGTGGCAGATGATGCAGCGGCTGCACGCGGCCATCCTGGCGCATCCGCTCTATCCGGTCCTGATCCATCCGCGCATCAAGTCCCAGGTCACGGTGCGCAAGCCGACGACCAAGTACGGCACGGGGTTGCAGTCCCGTCCTGATTGGCTCTCGCTCGAACCCTGCGCCCTGTCCGAGGGTAGGAAGTACAGCGTCAACCTCAAAACCACCGCCGACTGGTCGGACTGGTTCAATGAGAGCGATCCGGGTGGCCCGCAGGAAGGCAAGCCGATCTACAACTACGGCTACCACCGCCAGGCTGCTCTCGACGGCTGGGTGCTCTTCCAGTCGCCCGATGTCGGCGAGACGGCGCACTTCCTGATGGTGGCCGAGAAGGAAGAGCCGTTCCGGGTCGGCATCGTGCAGATGTCCGAGACGTACCTGGAAGCCGGGTGGCATGAAACCGAGTTCGATCTTCTGCGGCTCCAGGAGTGCATCGAGAAGAACGAGTGGCCCAATGGGCCGGCTGATATCGTGCCGATCAATCCGCCCAAGTGGCTGACTGATCGGGCGATGCGGAAGGCGGCGTCGTGAGCGAGACCAACTGCGACTCCTGCGACTGCCGTCTGCTCCAGCCGTGGGGCTTCCACGGCCTGGAGCTGTGCGGCCCATGCTGCACCGGCGAGTCTGACACCGTCGACACGCTGACCTACGACTGTGTCAACCGCTGCAAGGTGAAGGGCACCGATAGCACGGAGCGCGAGATCGATCGTGGCGATCCGGTGTGCTGCCCATTCTGCAAAGGACCTGTCACGCTCACGGGGAAGGCGGTACGGCCGGAATGACCGACCACAGCCCACTCCCCTGGACCGCCGAAGGCAGCGCTCTCCAGAGCCGCGGTGTCACCCTGGCGATCTTCCATCGGCGCGGCACGTTTCAGCCGACATCGACCGACGAAGCCAATGCGCAGCTGGTGCTCAGGGCCCTCGCCATGTCGCCCACCGTGCAGGCATTGACCGCCCATCGCGATGCCCTGCTGGCGGCGCTGCGGGATCTTGCCGATACGAATAATGATTTTAGCGAGGCGCTGGTACGTGCCCGTTCTGCCATCGCCAGAGCTACTACAGGGGAGAAGTCATGAGCATCGTCCTAAAATGCGATCTATGCGGCGAACTAGGCGGAAGCTCATGGGAGTTCGCGGTAAAGCCGATTAGGCTACACTGCCCGGAGGACGGCATAAACGGCGGCCTGTGGAATTACGACATGTGCGCCCGCTGCCGCGTTGAGATCAACCAGGCCATCAAGTCTGCGGTGATTCGTTGCCAATCGTTGGCGAAGGTGGGTGGAGCATGACCCTCGACGAATTGGCCGGGCTCGCGGAGAAGGCGACGGCAGGACCGTACGACCAGGACCATACCTCAGTCAAGGCGCCATATGAGCCAGGCAATCGACTGATCTTAGCGCGATGCAATAGCCACGCTGACACCGCCTTCATCGCCGCCTACGACCCTGGCACCGTGCTCAAGTTGATTGCGGTGGCGAAAAGGGCCAAGGAGGCGTGTTTCCTGCTGCGCCACACCGAGCTATCCCCGACCACGGCTGACCGATGTGAGGCGCTCGACGAAGCCCTTACCGCCCTGGAGTCCCTATGACCCGCCTCATCTGCTGGCTCACCGGGCATCGGCTGACGGTGGGACGATGAGCACCAAGTACGCCTCCAGTGACGATGCCGACAGGCTCCAGTATTGCATCCTGCGCGACCTGTTCACCGCTGCCAGGATCAGCGCCCATGAATTGAAATCGCTGGGCTGGCGGCTGACCGCCACCTACACCGATCCAGGGACGCACGTGATGACGGAATATGAGAACGAGTATAGCCACCTGCGCATCCGTATGGATTCGCGGCAGGATCATCATGTGGTCACGGTTATCATGTCCGATGGGACGGAGAGGGGAATATGACACATCCATCAGATCCGGCATTTCCACTATTCTGCGAGCAGACCGGACCATCGCACGGAATGACCAAGCGCGAGTATTTCGCGGCAGTCGCATTGCAGGGGTTGCTGAGCAATCCAAATGTTGTTTTCCGGGATCATTGGTCGGCGGAAGAAATCTGCCGTCGGGCGATCCAGTGCTCTGCCGTCTTAGTTCACGAGTTTGGACAGGGATACACCCCATGACCCCCCTCCTCCGCCTCCTCACCTGCTCATGCACCGGCCATCGGCTGACGGGTGGATGATGATCGCCGCCCTCTACGTCGAAACCAACGGCTGCTACTTCAACCTCCCCGGCGTTGACCCGTGGGACATTACGCGGGATGCCAGGACGTACGCTGGGCCGCATCCGGTGGTGGCGCATCCGCCATGTCAGTTATGGGGGGCATTCGCTGCGGTGAACTACGCCAGGTGGGGTGGCGAGCACAACCGGCCAGGGAATGACGGCGGATGCTTCAAGGCGGCACTCAAGTCCGTTACGGCATGCGGTGGCGTTCTCGAGCATCCAGCGTTTAGCCGTGCATGGGCCGAGTTTGGATTGACCAGGCCAAGCGGTCAGGGATGGAGCCGCCACGCCATGTCGAGCAATTCATGGGTTTGCGAAGTGTGGCAATCGACATATGGACATCAGGCGAACAAGCGCACGTGGCTCTATTGCTGTAGCAAGCACAAGCCCGCCGACCTCAGATGGGATCGCCCCACCGGAACCCATCAAATCGGCTTCCACGATCAACGCGGCAAGGCTGCCAACAAGCCAACGATCAGCGGCAAGGCCGCGAGTCGTACGCCTATCGCCTTCCGTGACGCCCTCCTCACCCTCGCAAGGAACTGCCGATGACCACCTGCCTCTGCGGCCATCGCCACACAGTCATCCCGTCCGATGGG
>Ga0302156_10000526_pt1 | contig 36436 bp, 28 predicted proteins | sample I_Bog_N3_2_FD_193503 | JGI IMG/M metagenome (GOLD analysis project Ga0302156, IMG submission 193503) | Peat permafrost microbial communities from Stordalen Mire near Abisko, Sweden - I_Bog_N3_2 | ecosystem: Environmental > Terrestrial > Soil > Wetlands > Peat | place: Sweden: Abisko, Stordalen... | reverse complement strand
TACATCTAGACTGAACAACACCTCAGAGAGTAGCGCCGGTCTCCAGACCGGCTGTCGTGCGGGTCTCCAGACCCGCGCCTCACATCCTTTGTTCATGAGGAGCATCTTGACCCGCGCACCGCGAGTTACACCTACCACCAACGCCAAAATCGTCCAGCAGCTTCATCCCCACCACACTGTCATCCCGACCGCAGCCGAGGGATCTGCCGCTGCTCTTCGGCCTTTGTTCATCACGAGACTCGGCGGCTGACGAATGCTCAATAGCTTTTCCGATAACACGGCCTGACTTGAAACACCGCGAAACAACTCGCTGAAATGCCAATTCTCGAACGCTTCGTAACAGGCTTTGCAACAGTCCTCCACCGCCGTCGCCGACCCACCGATCGATGAAACCCGCTGTCCCGTTTCTCTCATTCACTCGATCCATCTAAACTTGCCGATGCACAAGGCACTCTCATCGCAACCGTCGTCTTTCGGAGCATCACCCACATGGAAAACCCATCCCAGGTAGCCCGCGTCTACAAACTCAACTGGAAGTGGAGAATCTTCCCCGTGTTTCTTCTAGTCCTGGGAATCGTCTCGACCCACGGACTGATGACCGGCCGCTTCCACCCCACACGCCGTTTCGGAATGTCTTCGTCAATCTTCCTGTTGCTTGCTGGGGCCGTCACCACAGTCCACGCATTCACCGTAAAAATCGTCCTTTCCGACCAGCCAATCCAGAAACGTGGTCTCCTTGAAAACAGCCGCCTGCTCACCAGTCAAATTCGTGGTCGCAGCGAGACCATCGTCGCCGGTCGTCTCGGCATCTCAGATAGTTGGAAGCTGGAGCCGATAGACCCCAAGGTGCGTGCCATGTCCGTGAGCAATTCCTTCAATCTCGACCATGTCTTCTGCGCCTGGCTCGATAGAATCCCCTCCATCGGCGATCCAGACAGTCCAGAAGAAGACGCACCTGACCCCAACTGCAACAACTAAACTGAACCCATGCGCCTGAAGACCAAACTCGTTCTGGCCATCACCGGGCTGGTGTTCCTCATCTCCGGCATCCTCTCGCTGGTCTACGTCATCCAGCTCCTCCACACCGCGGTCCAGCAGTCTTACGACACCAACCGCATGGTTGCCAACCAGGTGCAGTTCGCCGTCCGCAACGCCCTGGAAACCGGCCTCAGCAACCGCCAGGTCGACCCCAACAACCCCGCCCAGTTGCGCAACCTGGCCGCGGAAGCGGTCCGCAACAATGCCGCTCTCCAGGCCGTCGTTGAATCCGTCAACCGCTACTCGCTCACCGTATACGACATCAACATCGGCGACAGCCAGTCCATCACCCTGCTCAGCACCAACCCTGACAACGAAGACAAGCCCCTCCCCGTCCGCCCCAACTACCAGCAGCTCCGCGACGCCAACCCAATTCAGTTGCTCCGCCAGGTTTACGGCGCACCGCGCGTCTTCGATGTCGTCGTCCCTCTTGACCGCAACGGCGAGCCCTTCATCACTGTGCACGTCGGCGTCCGCACCACGCTGCTCCGCGCTTTCTACGCCCCCTGGCTCACCCGCGCGGTTACCATCATGGGCTTTGTACTCGGCGCATCCCTCGTCATCGCCTTCCTCTTGAGCAACCTCGCCCTGCGCCCCATGGAGCAGATCAGCCTCCAGCTCGACCTCCTCGCCGCCCCCAACGAACTGCCCGCTACGGAAGCGAAGACCCCACGCCAGGACACCGCCACCACCGTCTCACGGAAAATCGAGCGCTTCGGCCAGCGCATGCGCAACGTTGAAGAAGTCTTCTCCGCCCTCAAGGAAAACCTCGACCAGATCCTCGGCAACCTCCAGGACGGCATCCTGCTCTTCACCGGCGATGGCCGCGCCGTCCTCGTCTCCGAATCCGCCCGCCGCTTCCTGACCATCGAGGGCGACAGCATCCTCGGCCTCCACGCCCGCGAAATCTTTGACCGTTCCACCGTCCTCGGCGCCGTCCTCTGCGACGCCTTCGACGCCGGCCTCACCCTCATTCAGGAAGAAGTCCAAACCGAAACCGGCAGACGCATTCAGGCCTCGCTCGACTTCATCTTCGACGACAACACCAGCCAGGGACTCGGCGCCCTCGTCACCCTCCACGACCTCGAGTCCGCTGAAGCCATCGAGTCCGAGCTCGAACTCTCCCGCCGCATGGCCGCCATCGGACGCCTCACCTCCGGCGTCGGACACGAAGTCAAAAACCCCATCAACGCCATCGTCGTCCACATCGAGCTGCTCAAAAGCAAGCTCACCGGAGCCGGCGCCCCTGCCATTCGACACCTCAACATCATCGAATCGGAAATCCACCGCCTCGACCGCGTCGTCCAGCTCCTCGTCGACTTCAGCCGCCCCGTCGAACTCCAATTGCGAGAGCAAGACCTCCGCTCCGTCATCGGCCAGGTCCTCGCCCTCTCCACCGCCGAGCTCTCCACCCACAACGTCAACCTGGTCAGTGAAATGCCAAGCCGCCCCCTGCTCGTCAACATTGACTCCGACCTCATCAAGCAGGCCGCCCTCAACGTCATCCAAAACGGCGCACAAGCCATGCCCAACGGCGGCGCACTCCGCGTCACCCTCCACGAAGAGCGCAAATTCGCCCTCCTCCGCATCTCCGACCAGGGACCAGGAATCCCCGATGACATCCGCGAGAAGATATTCGACCTCTACTTCACTACCAAAACCGGCGGCAGCGGTATTGGCTTGGCGATGACGTATCGCATTCTCCAGTTGCACTACGGAAGCATCGAAGTACAATCGAATCCAGAGCGGGGTACAGAGTTCCTGCTGCGAATTCCACTCGCTGCTACGGAATGGGGACGCCGGCATCTACTGCCGACGAGTGTTCAAAACCAGAAAGGGACGTCAGAATGAGATTCCGCGCCAGGTACGTCGCGTGGCTGCTTCCCCTCCTTCTGACTGCCTGCGACCCATTCCACAAACCGCAACCCAAGCCGGATCAAATGTTTGCGCCTCCCACAGCCAACCTCTCCAAGCCCCAGGTCGTTCATCCCGACCTATCCGATGACGCCGCATTCCTCCCCCTTGAACCCCTTGAAACCGACGAAGATGTTGACGAGGAACCCCTCGCTCCCGTCCACCATCACCATTTCCCGCGTCCCGTCCAGCAGGTTGTCGTCCCTCCGCCTCCCACGCCAGACACGCCCAGTGTCAGCGCCATCGGCCAGCTCTCCTCCGGCGATCCAAGTGACCTCCACCGCCAGACCGACAACTCCATCGACGAGACGGAACACAGCCTCAACTCCCTCGGCCGCGCCCTCAACGAGCCGGAGAAAAAGACCGCCGCTCAGATCCGTGCCTATCTCAAACAAGCAAAGGAAGCGCTGTTCACCGGGGACGTTGACGGCGCCCGCACCCTGGTCGCCAAAGCCAAAGTCCTCCTCAGCGAACTCATTCGCTAAATCTACCAATTCAGGTTGATACGGGCGCCCCCTCGCTTTCAGCAATCGTGGACGCAAGCCCCATCCCGCAACCCTCATCCCAAACCCCGCTTGCCTTTCTCTTTCAACCGGACTATCGTTTTTCCAATGCAGCAAGAGTGCATGGGAGGGTTACCCATGAAGTCTGCACCCAGGTCCAAACTCGCTGGTCGCTTTTGCAGGCTCGCGCTACTCTGCGCTGCCGCCTGCGCCATCGCGCCCACTGCCCCGGCGCAAATAACCATCAACTCAAAGACCGGTGCGGTGACCAACGAGACAAGCGGCAAGACGGTGAACACTGTCGACCGTCGCTATCAGCAGATCACCCCCACAAAAGTCCCCCTCGCCACGACAGAACTCGATCCCAAAACCCGCCTCCAATTGCTGCGCGTCTTGCAGGCTGAGCAGGGCTTCGCCATGCGCCCCTTCCCGCGCGGTCATAAAGGGCTCACACTCGCCGCCAATGGAAATCTTGAGCCCGCCGGTGAGGGATACATCGAAATGGTCACCAGCCAGGGAATGTCCGCCAATCCCGGAGATCGCCTCGTCATCACCGACGTCAAATTCGACCGCAACAAGATCGTCTTTGACCTCAACGGCGGCCCTGACCCAAAACACCGCTTCCTGCGCCATATCGAGCTCGGCACCGGTCCCACCATGAACCCCGTAGTGCCGTCGAACGATCAGGACCCGGTGGGCGCCAGGCTCTCGCTGACCTTCGAAAACCACGTACCCGAGCTTACCGGCAGCGAAGTCAAGGCGCTGCTCGCTCCCCTGATCTCGTTCGATGTCAAGACTCCCATTCAGGCCTACACCGACACCCTGCCCACCAAGCTCAAAACTGCCATTCTCGACCACCATGTGCTCGTTGGAATGAGCACAGACATGCTCCTCTTCGCCAAAGGCCAGCCTGACAACAAATCCCGCGAGATGGAAGGCCAGATGCCCTTCGAAGAGTGGATTTACGGCAAGCCACCCCAGGAAGTCGACTTCGTCCGCGTCAACGGAAACCGCGTCATTCGTGTGGAAATTGCCAGGGTGGGTGTTCCCCCGGTTATCTTCGACAAAGATGAGGTCGAAGGCCTCATGCGCACCGACGGCACCCCGCTCGATCCCGAAACCGCCGAACGTGTAGCCAAGGTCGGAGACGTGCAGCATGACCCTGACAAGCAGGCCGCTCCCGCGCCGCCCAGCCTGCGCAATCCCGGCGAAAAGCTCCCACAGGACGAGCCCGTCGCTCAGGCAGGTCGCGATGGCGTCATGCGCCCAGTCCAGTTCCCCAAGCCGAAGCCTGACCCGGCCACCGCGTCCCAACCCAATGCGGGGCAGGGAACTCAGACTCCCGCGCAGCCCGCAACTCAGCTTGGAGCCAACCCGGACAGCGCACCCGACCCAGCACCCGCCACTGCCTCGCAGCCGCCCTTGCCGGATGCCTCGCAGCCCGCGCCGCCCCCCGGCTCAACCCACCCGCAATTATTCCAGGCCGCTGGCCGCCCATGACAGGCTTGTCCGGACCTTTGGAGTGAAAAGATTTCTTTCCCGGGATTTGCAGTTTATTTGGCTTTGAAAGCGCACAATTAAGGCATGTCAACCATGCCGCTGAGCAGAATTGTCACCCAAATCTCCTTCCGGTGTGCACCCTCCTTCGACAAATTTGCCTTGCAGACCCACCCCTCCCCCCGCCAAAAAACGGGATTTCGCACGCGGAGCGTTGAGTTAAGTAGTTTAAAATGAGACAGTTGCATAAACGCCCTATTGACCATATAGTAAATGCAAAACCAGAAAAATCGCCTCTTTTTGCCGCTTTTAAGCCCAAAAGGCCTTCAAAACCAACAGGATCACCCCGAAAATGAGGGCTTTTCGAGCCCGGTTCCTCCCTCTGGCGAACGGACCGTTGCCACCGAATGTTGTAGACTGAACCCAGCGAGTTCCTCGCGCCTCCGGCCCTCCTTTCCAAAAAGAGGCAAGCCCACAGAGTCGCCCAGAGAGCCGCGCCGTTGAAGCCGTCCGCCGCAGGCAGATGTGTGCAGAGACAACCCCAAAAGGAGAAACACCCCACCAATGGCCAAGATCGCAAAAACAGGTGACCGCAAGAAAGTCATGGACACGACGAAGTCGACCGACTGTCCCAAGTGCAGCAAGCCCACGCGCCTCGTCAAGCGCGTAAAGGACCGCGAGCGCGGAATCCCCGGCGGCGTCTACATCTCGTGCTCTGTGTGCGACTTCTACGAGAAGCTTTAACTGCTTCTTCCAGTTTTCGACGCATAAAAAAGCCCGGCTATCCGCCGGGCTTTTTTATACTCAAAAAACTACCTAAAGCGCCTCCGCCATCTCCTTCAAAATCGCCTCCGCAGCCTTGGCAGGGTCAGCCGCCTGCGTAATCGGCCTTCCCACCACCAGGTAGCTCGCTCCGCGCCGAAGGGCCTCCGCCGGCGTCGCAATGCGCTTCTGATCCAGCAGTTGCGCTCCGGCCGGCCGAATCCCCGGCGTCACCAGCACACCCCCTGGCCCCGTCAACAAACGCAGTTTCGCAACTTCCTGAGGGGAGCACACAAACCCCCGAACCCCCACTCCCATCGCCATCTGGGCCAGAATCTCCACCTGCGTCCCCGGCGAGTGGTCCAGCCCCACCGCGTCCACCTGGGCTGAGTCCATGCTGGTCAGCAGCGTAACCGCCAGCAGTTGAGGCGGATTCTTCATCCCTTCCAGAGCACCACATGCCGCTGCCAGCATCGCCGGCCCGCCGCCAGCATGCACCGTAATCATGCTGGCCCCCAGCGCCGCAGCCGAATGCATGGCCCCGGTCACAGTATTGGGAATGTCGTGGAATTTCAGGTCGAGAAAGACTTTATGTCCCCGCTTCAGCAGCGGTTCCAGCACAGCGGGGCCCGTGGCGACAAACAGCTCAAGGCCCACCTTGAACCATTGGCATGTGTCTTCCAATCGGTCGACAAGGGAAATGGCGGAGGCAATGTCCGGGACATCCAGCGCCACGATAAGCCGCTTACGGGCTTCCGCAAGCGGACTTGTCCCAGGCAGGTCGGCACTCGCCGTAGCGGATTTGGTACGCTCTGGCATGGTCATCCTGTCCATGCTAAAGCATCCCGGCACTCCCTGGAAGCAAATCGCACTCAGGCCTGTGCGGCTACCTGTTCCGGCGTCGTCTGCTGCACTCGCACCTGGTCATGAGCCGGCAGAAAACGGCAGAGATAGTCGATCGGGTCCTCCGCAATCGCCATCTGTTGCAGGTGATACCGCCACACATCCGGCTTGATCGTGCGCCGCGTAAATGGCTTGCGCGTCACCTGCACAATGTCTCCCTGGCTCGTGACCCGGGCATAGGTCGTCGAAGGAACCATGAAGCTCAAGTGAGCCCCCGAGCGCCAGAATGAGCGGGCGAAGTCGTGGGAGAAGATCAGCGTGAAGTGACGGCCTTCTGAGGCCAGCAGATTCAGAGCTTCATCGGCGCCGGGCCAGATCTGCCGTATGTGCGTCTGATACCATCGGCGAAACTCAAATCCGTTGAACTGAGCCTGATTCAGCAACAACCGCAGCAACTCTTTCCGATTCATGGCACCAATCCTTGTTTCCGGAAAACTACCTGGGGTAAAGCAGCACAGAAGCGCCGCAAAGTGACGTTCGGATGGGCGAAGCGTATGCAAAAGCCTTCTAGTATCCATTAACGTCAAACCAGGGTGAGTTTCCTTTTTGTCGTCGCGCCGGGTGGGATTGGGGACGCAGCGGGGGAACGGGCGCACATCCTTCAGACGGGGTTCCGCACCGCTCTTTGTGCAGACTTGCAGCGAGTTTGCTTAGAACCTATCTGTAAATTGGCAGCGCCGACCTCCAGGTCGGCTGTCGTGTGGGCCTCCAGGCCCACGCCGCCTCGGTCGAAGAGTAGCCAGCTTCAAGTCAGGTGCTCAGAGATCGGATCAGGCTATTTGCAGATAACCCTTAACAGGGTGCCGAACAAATCGTCGGGAGTCAGCTTTCAAAGCCCGACTCTAACCACGAGAGGCAGCAACATTGACATTCAGAGAATCTCGGGGGCGAGCAGGTCCTGGATGGTTTCGCGGCGGCGGATGAGGCGGGATCTGGCGCCCTGTACGAGGACTTCGGCGGGGCGGGGGCGGGTGTTGTAGTTGGAGCTTTGCGCCATGCCGTAGGCGCCTGCGTCGAGCAGGGCTACGAGGTCGCCGGGCTCGACGGGGGCGAGCTTGCGGTCGCGGGCGAAGAAGTCCCCGGTCTCGCAGACGGGGCCGACGACATCGACGGTGCGGGGGCGGCCGACGCGCAGGCGGAGGGGCACGATGTCGTGGTGGGCCTGGTAGAGGGCGGGGCGGATGAGGTCGTTCATAGCGGCGTCGGTAATGACGAAGGTCTTTTTCCCGTTCTGCTTGACCTGGAGGACACGGGCGATGAGGGCACCGGCCTGGGCGACAAGGAAGCGGCCGGGTTCAAGAAGGAGGCGGCCTTCAAAATCTCCGAGTGCTGCTTCGATGGCTGCTGTGTATTCGGCTACTTTGGCGGATGGGTCGAACGGGCCGCCGTGGTAGTCGATGCCGAGGCCGCCGCCGGCGTCGATGGACTTGAGGAGGATGCCGTCGGTGCGGAGCTGCGCTACCAGCTTGCTGACACGCTGGATTGCGGCACCGAAGGGGGCTGCGGAGCGGATCTGTGAGCCGATGTGAACGCTGACGCCATGGGCGAGGAGCCAGGGATTTGAGGCGGCGCTCTGGTAGATGCGGCGGGCCTGGCGGATGTCGATGCCGAACTTGTGTTCGCGCAGGCCGGTGGAGATGTAGGGGTGGGTCTCAGCGAATACGTCGGGATTGACGCGGAGGGCGAAGCGGGCCTTGCACTTGAGCGATTTGGCGCGGGAGGCGAGGAGGGCCAGTTCGGCTTCGCTTTCGACGTTGAACTCAAGAATGTTGGCGGCGAGGGCGAAGTCGATTTCGGCTGAGGTTTTGCCGACGCCGGAGAAGACGACGCGGTTGAGAGCTTCAGGGGCGGCGGCCCGGACACGCTCCAGTTCGCCACCGGAGACGATGTCGAAGCCGGCGCCGAGGTCGGCGAGCAGCTTGAGGACGGCGAGGGCAGAGTTGGCCTTGACGGCGTAGCAGACGAGGGGATCGCGGGCGCCGAGGGACTGCTGGAAGAGCCGGAGGCGGGCGGCGATGTGGTCAGCGGAGTAGACGTAGAGGGGGGTGCCATAGCGGCTGGCGAGCGACTCGAGGGAGACTTTGCCGCAGTACAAGGCGGAGCCGGGGCTGGGGTGATGAAAAGGGCGGGGAGAGAGATTTGCTTTGAGGGTCAAAAGGGGTTTCCGTGATGAGATGTCACTTTTGAGCGTACAGCATTGGGGGGAGGCGGGGTTGAGGGTGGGCGAGACAGGGCAATCGCAAAAAGGCATTTTTGATGTCAATAGAGCCTTTCGCATCGCCCCTGCGGGGCTTACCAGCCTTTCCTGGCACTATTCCCCAAGCGGAACAGGTTGTTACGAAACTGACTGCACAGAACAGTTTTCCGAGGATTTCAAGAAACAGGGGCTAAAGAGGCTGCGAAAAAACCCTTGTTTTGTATGGATTGGAGAGTCGAAAGCCCGCGGGGGCTTCACAGGCTGCGGAAAAACTACCAAATGGCCGAAGTTTTGAAAGGGCACGGCTTCAATAGCCTGCCCTGAGCGAAGTCGAAGGGTGCCGCAAGTGGCTGAAAATAAACGCTGGGCTTTAGCCCCCGAGGGATGTTCTTTGTGAATCTTGACTCAAAACCCGACTTTTTCCGCAGCCTCTAAAGCCCAACATTGATTTAATTGGCTTTATCGGCATGCGACCCCCACCCAGAGGGTTCCCCGGTACCCCGGTCATGCCCTGATACAAAGCCTTCAAGAATGGGATCCACAAGAAGTTTTTCCGCAGCCTGTGAAGCGCGGGGCTAACAAACACTGCGCCTAGGGCGCGTTAGGAACCCGAACCAGTTTGACCAACAACATGCACTCGTGCGGTTGCCCCGGTTGGCAAGATTACAAGGGGAGCGTTGGTCGCCTATGATGATGTTCGTTCCTGGGTTGGGTAGGGCCGGGGATCGATTGGACAAGCATGAATTTTTCTTCGAAGACGAAGGCTGTGCTGACGGATAGCCATTTTTTGATTCCGCTGGTTGTGTTTTGTATTGGTTTGGGGCTGTTGATTGTGCTGCATTGAGATGGATCACGCATTGAGAGAGTGACTCCCCGGTCTCAAAGGCGAGACCGGGGGCACCCGACTTTGTTTGCTGAAAGGATTGCCGGGTTGAACGCAAAGACAAAGGCAGTGGCGGGATTTGGGCGAGTGCACGGGATTGGGGTGGCGTGCGCGCTGGCGGCGGGGGTGTGGCTGGGCGCGGCCGAGGCTCCGACGAAGCTGGTGAACACGGGGCTGTCTCCGTTTGCGATTTCGCTGTGCATGGTGGCTGGGGTGTTCACGGCGCGGTGGACTTTGCCGACCTTGCTGAAGGGGACGCGGTATGTGTTTGCGGATCTTACTCAGAACAAGCACCTGATTGTGAATGCGGTGCTGGCGGGGATGCTTTGGGCGGTAGCGAATACTCTGACCGTGTTTGCGATTCGGGATGTGGGGCTGACGATTGCGTTTCCGCTGTGGAATGCGAACTCCCTGGTGGGGATTTTTTGGGGATGGCTGCTGTTTGGCGAACTGAGGGGGGCAAGCGGCAGGAATGTCGCCAAGGTGGTGCTGGGGGCGGTGGCGATTCTGGCGGCGGCGGTGATGCTGGGATTCAGTACGATGCATGGGGCGGGGGCGCATGGCGAGCACGCAGCGCGGGGGATTCTGGCGGCGGTGGGGGCCAGCCTGCTGTGGGGGACGATGTATGTCCCATATCGGAAGGCATATATCAGCGGGATGAATCCGCTGAGCTTTGTGACGGTGTTTACGATCGGCGAGCTGGGGACATGCTTTGCGCTGGTGCTGGGGTTGGATGGCGGGACGAAGGCTCCGATTTTTCATTCGCCGGGGACGATTCACCTGATTTTCTGGTTGTTTCTGGGTGGGTTTGTGTGGGTGATTGGGGATTTGTTTCAGCAATTCGCGACCAAGTACCTGGGGATTGGCAGGGCGATTCCGCTGTCGAATACCAACCAGCTTTGGGGGCTGGCATGGGGTGCGCTGGTGTTTGCAGAGCTGGCGCATGCGGACTGGCAGCATCGGGTGCTGGTGGTGGCGGGGTCGGTGGGGATGATTCTGGGGGCGCTGGCGGTGAGTACCGCGGTGGCTTCAGAGCGGGAGAATGCTTCGACCGACGCGGCGCTGGTGAGGGAGTGCGAGCGGTATGGGCTGGATTATGATCGGGTTCTTGCCTCTTATGGGGGATCGGCGGAGGAGGTTGGCCGGCGGGCGTGGTGGGATTACGGGATAGTGGCGGCGGCGGTGGGAGTGTTTGTTTGGCTGGGGGTGAACGCACAGGTTCCTGAGCTGGGGATGGATTTAGGGTGGGTTGGGGTGCTGGTTGCGGTGCTGGTGGGGGCGGCGGTGCTGAGCGGTTGGGGATTGTGGCGGGCTACGCGGTTTTCGTGAGGGTGCGGGCTCTAGAATTATCGGATGGCAGAGCGGCAAATGGTTGATATGGTGGGCGTGGGGCTCAATGCCACGGACACGCTGATTCCGCTGGCGAATTATCCAGCGCGCGGGTCGAAGGTGGAGTACAAGAATGCTTTGGTGATGCCGGGCGGGCAGGCGGCTACTACGGTGGTCGCGTGCGCTACATGGGGGTTGAGTACACGCTATGTGGGCAAGCTGGGCGAGGACGATGCGGCGCGGCTGCACAGGGCGGCGTTTGAGCGGGCGGGGGTTGAGGCGGAGTTGACTAAGGTGGCTGGGGCGGCGAGTCCGCAGTCGCTCATTCTGGTGGATGAGGGCGGAGAACGGACTGTGCTCTGCCGTCGGGACGAGCGGTTGCTGTTGCAGCCGGGGGATCTGCGGCGGGAGTGGATTGTGAATGCGCGGGCGCTGCATGTGGATGGGTACGAGACGGCGGCAGCTACGGTGGCGGCGGGGTGGGCGCGGGAGGCTGGGGTTCCGGTGATTGCAGACCTGGATGAACTGTATGAAGGTGTGGAAGAACTGATTGAGAAGGTCGATTACCTCATTGTCAGCCGGGACTTTCCCTGCCGGATGATGGGGGACGCGAATCTCGAAAATGCGCTGCGAGGGATGCAGAAGCGGTTCGGATGCAAGCTGGCGGCGGCGACGCTGGGTGAAGATGGGGTGCTGGCCTGGGATGGGTCGGGGTTTCTGCATCGGGCAGCTTATCGCGTGCCGGTGGTGGATACAACGGGGGCGGGGGACATCTTCCATGCCGGGTTTATTTATGGGCTGCGTCAGGGATGGGAGTTGGAGAGGCAGATGGATTTTGCCTGCGCGGCTGCGGCGATGAATTGCACGGGGGCTGGGGCGCGGGGTGGGATTGGGACGGTGGAGGAGATTGAGGAGTTGCGGCTGACGGGGGAAAGACGGGGACTGAGGGGCTAGGGACTTAGGGACTAGGGACTGAGGGACTGAGGGACCAGCGACTCGATGTCAGGCTTGGGGCTGGCGGAGCCATTCGGCGAGCAGCGAGGCGATTTTTTCTGGTTGTTCATAAGCGGCGAAGTGGCCGGCGTCGGGCAGCAGGTGGAACTCGCAGCCGCCGGGAGCAGCCTGAAAGGCTTGCAATTCAGCCGTCGTTGCACCTGGATCTTCTCCGCCAGCGATGACAAACACTGGCACGTCGATTGTGGCAATGGTGGGCACCGAGTCCGGACGCAGCGCCAACCCTGCTTGAACGGCTACGGCGGCTTCCGGTGTCAACATCATGCGCGCACGAAGTTCTTCGACCATCCTGGGGTGGCGGTCCCGGGCCGTCGCGCCCACCAGGGTCCGAGCCATGGCGTCGAACAGCTCCTCAGTTCCCTCGGCGCGCACCTGGGCGATATTGGCAGCGCGCTTTTGACGACTGGCTTCAGTCTCGGGTTGTGGCTTGGAGCAGATGAAAGCCAGGCCTCGCATCCTGGCTGGAGCTTTGCGCCAGAGTTCAAGGACGACGGAACCGCCCACCGAACAACCGACAAAGATTGCATCCGCCAGGTTGAGATGATCGAGCAATGCGAGAGCGTCCGCGGCGAACTGGGACATAGTGAGCGCCGGAGCATTGGGGACAAGAGCAAATTGACCCAGCGGCAGGTTGTGGCCGAGATCCGAAAGTCCGTGGCCGCGAAGATCGGCAACGATGGCGCGAACGCCGCCCAGGCCTTCGATCATTGGACGCCAATAGTCGCGGTCCAGAGGTGTGGGATGAAGGAAGACTACGGGGATGCCGGTTCCAGCATCCCGATAGCCCAATGTGTCGCCGTTCGACTGGTACCAGGCATTCATAGACTTGGAGGATACGCTCCGGTGCCGGGAGGATATGAGCCGGGGAGACCAATCGGCTCCTCGGGGATGCCGATCCAGCAGGCGAGGTAGGCGATGGCGACCATGCCGCCGGAGAAGAAGAATACGACGACGGTGAAGATGCGCACCAGAGCGACATCCCAGCCGTAGGTGCGGGCCAGGCCAATGCAGACGCCGGCAAGAGCGCGTCCAGCGTGGGGGCGGACCAGCGGGCGGCTGGCCATTGGCGGGGCCGCGGCAATGGTCGCGCCGCAATTGGAGCAAAAACGTGCCGTGTTCGGCAGGCTGGTTCCGCAGTGGTTGCAATAGAAAGCCATGGTTGAAACCTCCCCCAGATCAATGTTTACATACGGCGGCGGGGATGGAATGGTTCCATATTGCGAATTTTGGGCTCGATTTTTCATGAGCATTCCCTCGGTGGCTAAGGCCGCTGCTGAATTGGTGGGTGTTGATGTACAGGCTAACTAGTTTGCGGTGAATGGGTGGCGGAGGTATTTGCGGGCGGTATCGGCCCGCGACGTGGTGGGGCCGGAGTCAATGGCCGCCTGGTAGTCCTTGACGGCCTGGGGGCGCTGGCTGTTAAGGTCGCGACACTCGCCGGCGGCAAGCAGGGAGCGGATCTTGAGTTCAGGGCCGACGCCTGGAAAAGCGGCGGCCTGCTCGTAGGATTGGGCTGCTTCGTCGAAATGGCGCTGGCCGCGCAGCGAGTCGCCGAGCCCGAAGTAGGTCAGTTCGAGGCGGGGGGTATAGAAGTAGCCGGCCTTGGCGTTGTCGGCGAGGATTTGACGATAGGCCTCGACGGCGACCATGCCCTGGCCATCGTCCTTGCGCAGGTTCGCTTCTTCGAGGTGGAAGAGGTAGTCGCGAGGATATTCGCGCTCCAGCTTTAGGATGACCTGGATGGCTTCCTTGTAACGGCCTTCGCGACGGAGGAACAGGGCAATGGTCGTGCGCGCCTCAACGCTGGTTACGGGGCCGCGGTTGCCGTCGTCGGTAAGCATGGCGAGGCCGTGGCTTTTGGAGCCGGTGATGCCCGCAAAGCCGATCAGGAGCTTGAAGGGCCAGGGCAGCGCCCCAACCACATACTCGTAAACGCCGACGACGAGCTTGGCGTCGACATAATCCGGGTCGAGCTGGAGGACGCGGGCTTCGTCGTCTTTCGCTTTGGTGGCGAGTTTGAAACCGGCGCCATAAGCTCGATCGACCATCGCGAGGTAGGTACATTCGAGCGATTGCGCCCATCCGCGGGCGTAGAGGGCGTCGACATCGTTGGCGTTCTTGCTGAGCCGCCAGTTTGCCTCGCGAATGGTCTCGTCGGCCAGACCGAGAATGCGCTCACGAGCCTTTGGATCTTCCTGGGTGGCGTGACGGCCGGTAAGAAAGCCGTCGTTGGCATAGAAGGTGGTGTCGAGCAGGTCGAGGCGATAGAGCTCCTGAAAAAGCACGGCGTCCAGCAGAAGCACGGTCGCCTGCGGGTCGCCTGGATGCTCGATGTGGAAGCGATCGAAGCGCTCCACCGCGCCGGGGTAGTCCAGATCGTAGAAGTGCTGGAAGGCTTCTTTCACCAGCGGATCGTTGTTGAGGGCGTTGGTGTGCACGGCTGAGTCCCCGAAGGCCGCCACGGCGGGCAGCAGGAGAACAACCGATGCTAGAATCCGCTTCCAGGACGATCCCAATTTCAACCTCGAATCTCTTTGCTGTTGCTCTGTTTGAATGGCTCGGCGGTGGGTAGAATCCCCTCGAAATCGACGATTCAACATCCCCAATAAGAAAATTTTGTTGGATGACACACTCCGCGGGCATTTGGCGCGTACCTATTCAGATGCCGGAATTTCGAACCCCACGACATTTTACCGGGTGTTTCCACTTGGAAATTGATAGCGAAGAGAAGGAAAGCTGACATGAATCGAAAAGAGTTGCTGCGGTTGGTTCTGAATCAAGCTCAGTTTAACGGATTTGAGTTCCGTCGTTGGTTTCAGACGCATATACGGCCAATCTGGCCCGGCGCGGACGAGGCTATTGCGCTGCTGGCGGGGGAAAGCAGGGTTCTCTCGCTTATCTTCTCCCACGAGTTCGCCCGTTGTTTCTGGCGTTCCGGGGCACAGATGAGCTTCATGATTCCTTCGGTCACCTATCCCAGAGTCAACAGGGTGGGGGCGGTGGTGCAGGTGACGCGGAAGTCGTTTACGCGGCGAACGATCAAGCGGGATGCCTGGAAGTACCACGTGCGGCAGATGGCAATTGCCGACGACCCGGTTGACTACCTTTGCCGGTTTCTGCCGGTCCCCGACCAACTGAGACTGCAGGAATGCGCAACGGAAAGAGTGGCTGCCCAGGCCTGAAGGACACTTTTACGCCATTTCGACTTTCGCAATGCACTGCTGCGGAATCGCGCTATCATCCCGCCATGGCCAGCACCATTGAGTCCCGCATCCCCATCGAGCCCGGCAAGCACTCCGGCCAGCCCTGCATCCGTGGCCTGCGAATCACCGTCTGGGACGTACTCGGATGGCTGGCAGCTGGCGCAACCCAGCAGCAGATTCTCGAAGACTATCCAGAACTAGAGCCCGAGGATTTCCAGGCTGACTTTGGCATCGCTCTTAAACTGGGCAATCACGGATACGTCTAAAACTCCCGCTTCGACGAGAGCCACTCCCACATGCATGCTTCGCACAGCTCAAGAGCCCGATTTCGGCAAGGCGTTGTATTCTCCCCAACTTTTTGTGCCCAATGAAACTCCCCCGCCCCTAACCCCGTCCTGTTAACGTATTCTGCGGAGGATTTTCAAGATGCAGTTGGGTCCGAAATTGATGTGTGCCTTGGCCGCTACCGGCCTCATGTTAGCCTTTTCCACCTCCACCTATGCCGACTCCCTCACCGTCAAAACCGAACAGGGCAAAGCCACCGGCAAAACCATCAGCGATGGCAAGGTCAAAGCTTTCCTCGGCCTCCCATACGCCGCGCCGCCCGTCGGCGACCTCCGCTGGAAAGCTCCCGAGCCGCCCGCCAAGTGGAAAGGCGACCGCGACGCCACAAAGTTCGCCGCTCACTGCGCCCAGAACGCGGTCTTCGCCGACATGATCTTCCAGGACGCCGGCGCCAGTGAAGACTGCCTCTACCTCAACGTCTACGCACCCGCCGACGCCACCGACAAAAGCAAGCTTCCCGTCATGTTCTGGATTCACGGCGGCGGCTACGCCGGCGGAGGCAGCGACGAGCCCCGCCATAATGGCGACTTCCTCCCCCTCAAGGGCGTCGTCCTCGTCACCATCAATTACCGCCTCGGCGTCTTCGGTTTTCTCGCCACCTCTGACCTCGCCAAAGAAGCCAACGGCGCGGCAGGGAACTACGGTCTAATGGACATGGTCGCTGGCCTTCAGTGGGTCAAGACCAACATCGGTAAGTTTGGCGGCGATGCCGACAACGTAACCATCTTCGGCGAGAGCGCTGGCTCCTTCGCCGTCAGCACGCTCATGGCATCGCCCATGGCCAAAGGCCTCTTCGCGAAAGCCATCGGAGAAAGCGGAGGCGCATTCAGCGATCTTCTCGTCTCCGCCAGCCTCGACGTTCGCGAAAAGGAAGACGACAAGTGGGTCGACGGCCTCGGCGTCAAATCCCTTGCAGAACTCCGCGCCTTGCCTACCGAAAAGGTTCTTGAAGCCGCCAAAGCCAGAAGAAGCGGATTCTCTCAGGATGTTGACGGCAAATTCCTCACTGAGCCCGTTCCGGATACCTATGCCGCCGGAAAGCAGTCCCATGTGCCCCTCATCGCCGGCTGGAACCGCGACGAAGGCAGCTTCCTCGGAAACGGCATGACCGCCGAGAAATGGAAGGGTATGGCCGCCGGGATGTTCAAAGACCGCGCCGACGAGTTCCTGAAGCTCTACCCCGGACCAACCGATGAGCAAGCGGTCGATTCCGCCGGAGCCTATGGCGGCGATTCCTTCATCGCCTTCAGCACCTGGAAATGGCTCGAAGCCAACCGCAAGACTTCCGACGTCCCCGAGTATCGCTACCACTTTGAGCTCCGCGCCACTCCCAGCAAATTCCATCCCGGCACATTCGCCTTCCACTCCGACGACATCGAATACGTCTTCGGCACCCTCGACACCCGCCCCGGCTTCACTCCCAGTCCCGACGACCGAAAGCTCAGCGACGAAATGATGAGCTATTGGACCAACTTCGCCAGGACCGGCGATCCCAACGGCCCCGGCCTTCCAAACTGGCCCAAATACGACGCCGCCACCGACTCGCTCATCCACCTCGACACCACCATCACCGCCGGCCCGGATGCTCTCCGTCCGCGCTACGAGTTCCTGCTCAAAGGGATGCCGTCCTTCCGAATGTAGCTCTGAATGAATGACCATCAAACAAAATGGCCGCCTCTTGGGCGGCCATTTTGTTTGATGCAAATCAATGCTTTACAAAATCTAGTGATTGACGCCCGAAGCCTGCGTGAAATGCGCTGCCTGGTCGGAAGGAATCGTCGTTACCGGTGGCGGATCGGCGAAGTTGGCATTCTTGGCATTGATGGCGTTCGAGTAATCCGGTCCCAGTCCCAGCTTCTTCAAAGCCCGCGAGTCGGGCATAAGCTTGGTCTGCCAACCCTGGTCGGACTGGTACTTCTGCATCGCCGCCGCGGTTTCCGTGTTCCACTCGCCATTCGGCTCCGAAGTCAAATAGTGTTCCCGAACCAGCGCCTCCTGAATCTCCGTCACGCGCGCCGAGTCCATCGACTGCTGCCCGTGCGTCTGGTGCGCCTTGGCCGTCACCAGGTGGCTCGTTCGTGCGTGGGCGCTGCCGCTCGACCTGTGGGTACGCGAGCGTTTGGCAAAGGCCGGTGTCGCAAGAAGCAGCACCGATAGCACAAAAACCATTTTTGCTCTAAATGAAGACACGACTGATCACCTGCTTCAGGAAAATGAAAGACCTGACGATTTACGTTCCAGTGTATTCCTTCGTCCCGCATTGCGAAAGAAGAAACTTCCTTGCTGAAACAAGATGGGAAACCCTCGCTGCAAAGTGCCAATTGCGGAATCAGGCAATTGGCGCCTTGCAGCGAGCTGTTCCCCGGCCCTACTCCAGCGTCCCACCCAGGTAATTGATGCCGCTGTCCGGGTGCCGCGGGTCGATCACCTCAAACACCACATCGTCGCCGTTCTTCAGCTTGCTCACCACGCCGTCGAACTGGTCCTTGGTGCCAGTGGGTTGCTTGTTGATTCGGGTAATAATCAGCCCCGGCGCCAGACCCTGCAAGTCGGCAAACGAGCCGGTACGAACCGACTGGATCACGACCCCAGGCATGTGCAGCTTGGCCAGGGTCGATTCCGACTCCTGCCGTACTACCAGCCCGAGTTTGGCTTCCCCTGCGTCGCCCTGGCTGTCCGGGCCGGCATCCGCCGTCTGGTTGGCGGCATCCGCAAACACCTTGTCCAGATCGCCAATGGTCACCGTCGCATCCATCTGCTTGCCGTCCCGCGTGTAACCCAGGCGGATCGACGAGCCGGGCCTGCGACTGGTAATCTCGCTCACCAGATCGTCGCCGTCCTTCACCGCCCGCCCATCGATGGTGGTAATGATGTCGCCACCCTTCAGGCCGGCCCTGTCAGCCGGGCCCCCGTGCACAACCTGCTGCACCAGCACCCCTGCCTTGAACCCGTAAACACGATTCACCGCGCCGGAAAGTCCCTGGTTGAACCGGATGCCGATCGACCCGCGCGTTACCTTGTGGCTGGCGCTGATCAGGTCGTTGTAAACCGAAACCACCACGTTGGATGGCATTGCAAATCCAATGCCCTGGTAACCGCCGGACTCGGTGATGATCGCTGTGTTCACGCCGATCACTTCGCCATTCATGTTCAGCAGCGGCCCGCCGGAATTACCAGGGTTGATCGCCGCATCCGTCTGGATGAAATGCTGGAACTGGCCGCTCGCCCCCTTCTCGACCGTCCGGTTCTTGGCTGAGATAATGCCCGCCGTTACAGTCTGCGAATAGCTGAAAGGGCTCCCGATCGCCTCCACCCAGTCGCCAACCTCTGAGTTGTCGGAGTTACCCAGCTTCACCGTCGGCAGGGGAGTGCTGGTGTCGATCTTGATCACCGCAAGATCCGTCGCTTTGTCTACCCCGATCACCCGCGCCGGTCGCCCTTCGTCGGTGTTGTCGGGGTCCGTCGAAAGCTTGACAAAGATCTTGTCCGCCTTGTCCACCACGTGATTGTTCGTAATGATGTAACCCTTGGAGTCGACAATGAAACCGGAGCCCAGCGACTCGCGAACCTGGTTATCGTCGCCGCCCTCCTGGTCCGGAGCCTGACCACCAAAGAACTTGTTGAAGAAGTCCTGGAAGTTGCCCTGTCCCTGTCCCTGAGGCTGCGCCTGGTCGTCATCCCCATTGCCGTCATCCGGATTCTGCGGAGCGCCCTGTGCGTGCCCATGCGGGTTCCTGTGCGGGCTGTTCATCGAGTCTTTGGGCAGCGTCCGGGTGTTGATGTTCACCACCGCCGGACCCACCAATTTCGCGATCCGCACAAAATCGTTGGGAGGAATTGTGGAGTTGACCACTTTCAGCGGCGTGGCGTCGGCGCTGTCGTTTTGCTTTTCCTGTCCGCGCACTCCGTGAGCGGCAAAAGAACCCGCTACAATCGCGATGGAAAGAGTTGCAAGCAAGACAAAGGCTGAAGAGAGACGGCGCCTGCGCAGCCGTTCCAGAAACGAATTCATAGGTTCATTGACCTCGTCGGGTGACCAGCCAAAGGGCTGGAGTGTGGACTGCACCAGCTATCAGTATAGCCAACGGCGGGCAAAACCGTCTGGCCAGGCGTTCACTCTGCTTCGATGCAGGCAATGCTGGGTAAGCCGCTCCAAACAGATAGACGCATTGCAGCCGAAACTGTTGTACGACGGCGTGGTAACATCCGGCATGGATTTCCCCTGCAACCGCATTCACCCTGTTGGACTTTTCCTGCTTGCCGCGGCGATCGTCGCGCCCTTTTCCCAGGCTCAAAACTCCTCCCAGACTCCGCCTCCGCCCGCCACCCTGCTTGACCGCCTCAATTCCATGATCTCCGGCGGCAAGAGCGCCTGGAAGCCCCAACAGCTCACCGTCATGGAAAAACTTCGCGACGCGGCCATGAAAGATCCCTACGCCCTCGACCAGCTTCGTCACCTCACTGACAACATCGGCCCGCGGCTCTCCGGTTCCCCCCAGGCAGGCCAGGCCGTTGAATATGTTGCCGCCCAAATGCGCGCTCTCGGCGCTGAAGTCACTCTCGAAAAAGCCAAAGTCCCCCACTGGGTCCGCGGCGCTGAAACCGCCGAAGTCGTCTCCTGGCCCGGCCAGACGCCCGGAACCACCCAGAAGGTAGTGCTCACCGCGCTCGGCGGCAGCGTGGCCACGCCTGCCGACGGCCTCAATGCCGAAGTCATCGTCGTCAGCGACTGGAAGCAGCTCGCCGCGCTCCCTCCCGGCGCAGTCAATGGCAAAATCCTGCTCTTCAACCACAAGTTCGACAAGGAACTCGCTGCCGAAGGCGAAGGCCTGGAAGCCTACGGAGGCGGAGTCGTCTACCGCGGCGCAGGCCCCATCGCCGGTGCCGCCGTCGGAGCCATCGCCGTCCTCGTCCGCTCCGTTGGCGGCGCCGACTACCGCCTCCCCCACACCGGCCTCACCGAATACGCTCCCGACGTCCCCAAAATCCCCGCTGCCGCCGTCACCGCTGAAGACGCCGACATGCTCGCCGATCTCGCCGCCCAGGGCCCGGTAAAGCTGCACCTCACCCTCACCCCGCAGACCCTCCCCGATGCCGACAGCTACAATGTCATCGCCGACTGGAAGGGAACCGAGCACCCCGAGCAAGTTGTCATCGTTTCCGGCCATCTCGACTCCTGGGACCTCGGCACCGGCGCAATCGACGACGGCGCCGGCGTGGTCGTCTCCATGCAGGTCATTCATCTCCTCCAGCAGCTCGGCATCCACCCCAAACGCACCGTCCGCTGCATCGCCTGGATGAGCGAAGAAGAAGGCTCCGAAGGTGCGGCCCAGTACATGACCGACCACAAAGACGACTTCGCCAACCACATCGGCGCCATCGAGAGCGACCTCGGCTCCGACCACCCTACGGGCATCTTCTACGCCGGCAAACCAGCCCTCGGCGAATGGCTTCGCCCCGTCAGCCAGGTACTCGATGCAATCGGCGCCGAGCGCCTGGTCTCCGCCGGCGGCACCGGAGAAGACATCGGCGGCCTCACTGAAAAAGGCGTCCCCAGCTTCGCCCCCATCCAGGACAGCCGCTACTACTTCAACTACCACCACACCGCCGCCGACACCTTTGACAAGGTAGACCCCAAACACCTCAACGAAAACGCCGCCGTAATGGCCGTTCTCGCCTACGCCCTGGCCGACTCCCCCGAACCCGCCCCAAGATAAAAACACCAACGCCACCAATATCCCGAGTCTGAAGCTCATCAAACACAAACTGTCATCCTCAGCGAACGGGCCCCCAAACGCCTTTCAGTTTGGGGGTGGTGAGTCGAAGGATCTGCGGTCGTTCTTCGAATCGCTTTGCCAGCAACACTAGACACGGGACACCAACAGCACTAACCCCGCAACCAAAAGGCCCCGCACCATGAACATCGCCTTCATCCGCGAAGTCGGCCTGCTCCAGTTCATCCGCCGCAAAGCCGTGCGCCAGTACTACAAGCGCATCGCCAAGCGCGACCACGCCATGCTTCTCCCCACCGGCGAAAGCATGAACCTGCCCATCTCCGACCTCTTCGCCACTGAAGCCTTCATCACCAACGGCAACGTCGATTGGGGCAGCGAGGCCTTGCTCTTCTCGCTCCTTGAGAAAAAAGGCGCATTCTTCGACATCGGCTCCCACATCGGCTACTACGCCCTCTACATGCTCCCCCGCATCACCGCCGTCTACGCCTTCGAGCCCGATCCCAAAGTCCGCGTACTGCTTGAAAGCAACGTCGCCGGCAAGCCGAAAATCCATGTCCTCCCGGTGGCCGCTGGTGCAAAGCCCGGTCGCGCCCGCTTCACCCTCGAGCCCGACTCCGCCATCTCCCACTTCGCCGGCGAATACGACGACCCCGCCAAAATCATCACCATCGACGTCGTCACCCTCGACAACTTCGTCCGTACCCGCGGCCTCACCGTCGAAGCCATCAAGATCGATGTCGAGGGGCACGACACTGAAGTCATTCAAGGTGCGCTCAATGTACTCAACGACCAACAGCCCATCGTTCTCACTGAAGCCATTCCAGACGCGGCACTTTTTGCGCTCACCCGGAAAGTCGGCTATCGCGTCTTCGCCTATGTGAGCAAGGCCCGCAGTCCCAAAAAGTCTTTCGCGGAATTGCTCTCCTCCCACCCCATCCCAGGCCGAACCAAAATGCTCTTCCTCGTCCCGCGCCGTCTGGCCGAGAAATTCGAATCTCTCTTAACCCAGCCAGTCCCCAGTCCCTAGCAGCCTGTGGTGAGAGTCGCGTTTTGAAAGGGCACGACTTCAATAGCCTGCCCTGAGCGAAGTCGAAGGGTGCCGCAAGTAGCTGAAAATAAAGACGGGCTTTACATGCTGCGGAAAAACTACCAAATGGCCGAAGTTTTGAAAGGGCACGGCTTCAGCCGTGCCGCAAGTAGCTGAAAATATACGCTGGGCTTTACAGGCTGCGGAAAAACTCCTTGTGGAGCCCATTCTTGAACGCTTTGTATCAGGGCATGACTTCAGTCATGCCGATAAAGCCAATCAAATCAATGTTGGGCTTTAGCCCCTGCGGGCTTTCGACTCTCCAATCCACAAAAAACAAGGGTTTTTCCGCAGCCTCTTTAGCCCCTGAGGAATGTTTCTTACCCGATCTGGACTTTCACCAAAGGCTGCCAGCCCCTGAGTCCCTGCCCCTTAGTCCCTGGCCCCTACGCTTCATGCGCCGTCGGCACATGCTGTTGCCCCACCATTTCCGTCAGCGCAATCCCCGCCAGAATCAGCATCGCCCCGCTCGCCGGCCTCGCTCCCAGCCGCTCTCCCATCAGCAGAAACGAAGTGATCCAGGCAAACACCGGCTCCAGCGTCAGCAGCAGCGCCGTGTGCGTAGGCGGAAGCACGGACTGCGCCCAACTCTGAATCGAAAACGCCGCCGCCGTCGCCAGCACCGCCGCAATCCCCAGCGCAATCACCAACCGCGGTGTCCAAAGCATGTGCGGATGCTCAATCAACGGCAAACTCAGCGCCATGAAAACCGCGCAAAACCCCACCTGCATCACCGCCAGCGGCCTGTACCCGATCCGCGGCGAAACATGGCTCAGCGCAATGCAGTGAAATGCAAATCCAATCGCGCACCCAAACGTCAGCACGTCCCCAATGTTGATCGTCGACAAATCCGGCAGCAGGCTCATCGCCATCCCCAGCGTCGTCTTCGCGCCTTCCACCCTCACGCCCGCCGCAGCAGTCAGCAGCACAATCCCCACAAACGCCAGCCCCGCCCCCACATAGGCATTCCACCGCGGCGCACGCCCTCCCGGTGCCCGCAGCCAGGGAACCGCCGAAAACAGCGGCACCAGCACCACAACCAGCCCTGTAATGAACGCCGACTTTGAAGGTGTAGTCCGCGCCAGCCCCGTCGTCTGAAACTGGTATCCAATCGCCAGGCAAAGCCCCACCACCGCCCCGGCGCCCACCTGCCACCCCCGCAGCCCCCGCCAGAACTCGCGATCGCTGCGGTGGTAACCCGCCGCCAGCACCAGAAAAGCCAGCGTCATCCGCACCAGGTTGAACGCGGCCGGCGTGGCATCGCTCAGCGCGCCCTTGATCAGCACAAACGTCGATCCCCAAACCGCCACCACAAACAACATCAGCAAATAAGCGCGCAGCTTCATCCAATGTCCTGATTCTTGATTTCCGTTTATCGGAACCGAAAGGCTCGGCTGCCCCCGGTCCCTCGCTTTTGCGGGACCGGGGAGCATAGGTCGAAATCCTGCCTGGCGCGAGGGTTAGAAAGATTAAACCTCATTGGCCGCGCCAGCGGCGTCTGCCCCACCCGCAGGTGGCTACTTAGCCTTGGTATCCCCGGCAAACGACTCCTCCCCGCCCACATAAACCCCCTGCACATGCGTATAAAGCAGCGCCTGCGCCGGCGTCTTGTAAAGATCGCGGTCCACCAGGATGAAGTCCGCGTCGTACCCCGGCAGCAGCTTGCCCAGCCGCTTCTCCGCAAACTCGGCATATGCCGACCCCTGCGTATAAGCCGCCAGCGCCTGTCCCCGCGTAATCCGGTTCTGAGGATAGTAAGTCTGAGTCCCTTTCTCATTCATCCGCGTCACCGCCGCATACAGTCCCCGAAACGGCGTCACCGGCTCCACCGGATAGTCCGTCCCAAACGCCAGCGGTACCCCCGCATCCAGAAACGCCTTCCACGCATACGAGTAAGCCGCCCGCTTCGGCCCCAGCCGCGCCTCCGCCCAGTTCATATCCGTCAGCAGGTGATTCGGCTGCATCGAAGCAATAATCCCCAGCCGCTTGAATCGCGGAATATCCGCCGGGTCCACCACCTGCGCATGCTCAATCCTGTTGCGCGCCGTCCTTGACACCCCCGGCTGGTCAAACGCATCCAGCGCCATCGCCGCAGCCTTGTCCCCAATCGCATGGAACCCGATCTGAAACCCCGCCTTCGCCCGCTCCACCACCATCCTGTTCAACTGATCCTGCCTATACTGCGGCAGCCCCGTATTCCCCGCATCGTCCGTGTAAGGCGCCTTCATCGCCGCCGTCCTTGACCCCAGCGACCCGTCCATAAACCCCTTCAAAAATCCCGTGTGCAGCATCGGATCGTTCTGGTCGTGATGCGCCCGCATCTTGATCAGTTCCGCCAGCGGGTCTTTGAAAGGCAGCCACTCCGTAATCCGCAGGTTGAGATTGCCCTCCTTTTCCAACTCCTCGAAGATCAGAAAATCCTCCCAGTCGCTGAAGTCCTGCACACTCGTCAACCCATGCGAAACAGCGTCCGCAATCGCCAGCTCATCCCCGCGTCTCCGCTCCTCATGGCTCGGCGCCGGCACAACTTTCTCCACCAGTTCCTGTGCACTCTCCCTCAGAATCCCCGTCGGCTCCCCGTTCGCATCCAGGTCAATCGCCCCTCCCTGCGGAGCCACCGTCTTGCCTGTAATCTCCGCCGCCTTCAACGCCGCCGAGTTCGCCACCGCAATATGCCCGTCAATCCGCCCCAAAAACGCAGGATGATCCCCCGTCACCTTGTCCAGGTCCTGCCTTGTCGGCAGCGTCTTCGTCGCCCACAACGTGTGGTCCCAGTTCCCGCCCGTCAGCCAATGCCCCGCCGCCGAATCGTTCGCAAACGCCTTGATCTTCATCTCCATCTCGGCCAGCGACTTCACCCCGGTCAAGTCCACATTCAGCTTCGTCTGTCCCGCGCTGCCCAGGTGCGTGTGCGCATCGTTCAACCCCGGAAACATAAAGATGCTTGTACTGGCCGTATCCAGATCCCGCAACCGCGTCTTCGGCCCAGCCAGCCGAGTAATCTCCTCAGTCGTCCCCACGGCCAGCACCTTGCCGCCGCCCTCCGCCATCGCCTCCACAACCTGCGGCTTGTCCTCCTCCAGACCCTCGCCCGTATAGATCACCCCGTTGAAATAGATCACATCGGGAGGAGTATCGAGCTTCACAGGCGGCTTATGCTGACTGGGAATGTGCTTCTCAGTAGGCGCCTGAGCCGAGGAAATTAAACTGAGGCTCGCAGCCACAATGCCAAACGCGGCAAGGTCCATTCGAAGCCAATGTCTCAAGGCTTTGTAACAGGGCATGACTTTAGTCGTGCCGATTGTGCCCATCCAATTAACGCTGGGCTTTAGCCCCTGCAAAAGCTGGAGCCGCAATAATCTCCGGGTCCGCTTGTTTCCCGCACCCCGTTCAGCCCCCGAGGGAACGTTCCTTGAATACCGAGCAAATTCCCCCACCAACGGAACCAATCTGAATCTATCTACGCGCATGCGCGAAGTGTACCAGACCGACAATTACTGCTCCGCCGCCCAACCAGTCATCGCCAGCGTCAACAGCAGCACCCGCTTCAACCCAATCTCCCGATCCTTGTCGGAGTACCACTCCGCCAGCGTATGCGCCCCGCCGCCGCTGCCTCCGGCGCCCATTGACAGGGCCGGAATCCCCCGCGCCAGCGGAATGTTCGCGTCCGTCGATCCCAGCCGAAGATCGGTCCGTAGGCCGAGATGCCGGTCCACCGCGCGCAATGTCTCCAGAATTGGAGAGTCCCCAGGCAGATAGGCCGCCGGGCGGTCGCCGATTTTCTCAATCCGGAACCATAAACTCCCCTTCGCCCCGGACTTCTTCGCCGTCAGATTTGTCCGCTCCACCGCATCCTCAACAGCACGGTGCAGGGCGACCTCAAGCCGCAGAAGCTGATCCGGACTCGTCGATCGGCAGTCGATATTCGAGTGCACCCGCTCCGGAATCGAATTCACGCTGGTGCCGCCGTGGATGGTTCCGAAATTGAGCGTCGTCCGCGGGTCGTCCGGCAGCGCAGTCTCCGCCAGCACCGCCAGCGCCGAGGCCAGCGCGGCAATCGGATTCGGCGTTCCAGCATCCGTAAAACTGTGTCCGCCTGGGCCGGAAATCACCACCTGATACCGCTTGCTGCCCAGAGCCTGGGTCACCGCTGAGTCCGCTCCCGCTCCATCCAGAACAATATGCGCGGCAACGCGCCCGCTAAGCGCATCCTGGTTGTACAGGTATCGCACCCCGCGCAGATCTCCCTCACCCTCTTCACCCACATTGCAAACAAAGAGCAGGGAAGCGGGCAGTTCCACCTTCGCATCAACCAGCGCTTGCGCAATGGCCATCAGCCCGGCCAGGCCGGCGCCGTTGTCGCAGGCTCCAGGCGCTTCCAGCCGATCGTCGTTCACCGTCGGATTGAGCAGCGTCTCCGCCGGAAACACCGTATCCAAATGGGCAGACAGAATCACCACCGGCCCGGTGCTGTCCGCGGCCAGATTCCCCGCCGGCAAAAAACCCAGCACGTTGCCCACCGCGTCGATCTGCACCCGTTCCAGACCGCCCTCTGCAAAACGTCCCGCCATCCACTCTGACCGGGTCTGCTCCCCAAACGGCGGTGCCGGAATGGCCACCACCTCCGCCTGCCAGTCCATAATGCGCTTGGGGTTGCCGTGCAGCCAGGCGAACGCAGCGTGAACCGGCCTATGCGCTGCCATACTGGTCACGCGCGAGAAGGGCGAGTTGCTCTGGAACAGGGCCATGCTGTTGCTCTAAGGGTAGCAGGACCGGGGAATCTTCAACCGCCCGCCATCTGTTATCACGGGCCCAGTCCCTGGTCCCTAAGTCCCTAAGCCCCTCAGTCCCTGGTCCCTCAGTCCCTGGTCCCTAAGTCCCTAAGCCCCTCAGTCCCTGGTCCCTCAGTCCCTCCGCATACTCCACCGAATGCAGAAACAGCCCCTGCGCCGGCGCTGTGGGGCCGGCAGCCGCCCGCGTTCGCGCCCCAAGAATTCCGGGAATATCCTCAGCTTTCAACTGGCCGCGCCCCACATCCAGCATCGTTCCCACCAAATTGCGAACCATGTGATGCAGAAACCCGTTCCCGTGCACGCGATAGATCAGTAGCCCTCCGATTTCGGAGTCCCTTTCTGCCCATGCGGACGAAAAAATAGTCCGCATTGCACCCTTCCTGATTTTTCCAATGGCAGGTCGATGCTCCTCCTCAATTTCTGCACCACGACCCTGACGGGTGGACAGGTCCGGATCGCTGGCGGCAAAGCTCAAAAAATCGTGCTCCCCCTCAAAAAAACCAGCGCACCTTTGCAACTTTTCGAAGTCCATCGGCCATGCACAAACGTGGACATACCTCGCCAGAACCGGCGGACAAATCTCCCCCCGAAACACGCGGTATTCGTAAGTCTTCCCCACCGCCGAATGGCGTGCATGAAATGTGCTCTCGACCGCCCGTGCCTCTAAAACTCGAATCGCAGGCGGAAGCGTCCTGTTCAGAGCCCGTTGTAGATTCTCCGCCGGAATCCTCGCCGCCAGCTCGAAACTCGCCACCTGCCCCAGTGCGTGAACCCCCGCATCCGTCCGTCCCGACCCCTGCGGAAGCGGACCCTCCCCCACCACCCGCCGCAGCGCCGCCTGCAACTCACCCTGGATCGTCATCTCCCCAGGCTGCACCTGCCAGCCCCGGAACCCGGTCCCGTCGTAAGCCAGCGTCAGCTTCCAGGTCTGGTGTGGGGGCACGGGTTGGGCGGAATCAATCACAAGTTCTCGTAGTTAGTTAATAGGGTACTCGACCCAAACCGGTCCCCGGATGCCCCAAGCCTCACGTCAGCAGCATTGGAATCCAGAGCCCCCGGGAGCCTCCCGGAGGGAGCGCTTGATAGTAGCCCCGGATGAAATCCGGGGTGCCGGTTCCTCCAGGAGACAGCGGCCGTCCCGGAGGGCCGGCCTGAAGCGCCCGCCAAGGATTCAGAACTGCGAATGCAACGAGACTCCATATGCGCGCAATCCTCCTTGTTCAAACCTCCACCTGCCTCAACCCACCGGGCACGACTACCAGTGGGATATACTCAGCTTTTCGCCACAATGAAGGCGAAACCTGCCGGCAGCGTCGAAATCAGCCGACAAAATGGGATTGACTGGAACGAACTTGCCTCAGCAAGCGTAATCCCTCAGTGAACGGAATCAACGTGGAGCCCGAAAAACTGGGCTTCAGGGGGAATCGAGCCCTGCTAGTCAGAATTTTGCGTCCGGAGAGGCTCTCCGAACGTCTTGAACAATGGCACCCCACATGCCTCAGCTATATCACGGAGAGGAAGAATGCATTTGTACGGTAGACGTGTGTTTGAGGATGTTGAAATGACCCCTCGCAGCCAGCGTGGTCAAGCCACAATGCGGCTTAAAGCCATTGCGGCGGCTGTTCTTACCCTGGCGGCGGGTGTGCCTTCGAGCTTTGCCCAGCAGGCAGCGCCACAACAGGCGGTGCAAGGCGCCGGTGCCAAGTCTCCTGAAAAGGCGGCGTCCGAACTTCCCGGCGCACCTTCCCCCGTTTTGACCCAGCCCCTGGACCTGCGGACTTCGGCGCGCGATTTTTCCAAGCCCTCCGCTCGCCTCCTCGGCAACCCTTTCAATACCTTCAAGCCGACCACCATCCCCAAGGCCAGCTTTGCCAATTCCGTGCGCCTCACGGATTTGGTGAAGGATGGAAAGATCTACCTCAGCCTTTCCGATGCTCTGGCACTCGCTCTGGAAAACAACTACGACATCGCCATCGCGCGCTATGACCTCGACATCGCCGATACCGACATTCTGCGCACCAAAACCGGCGCTGGACCCCTCGGTGCGCCTGCCGGCCTCATCACCAACACCCTCGGCGGTTCCTCTTCCACGTTGACCGCCGGCGGCGGCCCCGGTGGCTCAACGGTTGGTTCCGGCGGTGCCGGTTCCGGTACAGCTGGCTTGTCGCTCACCACAGCTGGAGCCGGGCCCAACCCTGAGAGCCTTGAGCCTTCCATTTCCTCTACGCTCCAGTTCGATCGTGCGCAGTCACCTTCCACCAACTTCTTTACCGGCGGCTCCACCAACACAAATACCTACAACTTTGCCTACAACCAGGGTTTCGTCACCGGCACCGCCTTCCAGTTCACCTGGGACAACAGCTCCGCTACCTCGACAAACGCCATCACCACTTACAGCCCGCAATACAACGCCAGCTTTACCGCCAAGGTTACGCAGCACCTTCTTCAGGGCGCAGGCATCTGGATCAACAAGCGCTACATGTACCAGGCGCTCAACGACCGCCGCATCACGGATTCAGGATTCCGCCAGCAGATCCTTTACACCGTCAACCAGGTCGAAAGCATCTACTGGGGCCTCGTTCAGGCCTATGAAGATGTGCAGGCCAAGGAGCGTGCGCTCGATCAGAGCGCCAAGGTGGCCAGCGACAACCGCAAGCAGCTCGAAATCGGCACCATGGCCCCGCTTGACGTTTTGAATGCCGACCAGTCCGTGGCCTCTGACAAGCAGGCCCTCCTGGCCTCGCAAAGCAGCCTCAACTTCCAGCAGCAGATCATCAAGCAGGCCATTGCCCGCAACCTCAACGATCCCGCTCTGGTCGCCGCCGCCGTCATTCCAACCGACCGTGTCAGCATTGAGGAACTTCCCGAGGAGAAGCAGCCTATCGAATCTCTCGTCCAGGAAGCCTTTCAGCAGCGTCCCGAGTTGGAGCAGGCTGTCCTTACCCTGCGCAACGACGAAATCACCCTCAAAGGCGCACGCAATGCGTTGCTCCCCCAGGTGGACATCTTCGCCTACCTCGACGGCTCCGGCGTTTCCGGTACCGTAAACCCAGCCATGGTTTCCTCAGGCTGCACATTCTATGGCGGCGTTTGCCCACCCAGCATCGGCGGATTCGGCACAGCCCTCCAGAGCGCATACAACAACTCATCGCCCGACAAGGGAGTGGGCTTCAACATCAACATCCCCATCGGCAACAAGCTGGCCCAGTCCGTACAGGCCCGCTCGCTGATGGAATACCGCCAGGCCGAGTTGCGCCTCGAGCAGATCTACACCGAGATCCGCATGCAGGTCGTCAATCAGCAGTTCGCTCTCGCCAATGACCGCGCCCAGGTCCTCGCCGCAAGGGCAACCATGGACTACGACAAGCAGGCACTCGAAGACGAACAGAAGAAGCTCCACCTTGGCGCTTCCACCACCGCGCTGGTCCTTCAGCAACAGCGGACCATGGCCGCAACCGAAAATACCCTTATCGCCGACGAAGCCAGTTACGCCAAGGATCGCTCTACCCTCTACCAGATCCTCGCCTCCACCCTCCAGCACTACGGCATCAATCTCAATGAGGCTGCCAGCGGCAATGTCCAGACAGCACCCGTAATCCCCGGACTGAAGGCCGCCGAACCCGGCAAGGAACCAACCACCGCACCCCCGGCCTCCCGCTAGCACGCGCTGCCAACACGAAAAAAGCCCGGCGAGTCAATAAGACTCACCGGGCCTTCCGTTTAGCCGTCAAAATCGATCGTCGTGGGTCCAAAATCCAACACCAATCGACAATGTCATCCCGACCGAAGTGGAGGGATCTGCGGCTGCTTCTAAGAAGGGCAAATAGCAGTCTCCACCCAGCCCAAATACGCCAGCCCAGCCACCCAACTCTCCAGAGCCATTCCGCACATCTCTCAACGAAGCCAAACTCAGCACACTAACCCCCTACCGCTCCGCCACCAGATCAAGCAAATCAAAGAACTCCGGAAAGCTGATCCCCGCCGACTCCGCCCCCTGAATCAACGTCTCCCCCTCCGCCCGCAGCGCCGCCACGCTGAACGCCATCGCAATCCGGTGGTCATGCCCCGAGTCGATCGTGGCCCCGTGCAGCGTCTGTCCTCCCGGCACATCCAGCCCGTCTTCAAACTCCTCAACCTCGGCGCCCATGGCCCGCAGATTCTTTACCACCAGCGCAATCCGGTCCGACTCCTTCACCCGAAGCTCCTTAGCATCCCGAATCCGAATCCCGCCGCTCGTGTACGGAGCAATCGCCGCCAGCACCGGCAACTCGTCAATCAACTGTGCCGCCAGCGCCCCGCTCACTTCCGTCGAACCCAGCCCCTCCGCCGGCGCTGAAATCTGCACCGCCCCCACCAGTTCCGCATTCTTCTCTTCCAGATGCAGAACCGAAATCCGCGCCCCCAGCGCCGCCAGAACATCCAGCAGCGTGGCCCGCGTCGGGTTCAGCCCCAGCGAGTCAAACAGCAGCGTCGACCCCGGAAAAATCGAAGCGGCACAAAGAAAGAACGCCGCCGAGGATATATCCCCCGGAACCTGCGCTTCAATCGCATGCAAAGCCTGCGGCCCGCAAATCGAAACCGACTCCAGATCCCGCGTCAAATTCGCCCCAAACGCCCGCAAAGCCAGCTCGCTATGGTCCCGCGTCCGCAGAGCCTCCCGCACCGTCGTCGTCCCCGCCGTTTGCATTCCCGCCAGCAGAACGCATGTCTTCACCTGCGCGCTGGGCACCGGCGTCGTGTAGTCAATCGCCTTCAGCGCTCCGCCGTGGATCGTCAACGGCGCATGCCCCTCCGTAAGTGTCAGCCGCGCGCCCATAGCCTCCAGCGGTTTGCGGATGCGCTCCATCGGCCGCCCCGAAAGCGAATCATCGCCGATCAGCGTAAAACTCCCCTCCTGCGCCGCCAGCAGCCCAGAAATCATCCGCATCGTCGATCCCGAATTCCCGCACTCAAGCGCCTCATCGGTCGGCGTCACCCGCCCCGCAACCCCTGTCACCTCAATCACCCCATCGCTGCCGTGGTTGACCGTGGCCCCCAGAGCCGTCATGCAAGCCAGCGTCGACCCACAGTCCGCCCCCGTCGAAAAGTTCGTAAACCGCGATGTCCCCTCGGCAAATGCCGACAACATCCCGTAGCGGTGGCTGATGGACTTGTCGCCAGGCAGCCGAAGGCTTCCGTAAATATTGCGCGCGGGACGGATGATGCGTTCTTCCGTAATAGTGTCCAAAAAGTACTCCTGTACCGGCCCTTGTAGTCCTAAGGAACCTCTGATCAAGTCACTGTTTTGAAAGGGCATGGCTTCAGCCGTGCCGAAAGAGGCACAAAATGTGCCCGGGCTTTAGCCCCTGACGGAATGCCGAAGGCTTATTCAGAGCTTCCCTAAGTCTATCCAATTCCGCCAGCCGCGCAATCGGACCTCAGGATACCTCTCAGGCCAACCTCGATCTCATCTGGTGTGACAAGGATCACTGGAACAACGACCAACTTGGTCGTATATTAAATAGGACTGAAGTTGTCGGATATCGCTTCTCGTCCCTTTCGAGGTCCGCTATCTCGCAGCCAGTCCGCAGTCTTTTGCGCAAATTTTCAGTGAATTGGTGGGTCGAAAGTTTTGAAGAACTGCTTCCATTTTGTCCTTATTCCTCTGATCTTTCTCTTTGGCGACGTTGCGATGTTCGCCAGTCCAGCCTTTTCAATTTCCGGGGTGATCCACGACAGCAGCGGCGGGCGCATTCCCCATGCCCAAGTCTCCGCCAGCATTCCAGGCGTTCTGCCGCTCAATATCGTCGCCGGCGAACTGGGCGAATTCACCTTGCCTGTCCTCCAGCCGGGCAGCTACCAATTGCAGATCACTGCGGATGGCTTTGCTCCTGGCGTTGCCACTGCCGAGATCTCCTCCCAAAATCCCGCCGCAACCCTGGACATCGTCCTCGTCGTCGCCGCCAACACCCAGACCGTCGAAGTCACCGCCGACGCCCTGGCCGCCGAGACCACCAGCACCCAACTCGGCGAAACCCTCGACACAAAGAAAATCGAAAACGTCCCCCTCAACGGCCGCAGCTTTACCGACCTCATGGCCGTCCAGCCGGGAATCGTCCCCGTCAACACCGCACAGCCCGGCGCCGTCATCATGACCGGCGTTGCCTCCACCCCTCCCAGCGGAGACGCCAACCCCGGCAATCTTTCCATCAGCGGCCAGCGCGAAGCCTCCAACGGTTTCCGGGTCAACGGCAGCGATGTGGAGGAAGACGTCAACATGGGCACCTCCATCGTGCCCAACCTCGACTCCATCGACAGCTTCCGCGTCCTCACCAGCAACTTCGACGCCGAGTACGGAAACTCCAGCGGCGGACAGGTCCTCGTCACCACCAAGGCCGGCGCCGACCTGCTCCACGGCAGCGCTTTCGAGTTCCTCCGAAACACCGACCTCGATGCGCGCAACTACTTCTCCAGCCAGCGCGCCGCCTACCGCCAAAACCAGTTTGGCGGCACCATCGGCGGCACCCCGTTCCACCGCAGTGTCGCCCTCTTTGGCGATTACCAGGGCACACGCCTCACTGAAGGCATTGACACCGGCAACATCGCCGTCCCCTCCACCGCCGAGCGCAGTGGCGACTTCACCGGCAACCCTCTCACCGGCAGTGTGAATGGAACCGCCTGGGCAGCCATGCTCTCCTCGCGGCTCGGCTACACCGTAACCCCAGGTGAGCCCTATGCGCAGGTATTTCCCACCGGAGCGATTCCCCTGAAAGCATGGGTCACTCCCGCAAACTCCCTGCTCAGCTCCATCCCACTTCCCAACGCCGGCTCCGGCCTCTTTGAAACCGCCGCCCAGACGCAGACTCTCCAGGACGACAAGGGAGGCCTCCGCGCCGACTGGACCATCGGCAAAAGCACCCTCACCGGCTACTACTTCCTCGACCAGTACTCGCTTGACAACCCCTATCCCACAGGCACCGGCGGCGCCAATGTCCCCGGCTTTGACGCCACCAGCAGCGGCCGCGCCCAACTCCTCAGCCTCGAACACATCATGACCTTCGGCGACGCCACCCTCAACGAGTTCCACCTCAGCTACATGCGCAACGCCAACGCCGTCGGACAGCCCAAAGGCGGAGTCGGCCCCACCCTCCAATCTCAGGGCTTTGACGGCATCTATCCCGGCAAACCCTCCACCGAGGGCATCGCCAACGTCGCCTTCAACGACTTCACCATGGGCGTCGACACAACCGCCCTCGTCCAGGCCGAGAACATCTACGAAGTAGCCGACGCCTTCAGCCGCATCATCGCCAAACACGGCCTCAAAGTCGGCGGCGAATTCCACATCGGCCAGATCAACACCCACCCCGATGTGGTTTTCAATGGAAGCTTCGACTTCAACGGCTCTGAAACGGGCGTCGATTTCGCCGACTTCCTCCTCGGCGTCACCTCCAGTTACACCCAGGGCCAGGCGGGCAGCTTTTACAACCGAAGTCTCTACGCCTCCGCCTTTGTTCAGGACAGTTGGAAGGCGGCCAACTCCCTCACCATCAACTACGGCGTCCGCTGGGACCGCATCCGACCTTGGCGCGAAAAATACAACCAGCTCCAAACCCTCGTCAGCGGAGAGCAGAGCCAGGTCTTCCCAGGTGCCCCCACCGGCCTTGTATTCCCTGGCGATCCCGGCGTACCCACATCCCTCGCCCCAGCCCGCAACGACTTTGCGCCCCGCGTCGGCGTCGCCTGGTCCCCTGACTTCCAAAAACCCTTCCTCCGCAAGCTCGCCGCAACCGCTGGCCGCACCAGCATCCGAACCGGCTACGGCATCTTCTACACCGCCTATGAAGGCCTCTCCGCCGGAATCATGAGTGCCAACCCACCCTATGGCTACACCTACACCTCCGCCGCTCCGCCCCTGTTCCAGTCTCCCTTCACAGTCGCCGCCACCGGCGCAAACGCAGGCCAGCGCTTTCCCTTGCAGAAGGTGGCCTTCGGCGCCGGCAAATCCAACCCCAACGCGAGTGTAGATTGGTCCCAGTTCGAACCCCTCGTCGGCATCCCCGCCGTCGATCCCAAAGACGTCACCCCCTACGCCCAGCACTGGATGATGAGTGTCGAGCGGCAGCTGGGCGCCGCAGCTTTGGCTTCCCTCAGCTACGTCGGAACCTCGTCCCATCACCTCCTGGTCCTTGAAGAAGTCAACCCCGCCAACCCCGCGCTCTGTCTTCAACTCGGTTCCGCCCTTTGCGGTCCCTTCAACGAACAATCTGCCCGAACCAAATTCGGTCCCGCCTTCGGCAGCGTCGAACTCCAGCGAACCATCGCCAACGCCAACTACAACGCCCTTGAAGCCTCCGTCAAAGGCAGCACCCACGGCCTCGATCTCCTCGCCAGCTACACCTATTCCAAGTCGCTCGATCAGTCCTCGGGCCTACCTGAGCCGGTCAACCCCGTCAACCCATCGCTCAGCCGCTCGCTCTCCGCCTTCGACCTCCGCCAGAACCTCGTCACCAGCTTCCACTACGCCATTCCGGGCCTCAAAGATGTTGGTTCGTCAAGCCATTTCAACTGGCTCGTCGCCGGATGGGGAATCGCCGGAATCGCGCGCTTCACCTCCGGCCTGCCCGTAACCCTGCTCAACAACAACGACACATCCCTCCTCGGAACCATCCCCAACGGCATCAACAACAACGGCGTCGATACACCACAATGGAGCGGAAAATCCGTCGCCCTTCACACCAATCCGCGCGGAGACTTGCCCGTGTTTGACGCCTCGCAGCTCACCTTGCCCGCCTTGGGAACCATGGGCAACGCCCGCCGCCGCTTCTTCTCCGGCCCCGGCCTTCAAGATCTCGACGCAACCCTCTCCAAGACCACCCGCTTCGCCGACGGAAGCAGCGCAGAGTTCCGTGCCGAGGCCTTCAACCTCTTCAATCACGCGCAGTTCTTCGGCCCGGCCGCGGTCGAAGGCAACATCTCCAGCGGAAGCTTTGGCTCAGCCGTCAGCGCCATGCCTCCGCGCCTCATGCAACTGGCCCTCCGCTACCGCTTCTGAGCTGTTCTAACAAGGGCACGGCTCGGGGAACCCACACGCAGTGTGGGTCGCAGGCCAATAAAGCCAATCAAATCAACGTTGGGCTTTACAGGCTGCGGAAAAACTCCTTGTGGAGCCCATTCTTGAACGCTTTGTATCAGGGCATGACTTCAGTCATGCCGCAAGTGGCTGAAAATAAACGCTGGGCTTTAGCCCCCGAGGG
>Ga0302156_10000524_pt1 | contig 36467 bp, 48 predicted proteins | sample I_Bog_N3_2_FD_193503 | JGI IMG/M metagenome (GOLD analysis project Ga0302156, IMG submission 193503) | Peat permafrost microbial communities from Stordalen Mire near Abisko, Sweden - I_Bog_N3_2 | ecosystem: Environmental > Terrestrial > Soil > Wetlands > Peat | place: Sweden: Abisko, Stordalen... | reverse complement strand
ATTGTTGGTTATCCGCTTCAGGGCCTTTGCCGGCCCACGAATCTTTGCCACTGACCATCTTATCCGCGCAGGGCGCCGCGTGTCGTGCCCGCCCATCAAGCCTGTCATCCTGAGCGCCCCTGACCCTGAGCTTGCCGAAGGGGAAGGGGAGTCGAAGAACTTGCTTCTCGAAGTGCTACCGGTTTCTACTTCGATTTCTTGGAAACCAGTTTTCCCTTAGGCGCCACCGGAAGATCGCCGCCCAAAACCACGGCCTTGCCGCCGGCCTTTTCGATCTTCTCGACGGCGGACTTGGAAAACTTGTGCGCATGGATCGTGAGCGCCGAGGTCAGTTCGCCGGAGCCGAGAATCTTGATGAGCGCCTTCTTGCTCGAAGCCAGGCCCAGCTTCTTGTAGTCGTCCGGGCCGATTTCGGTAATGGCCAGACCCTCGATGTGCTCCACGAGCCGGTCCAGGTTCACCACCGTATACTCGGTGCGGAAGATGTTGGTAAAGCCGCGCTTGGGCAGACGGCGGTGGAGCGGCATCTGGCCGCCCTCAAAGCCGCGCATCAGGCTGGTGCCTGTGCGGGAGCCCTGGCCTTTGTGGCCGCGGGTGGAGGTCTTGCCCATGCCGGATCCCATACCGCGGCCGACACGCTTGCGCCCGGTGTTGGCTTTCCTGGGCGCGCGCAAATTCGATAGATTCCTTGTTGCCATTGTTTCCTCGCTGTAGCGCCGGTGAGCCTATGCCCGCCGACTCGCGTTAATGCAGCTTCTAGCTGCTAGCTGTTAGCTACTAGCTTTGATCTTCGGCTTACCAGTCTTTAGCTAGAAGCTAGAGGCTAGAAGCTAGGAGCTAGTCTTCCAGAATCCTGACCAAATGCGGAATGGCCTTGACCATGCCGCGGATGGATTCCGTGTCTTCGCGCTCGACAATCTGATTGAGCCGCGTAAAGCCCAGCCCCTTGACCACAAGCCGGTGCTTGAAGGGCGTCGAGTTCTTCGAGCGGAAGTATTGAATGCGAATCATCTTGGTTTCCGCCATGGCTTACATCTCCTCCACGGACTTGCCGCGCATGTTGGCCACTTCGGCCCGGTCGCGCAACTGCACCAGGGCATTGAAGGTGGCCTTGACGACGTTGTGGGGGTTGGGCGAGCCCAGGCTCTTGGTGAGCACGTTCTGCACCCCGGCCGAGGTCATCACCGCGCGCACCGCGCCGCCGGCAATCACGCCGGTGCCTTCGGGAGCCGGCTTCAGCAGCACCTGGCCGGCGCCGTAATGACCCAGGACGAGATGCGGAATCGTGGTATCGGTCAGGTTGATCCGGACCAGGTTTTTCTTGGCTGCTTCGATCCCCTTGCGAATTGCCTGGGGGACTTCCTTGGCCTTGCCCGAACCGTGACCCACCACCCCCGCGGCGGCATCGCCCACCACCACCAGCGCGGCAAAGGACATATTCTTGCCGCCCTTGACCACCTTGGTCACGCGATTGATGGAGACTACCTGATCCTTCAGGTTGTACTGGTTCGCATCGAGTTTCTTCTTCAAGATCGTCATTGTTCTCTCCAGTGGACAGTGGTCAGTGAACAGTGTTCAGTTTGATCTCCGCCACGTCTGCTTCTTTAGCCCACAGCAAACTGTCCACTGTTCACTGTGCACTGCTCTTAGAACTCCAGCCCTGCCTCGCGGGCAGCGTCGGCCAGCGCCTTGATGCGCCCATGATAGAGGTAGCCGCCGCGATCGAAGACCACGCTCTTGATTCCCTGCGCCACGGCCTTTTCGGCCACTGCCTTGCCAATCTCCTTGGCCGCCGCCACGTTGCCGCCGGTCTTCAGCTTCAGCGCCAGGGTCGAGGCCGAGACCAGAGTCTCGCCCTTCTGATCATCGATCACCTGCGCATAGATGTGGTTGAGCGAGCGGTAGACATTCAGCCGCGGGCGCTCGCCCGTGCCGGCCATCTTGCGGCGGATGCGGTCGTGAATGCGCTGGCGGATTGCGTTTCTCTTGGTCTGCGTGATCATGGTCTCTCTCACCTATCAGCGGAGCTGCCTTGCGGCCCCGTTCGGTTGTGGTCCAGATTACAGGTTACAGATGACAGATTTCAGTAGGCGGAGTGCCGGGAACTGAAGAAACTGTCATCTGTAATCTGTCACCTGTTCTTTACTTCGCGCCCGTCTTGCCGGCCTTCTTCTTCAGCTTCTCATCCGAGTAGCGAACGCCCTTGTTCTTGTAGGGGTCCGGCTTGCGCAGCGAACGCATGTCGGCCGCCACCTGGCCCACCTTCTGCCGGTCGATGCCGGAAATCGTCAGATGAAGCTGCTTGGGGTCAATCGCCACTTCGATGCCCGTGGGCAGCGGAACCTCAATCTGGTGCGAATAGCCGAGGGTGAAGACCACCGTGCCCTTGCCCTTTAACTCGGCGCGATAGCCGATGCCCACGATGTCCAGCTCGCGCTTCCAGCCCGTGGTGACGCCCTGAACGGCGTTCGAAACCAGCGCCCGCGTAAGCCCGTGCATCGCTGCCTGGCTGTCGTTTTCGCGATTGACGTGCAGCATGCCGTCCTTTGTCTCCAGGGTGATGCCCGGCGCAATCAGCGCCGAGACCTTGCCCTTCGGACCCTCGACCAGAACCGTGTTGCCCTCGACCTTGTATTTGACACCCGCGGGCAGCGGAATGAGTTTCTTTCCAATACGCGACATCGAATCAATCCTTCATCTGGCTTGCGAGTCCCGAAAAAGCAGTTGTCAGTGATCAGTTGTCAGTGATCAGTTTCAACGCGCCATCGTTCCACTGCAGCCCGGAAAACAGTTTTCAGTTGTCAGTGTTCAGTTGTCAGAAGCCAGTTTTTAGCTGAGAACTGAAAACTGACGACTGCCGTTACCACACTTCGCAGAGCAGTTCGCCGCCCACGCCTTCGCGGCGCGCCTGGCGGCCGGTCATCACGCCCTTGGGCGTGGTCATGATCGAGATGCCGAGGCCGCCCTGGACGCGCTTGATCTCATCGCGGCCGATGTAGACACGGCAGCCGGGACGCGAGATGCGCGCGAGGTCCCGGATAGCCGCTTCCGTGCCGCCGTACTTCAGGTAGACACGGAGGATCAGCCTGCCATCCTCTTCCTGCGTCTTGTAGTTCGAGATGTAGCCCTCCTCCTTGAGGATGCGGGCGATCTCGGCCTTCAGTTTTGAAGCCGGAACATCCAGCTTCTGGTGACGCGCCCGGATGGCATTCCGGATCCGCGCCAGAAAATCGGCTACTGGGTCGGTCAAACTCATTCCTTCTCCTTCATTCCCCGTTCGTCCGCCTGCTGCCGGAAACCTGCGGGAATGCCTACAACAGTTATCAGTTATCAGTTGTCAGTTGTCAGTAACCGGCTGCTTGATTTCCTTTGCCGTATGTCAGCTCGTTCGCAAATAACTGACAACTGAAAACTGACCACTGACAACTCACTCGCTACCAGCTCGACTTGACGACGCCGGGGATCTCACCCTTGAGCGCCAGCGCGCGGAAACACAAGCGGCAGACGCCGAACTTGCGCAGAAACCCGCGCGGCCGCCCGCAGAGTTGGCACCGGTTGTGCTTGCGGCAGCTGAACTTCGGCTTCCGCGCGTCCTTCACTCGTTTTGCAGTGGTTGCCATAAATCCTCGAAAAAACAGTTGTCAGTTGTCAGTTATCAGTTGTCAGCTTCAAACAGCCTCAGTCAGCCTTCTGTCTTCCATTCCATCGAACCAACTGATAACTGACAACTGATAACTGTCAACTGTTCTTACGCGCCTTGCCGGAAGGGCATTCCAAAGTGCTTCAGCAGCGCCCTCGCCTGGTTGTCGTCCTTGGCCGTGGTCACAATGGTGATGTTCATTCCCTTCATCTTCTCCACCTTCGAGTAATCGATCTCCGGGAAGATGAGCTGGTCGCGCAGGCCGAGGGTATAGTTGCCCCGGCCGTCAAAACTCTTCGTCGAAACGCCGCGGAAGTCGCGCACCCTGGGAAGCGCGGTCGAGATCAGCCGGTCGAGAAACTCATAGGCCTTTTCGTTGCGCAGCGTCACCATGGCGCCGATGGACATTCCCGCCCTCACCTTGAAGGCCGCAATCGACTTCTTTGCCTTGGTGGTCACCGGCTTCTGCCCGACAATCGCCGTCAGGTCGGCCACCAGCGGGTCCAGCAGCTTGGTATTCTGCGTGGCCTCGCCCAGGCCCATGTTGACCACGATCTTGTCCAGCTCCGGCACCGCCATCGCGTTCTCAAGCCCCAGCTCCTTTTGAAGAGCCTGCTTGATTTCCTTGTGATACTTCTCTTTCAGTCTTGCCGCCATAATGCTTTGCTCTCTCTCTTCCGGCGCCCGGAGTGGCTCTTGAGCCGTGTACCGTTGCGGAAATAGCTGCTAGCTTCTAGCTGCTAGCTACTAGCTAGAAGCTAAAGGCTAGAAGCTGTTCTTACTTCTTCGTGGGCAATGTCTGCCCGCACTTCTTGCAGATCCGCAACCTCATGTCGCCCTCGGCCTTGAATCCCACGCGCACGGGGCCGCAGTTGGGGCAGACCAGCGCGACATTCGAGACGTTGATCGGCGATTCCTGCTCGGCGATTCCGCCCTTTGTCCGCTGGCCCTGCTTGCTCGAAACCGTCTTCTTGACCACGCGCACATGCTCAACCAGCACGGTTCCCTTGTCGGGGAAGACGCGCAGCACGCGGCCTGTCTTGTTGCGGTCAGAGCCACGGAGGACTTTGACCGTATCGTTGCGATGAATATTCAAACTCGGCATCTTCTCTCCAAAAAACAGCTAACAGTTGTCAGCTAACAGCTAACAGTTATCAGTTTTTCAACTGTGAGCTGTAAGCTGTCCGCTGTTTGCTGCTCTCAAACCACTTCCGGCGCCAGCGAAACAATCTTCAAGAACTTCTTTTCGCGCAACTCGCGGGCCACCGGCCCGAAGACGCGGGTGCCGACCGGCTCGTGCGTATCGTCGATCACTACAGCCGCGTTCTCGTCAAAGCGGATGTAGGTTCCGTCGCGCCTGCGATGTTCCTTGCGGGTGCGGACGATAACCGCCTTCACCACCTTGCCCTTCTTGATGGTCCCGTCGGGCGAGGCTTCCTTGACGGCGGCGGTTACGATGTCGCCCAGACCGGCCTTCTTGCCGAGTCCGCCGCCCAGGGGCAGAATCACTTGCAGCTTGCGGGCGCCGGAGTTGTCGGCCACCGCGAGCATGGTTCTCATTTGCACAGCCATGGGTTCTTCTCCTCAGTTGCCAGTTCACAGCTCTCAGTTCTCAGTTCTCAGCCCGGATTAAGTTCAACTTCAGCGATTTCAATGGACTAGTAACTGACAACTGAGAACTGCCAACTGAGAACTGTACTTCCTAGTTGGCAGCCTTGACTTCGGTCTTGATCGCCGCGTCCTCGAGCTGGCCCAGCGTCGAGCGCCTGACAATCTCTTCCAGGGCCCATCTCTTCAGCTTGCTCATCGGACGTGTCTCGCGGATGCGCACCACGTCGCCCAGCCGAGCCGAACTCTGCTCATCGTGGGCATAAAACTTCTTGGTGCTGCGCACGATCCGCTTGTACTTGGCATGAGCCTTGCGCATCTCGACCTCGACCACAATGGTCTTCTGCATCTTGGTCGAGACCACCTGGCCAACCTTTTCGTTTCGCCTGGCGCCGATAGCCGCCGGCGCCTGCACTGCATCTTGAGTCGCCGTCATTTAGCGGGCTCCCTTCTTGCTTTGCGCGGCTGCGTCCGTGGCCGCGCCGCGAATGCCCATCTCGCGCTCGCGAGCCACGGTCTTGATTTGGGCGATCTCTTTGCGCATCTGGCGGAGTTTCTTCACTCCGTCGTTTTGTCCCAGAGAAACCTGAAAGCGAAGCCGGAACAACTGCTCGGCGGTGGTCTTCTCCTGGTGCGCCAATTCTTCGTCGCTCAGACTGCGAATCTTCTCGAGTTCCATTTCCTTAGCTCCTAGCTTCCAACTGCCAGCTTCCAGCCTCATCCCGCTCGCTCCTCACGCTTCAATTCAACGTTGAAGAGCTGAAAGCTAGAGGCTGGCAGCTAAAAGCTGCAATTCTACTTTGCCGCGGCGGCCACAGTCTTTTCCGCGCCTGGCCGCATAACGAACTTGGTCCTGAGCGGCAGCTTGTTCGACGCCAGGCGCATGGCTTCCTGCGCGGTCGCCGTGTCTACGCCTTCCATCTCGAAGAGGATCTTGCCCGGCCGAACAACAGCCACCCAGTGATCCAGAGCCCCCTTGCCCGAGCCCATGCGGACTTCGGCCGGCTTCTTGGTGATCGGCTTATCCGGGAAGAGGCGCAGCCAGATCTTGCCGCCGCGCTTGATGAAGCGGGTCATGGCAATACGGCTGGCCTCGATCTGCCGGTCGGTGATATAGCCGCACTCCATGACCCGGAGGCCATACTCGCCAAACGAAATCGTAGATCCGCGCCAAGCCTTGCCGCGGCGCTTGCCCTTCTGCTGCTTGCGAAACTTCACCTTCTTTGGCATCAACATAGCGAAACCCTCGTAAAAGCAGCTGACAGCTAACAGCCAACAGCTAACAGTTTTCTCTGGCGAACAACACAGCCAGGTCAATCCGAACCGGCGCCTATCAACTGTTAGCTGTTCGCTGTCAGCTGATAGCTGCTCTTAAAACACCGACGTCCCCACCGGCGCCGGCTGGCGGCGCTTCTGCTCGTAGATGTCGCCGCGATAGATCCAGGTCTTGACGCCGATCACGCCGTAGGTGGTATTAGCCTCGGTGAAACCGTAATCAATGTCGGCGCGCAGCGTGTGCAAAGGCAAACGGCCCTGCAGGTACCATTCCGAGCGGGCGATTTCGTTGCCGTTCAACCGGCCCGAGACCCTCACCTTGATTCCCTTGCAGCCGAAGCGCAACGCCGAATCGACGCTCTTGCGCATCGCCCGGCGGAAGCTGACGCGCTTCTCCAGTTGCAGCGCGATCGCCTCGGAGACCAGTTGCGCGTCCAACTCGGGCTTGTTCACCTCGATAATGTCGATGAAGACATCACGGCTGGTGCGCTTGCCGAGCTCGACCTTGAGCTTCTCGATCTCCGCGCCTTTGCGGCCGATGACGATGCCTGGCCGGGCGGTGCGAATGAGAAAGCGCAGCTTGTTGCCCGGCCGCTCGATTTCCACCGAGCTGACCCCGGCGGCCTTCAGCTTCTCGCGCAGCTCAGCCTTGAGCTTCACGTCCTCGACCAGCAGCTTGGCATAGTCGCGCTCAGAGAACCAGCGCGAGCGCCACGGCTTGTTCACTCCCAACCGGAATCCGTATGGATGGACTTTCTGTCCCATATGCTTTTTCCTCAAAACCCTTCAGGCCTGCTTTGCGGCCTTCTTCTTGGTTGCCTTGGGCGCCGCCTTCGGCGCCTCGACCGTTGCCGTGGTTGCCTTCGGTTCCTCGGCCTTCGTCTTGGCGGCCTTCGACTCGCCGGTCTTTGCCTTGGTTGCCTTCGGCGCCACGGGCGGCTCTTCCACTCGGGTCACCAGACCCTGGGCTGCCTCGCGTTCGGCCACCGAAAGTACAATATGCGTCAATCTGCGCTGGTAGCGGAAGGCGCGGCCCATCGGCGCCGGCCGGATGCGCTTCATGCGCGGCCCATCATTGGCCAGGGCCAGCTTGACGTAGAGGTTGTCCACGTCCAGATCGACGCCCCCTTCGCCAGCCACATACTTGGCGTTGTCCACCGCCGAGGTCAACAGCTTGTGAATCACCGGGGCGATGCGCTTCCTGGTGAAGGCCGCCGTCTCCAGCGCCTCCTGAACCCCCCGGCCCTTGATCAGGTCAAGCACCAGTCGCGCCTTTTGCGGCGACACGCGCTGGAACTTGGCCTCGGCCCGGTATTCCTTTGTCTCGACTGCCATTGGTCTGCCCTCAAATCAGCTATTAGCTTCTAGCTACTAGCTTTTAGCTTGTTTCGCTTTCCAACCAGCCTTTGCTCCGCCGGTATCTAGCTAACAGCCAGAAGCCAAGAGCTAAAAGCTGCATATCCCTACCGCGGCTTGGCTCCTGCTTCGGCTGCCTTGGCGCCCCCGGTGTGTCCCTTGAAGATGCGCGTCGGCGCGAACTCGCCCAGCTTGTGACCCACCATGTTTTCCGTCACGTAGACCGGAACGAACTTCTTGCCGTTGTGAACCGCGATGGTGTGGCCCACAAACTCGGGAAAGATCGTCGAGCGGCGCGACCAGGTCTTGACGACTTTCTTATCGTTGGCCTGGTTGAGCACCTCGATCTTCACCGTCAGGTGCGCATCCACGAACGGACCTTTTTTTGTCGAACGTGCCATAAAAACAGCTCCTAGCTCTTAGCCTTTAGCTTTTAGCTTTGAGCCTGCTCCTGCTCAAGCTAACTGCCGGCTATCGCCTGAAATCTTTGAACCCGCAACCAGATAGCCAGAAGCTAAAAGCTAATAGCTAAAAGCTGCATTTCCCTACTTCACCCGGCGGCTGACAATAAACGAATCAGTCCGCTTGTTGTTGCGTGTCTTGTAGCCGCGTGTCGGCTGGCCCCACGGGGTCACCGGATGACGGCCGCCTGAAGTCTTGCCTTCGCCGCCGCCGTGCGGGTGGTCCACCGGATTCATCACAACGCCGCGATTGGCCGGGCGAATGCCCTTCCAGCGGTTGCGTCCGGCCTTGCCGATGGAGACGTTCTCATGGTCCGTGTTGCCCACCTGGCCAATGGTCGCCAGGCACTCAACCAGCACCTTGCGAGTCTCGCCCGAAGGGAGCTTGAGCAGAGCATAATCGCCCTCCTTGGCTACCAACTGGGCTTGCGTTCCGGCTGAACGGGCCATTTGCGCGCCCTTGCCCGGCCTCAGCTCGATGGCATGAACCGTCGTGCCGGAGGGAATGTTCTTGAGCGGCAGTGCGTTCCCGACCAGAATGTCGGCCTCCGGACCGGAGGTCACCGTTGCGCCCACCTTGAGGCCAACCGGCTGCAGGATATAGCGCTTCTCTCCGTCGGCGTAATGCACCAGCGCGATGCGCGCGGAGCGGTTGGGATCATATTCGATCGTCGCTACGCGCCCTGGAATTCCATACTTCTCGCGCTTGAAATCAATCAGCCGCAGCTTTTGCTTATGTCCGCCGCCCTGGTGGCGGATCGTCAGGTCACCCTGGCTGCGGCGTCCGCCTGTGCGCTGCTTGACCGCCAGAAGCGGCTTGTGCGGCTTATCCGTCGTCAGGTCGTCGTTGACCAGCGTGGTCTTGAAGCGCAACGTCGGCGTGATCGGTCTGTATGTCTTGATTGCCATCGTCTTTGTCCTTGATGAACCAGCTATCAGCTATCAGCTATCAGCTCATCCTGCTCAAACTTCACTTGGCTTCCGCCCTCGACCCTCCCCTTCGCACCAAAAAAGCTGAAGGCTGAGAGCTAAAAGCTGTCTTACAGGTTGCTCACGTACTCGGGCAGCTTCTCGCCGGCCTTCAGGCGGACATACGCCTTCTTCCAGTCCGGCTTGAAGCCGGTAAACTTGCCGCGGCGGCGCTCCTTGCCCAGAACATTGGCGGTGCGGACCTGGGAGACCTTCACCTTGAAGAGAGCCTCGACGGCCTGCTTGACCTCGGTCTTGGTGGCCTCGGGGGCAACGTCAAAAACCAGCGTCCCCTCGGTCTCCTTCACGCTCAGCCCCTTCTCGGTAATCAGCGGGCGGCGAATCACGGTATAAAGTGTCGGCATTACGCGGCCTCCGTCTCGGTGGTGAGCTTGCGCCCAGCGCTGCGTCTTGACGCGTTCTTCTCCAGCATTTCGGTCAACTGCTCAATGGCGGCCGTAGAGAATATCGCCCGCTCATAGCGGAGCAGATCGTAGGGGTGCACCTCGTTGTTGAGCACCAGCTCCACGCCCTTGAGGTTGCGCGCGCCCATCAGCAGCCCCTGGGTCAGCGTCTTCGAGTTCTCCACCAGCAGAGCCGTGCGCGTGACATCAAGCTTGGCCAGCGCCGCGCGGTAGAGCTTGGTCTTGGCTTCCTTGATCTCCAGTGTGTCAACCACCGTCAGCTTGCCGTCGGCCAGCTTGGCGGCCAGGGCCGACCGAAGCGCCCCAAGGAGCTTCTTGCGCGGAAAGGCGTACTCGTAGCTGCGCGGCTGAGGTCCGTGCACCGTGTATCCATGACGCCATAAAGGTGATCGAACGGACCCGATGCGCGCCCTTCCCGTGCCCTTCTGCTTCCAGAGCTTCTTGCCGGAACCGGCCACCTCGGTGCGGCTCTTGGTCTTGTGTGTCCCCTGGCGCAGCGAGGCGCGGTAGTGCTTGACCGCCTCCCACAGCAGGGCCTCATTCACCTGGTCCGGCCCGAAGAGCGCATCGGAAAGCTCCAGCGTGCCCACCTTCTCGCCGTTCAAATTCATTACATCAACGTTTGCCATCGTCTTCTTCCTGTTAGCTTCTAGCCGCTAGCTTCTAGCTTTCAGCTCACAACGGGTGAAGCAAAATTCCTGATTCTCGCAACCAACAAGCTAGAGGCTAGGAGCTAGAAGCTAGAAGCCATAGGCTCGTCACTTCCTCTTGCCGAGCTTCTTGGAGGCCTTCAGCGGATCGACCGTTCCCGAGCCGGCAAAGCCGCGGCGCTCGCGCGGCGGGGTCTTGGCCTTCGAAATCAACACATAACCTTCGCGCGATCCCGGCACCGCGCCCTCGACCATCAGAAGATTCTCTTCCAGATCGATGCCGCGGATGCGCAGATTCCGCACCGTTACCTGCTCGGCTCCCATATGGCCGGGCATGCGCTGGCCAGGGAATACGCGAGAGGGATAGCTGGAGGCGCCAATCGAACCCTGCACCTGGAACATATGCCCATGCGACTTGGGTCCGCCGGCGAACTTGTGACGGCGGACAACGCCGGCAAAGCCCCGGCCCTTGGAGGTGCCGATCACGTCCACAAACCTGGCTTCGGAAAAGATGTCCACCAGCACACTGTCGCCGGCTTTGGCGGCCACCACGCCATCAGCGTCGAGCTCCAGGGGGACCTCCCTGATCACCTTCACCGGCGGCGCTCCCGCTCCGGTCTTGGCGAAGTGCCCAGCCTGCGGCTTGGTCACGTTCTTGCCCTTGACCTTCTCGACCAGTCCGATCTGCGCGGCCTCATAGCCGTCCCTGGCCAGCGTCTTCAACTGCGTAATCACGCAGGGGCCGGCCTGCAGCACCGTAATCGGGTGCACATCGCCCTTTTCGTCGAAGACCTGCGTCATGCCAATCTTCTTGCCTACAATCCCCGTAACTGCCATCGTCTTCCTCGCCTCATCATGCGATGTTGCTTCCATCGCACTGCCGGAGCCCTTCCGGGCTTCTAGCTGTTCGCTGCCAGCTGATAGCTGTCAGCTACTTCTCAAACGCCTTGATCTCGACATCGACTCCCGCCGGCAGATCGAGCTTCATCAGCGCGTCCACCGTCTGCTGAGTTGGCTCGAGAATGTCGATCAGCCGCTTGTGCGTGCGAATCTCGAAGGCCTCGCGCGACTTCTTGTCCACGTGCGGCGAACGCAGCACACAGTACTTGTTCTTGATCGTCGGCAAGGGAATCGGCCCGGCCACCGTTGCCCCGGTGCGCTTGGCCGTCTCCACAATCTCGCCGGTCGAGGTGTCCAGCACGCGATAGTCGTATGCCTTCAACCGGATGCGAATTCTCTGTCCTACCATGTTTTCCTTCCAGTGATCAGTGGTCAGTGATCAGTGATCAGTTTGTTCGTTGCGGTAGTGGGCATTTACTGACCACTGATCACTGTCCACTCGCTACTTGACAATCTCCGAAACAGTGCCCGCGCCCACCGTGCGGCCGCCTTCGCGGATCGCAAACCGGAGACCCTTTTCCAAGGCCACCGGCGTGATCAGCTCCACCTGCAACTGCACATTGTCGCCCGGCATCACCATCTCAACGCCCTCGGGCAGCTCCGCCACGCCCGTCACGTCCGTCGTGCGGAAGTAGAACTGCGGCCGGTAGCCCTTGAAAAACGGCGTGTGCCGCCCACCCTCTTCCTTGCTCAGCACGTACACTTCGCCCTTGAAGACCGTGTGCGGCGTGATCGAACCAGGCTTCGCCAGCACCATCCCGCGCTCGACGTCCTCCTTCGGAATGCCGCGCAGCAGGATGCCGGCGTTGTCCCCGGCCATGCCCTCGTCCAATTGCTTCTTGAACATTTCCACGCCCGTGCACACGCTCTTGCGCGTCTCGCGGAAGCCCACAATCTCGACGTCCTCGCCCACCTTCACCTTGCCGCGCTCGATCCTGCCCGTGACCACCGTGCCGCGCCCGGAGATCGAGAAGATGTCTTCAATCGGCATCAGGAAGGGCTTGTCGATGGCGCGATCCGGCCGCGGAACGTAGGCGTCCACCGCCTCCATCAGCTCGTCGATCTTGGCTTCCCACTCCGGCTCGCCATTCAGCGCGCCCAGAGCCGAGCCGCGAATCACCGGCACATCGTCGCCGGGGAACTGGTACTTCGACAGAAGCTCGCGAACTTCCATCTCCACCAGGTCAATCAGCTCGCCGTCCTCGACCGCGTCGCACTTGTTCAGAAACACCAGCATGCAGGGCACGCCCACCTGGCGCGCCAGCAGAACGTGCTCCTTGGTCTGCGGCATCGGACCATCAGTGGCCGCAACCACCAGAATCGCCCCGTCCATCTGCGCCGCGCCGGTGATCATGTTCTTGATGTAGTCGGCGTGGCCGGGGCAATCGACGTGCGCGTAGTGGCGATTCTTGGTCTCGTACTCCACGTGCGCCGTGGCGATGGTGATGCCCCGCTCGCGCTCTTCCGGCGCGTTGTCGATCGAGTCGAACGAACGGAAGACATTCTTCGGGTTGTGCTTCTGCAACACCTTGGTGATGGCCGCCGTCAACGTCGTCTTGCCGTGATCGATGTGACCGATCGTGCCCACGTTCACATGCGGCTTTGTGCGATCAAACTTTTCCTTGCCCATGTCCTTCAGTCCCTTTCGTTAGACTCTAGCCTTGCTTGTGGAAGCCCACTATCTTACCCGTGATAGGCTCCGGCCAAATCACATCCAATTGTGCTGTCTCAAAAAAGTGCCACTTGATCAGCAGAACCGATATTTCGCCCGATTCCTGCCGATCTTGAACAACCCATAGCCCAAAATCGTCCGCCCATTGCACAAACACCTTAACAAATTCCGTATCGTAAGCGTCTGAGAGAGCCTGCTTCCCCTCCGGGGATAACTTCAGCACGACATCCTTGCCTCTCCAGTAGCTCAACTTGCTATCCTTTGGCTTTCACCAAGGTCCAACTCCGCCAGTAAATAGGCTCGAATCTCCTCCGGATTCGAGATGTTCAAAACCCGCTTACCCGGCTCGTCAGAAAAATCCTCCGTAGGAAGGGAAACGTCGAAAAACTTCCATCCCGTACCGGGCGAATGAGACTCAATCAGCACGCGCCAGCCCGGTTCAAATCCACGTTTCACGACACCATTCAATTTGAACTTTCCGCCAAGTTCTCCAAACAAGTCCTGGATAATTCCGCCGATTCGCTCCGCCTCATCCAATTCCCGCCGCTTCGCGTAGGCCTTGAGAACGAGATGACGCGCATACTGCTCATCGGTCATGTGCCGAAGCCTAGCTCGCCGCCTATCCTCCTCGGTAAGCTGGGGAAGTTCGGATTCCGGAGCGTCTTCAGCCCTGAACCACTCTTCAGCCCGAGCAGGCATACCGCGCGTCGTGATTTGAAAATCCGGCATTCGAGAATCCTCCTCCCCTTCAATAGTAGGCGTACACCTTCAAATACCTCTGCCGCAATTCGAGCGGCACTGCTTCAACCTTCTGCAGGTAGCGCTCGCGGGTCAGGGCCTGATCCGAGACCGGGAGCGCCTGGTAAAGTCCCTCAGCCTCCTTGCCCAGCAGGCCGCGATGCATGGCGCCCTCGAAGTCCCGAATCCGCAGCTTCGACCGGCTGACGCGGCTCAAAAATACCTCCACGTCCCTGGAGTCGAAGGCCGCGTCAATGAGGGCATGAAGCCGCGCGTATCCCTGCTCATCCTGAACGGCTATCACTGCCTGCTCGAACTTCATTCTGTGCCCTCGACTTCGTTAGCCTTCTGCCTTTCAACATCTGGAGCGGGAGACGAGGTTCGAACTCGCGACCAACAGCTTGGAAGGCTGTGACTCTACCACTGAGTTACTCCCGCAAAACAGCTTCTAGCCTTTAGCCGCTAGCTTCTAGCCGTTCTCTTGCCGCCACAGGCCACATTTGCCCGAACCACCACCGCGCAGGCTAGAAGCTAAAAGCTAGCAGCTAGAAGCTGAATTTCTGGAGCTGATGACCAGGATTGAACTGGTGACCTCTCCCTTACCAAGGGAGTGCTCTACCAACTGAGCTACATCAGCCCTCTTACAAACCCTTGGGCGCCGAACCGCCGCCCTTATCCCCGCCGCGGCGGATCTTCTCCGCCTGACGGGCCAAAACCGTGCGCAGTGCGAACCCGCCAAGAACAATCAGCGGAATCAAGCGCATCTGAACTGGCCTACTGACTGCGACGATCTTCCAATCGCTCAAATCAAACCACGGTACGAGCACCTTATCCTCGCCCAGAGTAAACCAAGCCAGTCCAGCTAGAATTCCGTAAAGCCCAAGAGCTATCCAGAACTTCCGGTCCAAATCCAAATCCGTGCTCTTCCGGCCCTTGCGTTCACCAGGCTGCATTGCAACTCCTGAAATCCAGCCTCGCAAATACCGCCCCTCAAAACATGGTGCACAGGGGAGGGTTCGAACCTCCGTAGGTCTAAAGACCGGCAGATTTACAGTCTGCTGCCATTAACCACTCGGCCACCTGTGCCTAGTCACCCCTCGGACGAAGACCTGTCCGTGGGGGCCCCGCCCTACCACCTGCGCCTCGGCACTCAACCCGCTTCAGCACGTCAGCTCCCGCCCGGAAGACCTCCGGCATATCGGGAGCCTGCACCTGAAGTGGAATCACCGCGGAGGACAGGCCCGGCGCAGAAGCGAATCTCAAACGCCGGCAAAACCTTTGGCCGCTTCAGGCCCCGATTCGCTTTCCTTTTGTGGAGCTGGCGAAGGGATTTGAACCCCCGACCCTCTGATTACAAATCAGATGCTCTACCAGCTGAGCTACGCCAGCCCAATCCACCCGGAAAACCGCCCCGGTAACCCGATAATCCGTGCGGGCACACTACCACTCCGCACGCATTACGGCACAGAAATCAAGGTTAGCACACCCCCGGCGAAGGGAGCAAACCGGGGAGGAGCAGGGAGCAGGGAACATGGAATAGGGAATAGGGAACAGGGAACAGAAAACCGCGCCGGACCAAACCGCGCCGGACCCGCCAACTAGTAGTGGCTACTTTGATTTCACCTCGAATTTTCGTATCCACCATAACGTCGCCACGACGGCGAAAAGAGGAGAAGACACAACGGCTTCCTTCCAATCGACCCCGCGATGGAAAGTATAGAAAACGCACATTAGAAAGAATGCGCAAAACCATCCCGCGAACACTCGGGCCGTCCTCATGCTACCGCCCTTTCCATCCCCCGTTAATTCGAATCACGCAGCGCAACAAGATTGGACGATTTCCACAGCCGATCCGTCACCTCAGCAGCCATCGCAGGGCTTGAACGCAGCCTGCGGTGAATCTTGATGAATGGGTAGGTTCGTTATCCAACTTCCTTCCCTAGCGAACGCTGGATCGTACTGTGCTCCGCTTCATTTACATCAGTCGGGAGCGCGTTGCTATTACGCTTTGGGATTACCTTAGTATGCCACGGCCTCAGGCGCTCGGTCCCTCAGATTTCAACGTGGCCCATTACCCGCCAATTGCCCTTGGCACTTCCAACCGTTAGACTGAGGTTTTGAAGGGGGTCAGCCATGCTGGTTGTGATGAAGGCACAGGCAACGCCAGAAGAGATTCAGGCGGTTTGCGAATATATTGAACAGTTGGGATTCCGCGCCCACCCGCTTCCCGGAGCCCAGCGCACCGCCATCGGCATCACCGGCAACCAGGGCGAAGTGGACCGCGGCAACCTGGAGGAGCTCTCCGGCGTCGCCGAGGTGATCCGGGTCTCCAAGGCCTATAAACTGGCCAGCCGGGACGTGAAGGAAGAGGACACCGTCATCCGGTTCGCCGGAACAGACGCGACGATTGGCGACCGCAACCTGGCCATCGTCGCCGGGCCATGCTCTATCGAGAGCCGCGAGCAGGCCTTCGCCATTGCCGAGCAGGTGGCGGCCTCGGGCGCGCAGTTTTTCCGGGGCGGCGCCTACAAGCCCCGCACGTCTCCCTACGCATTTCAAGGGCTGGGTCTGGAGGCGCTGCGCATCATGGCCGAGATCCGCACGCGCTTCGGGCTGCGCATCATCACCGAGGCCATCGACAACGAGAGCCTGGAACTGGTGGCCGAATGGGCTGACGTGGTGCAGATCGGGGCGCGCAACATGCAGAACTTCTCCCTGCTGAAGCGCGCCGGGCGGCTGCGCAAGCCGGTGCTGCTCAAGCGCGGCCTCTCGGCGACGCTGGAGGAGTTTCTGATGTCGGCCGAGTACATCATGAGCGAGGGCAACTATGAAGTGATTTTGTGCGAGCGCGGCGTGCGCACCTTTGCCGACCACACCCGCAACACGCTGGACCTGAGCATTATTCCCGCCGTGCAGCGGCTCAGCCACCTGCCCATCCTGGTCGATCCCAGCCATGCCACCGGCAAGCGCGACAGCGTGCTGCCCATGGCCCGGGCCGCAATTGCCTCGGGCGCCGACGGCGTTCTCGTCGAGGTTCACGACCACCCCGAAAAGGCTCTCTCCGATGGCCCGCAGTCCATCTATCCCGGCCAGTTCGCCACAATGATGGATGAGCTGGAAAGGATCGCTCCGGTGGTCGGCCGCAACCTGCCGCGCGGCATCCGCATCAAGGCCGCCAAGGCGTGAACCGGCGCACGCCGACTCCCTATTCTGGGCGTTGGGGGTTTTGTCGCATCTATGGATGGGGCGTAATGGCAACGATGGTGATGACGGGAGTGCGTTTCTTGCCGGTGATTTCATCGGGACCGTAGTGCCAAAAGATACGGTACGCGCCGGGAGTCTTGTCTTGCGCGTAGGCTTCGAAGATTTTCTCGCCATTGAATCCTGTCAGCGACAGGAACTCATGCGTGTGCAGGCTGGGATGGTGCGGGTCTAGCTCCAGGTAACCCAGAGCCTTGCGTACCTGTCGAAGGATCGAGGCCTTCGCGGGCGCGCCTTCAAGCGCTGTCAACTGCATGTCTGCCGTGGGCGTGAATTTAATCTTCGTTCGCGTATCTATTCCTCTTCAATCATCTTTATATGGATGATTCGCGGTCTATTCGCGCGCATCCTTGGCAAACGAGCCGCGATAAATTCCCTTCCCTTCCGCCGACTCACGCAAGCCTTGTTTCACGCTGGCAAGAGCCGGAGCATTCTCGTAGAGCCACATCTCCGAGGCGGGCACAGCCTTGACCGGATCAAGAATCAGTTGGCCGAGGGAATTGCGGTAGATGTTGTAGGCTGTGGCGCTAGCCAGCGCCGCGCCCAGTGAGAGGCGCTTTTTCGCATCCGGCTGAGCAAATTCGGAAACGAGTTGAAAATCGGTATTCTTGAGAACTGCCGAAGCTGACATGGTAGGAGAATAGCATTTGTGGAAATCGAGGTCAAGTGGGAACTGCCCACATTGGGAGTGCGGACAATCGAGCCGGAAGCAAGTGAACAGGAGCAGGCGGGCGTGACTTCGCGCCTTGTCATCTAAACCTGGGGCCGGCAAATCAATTAAACTCAATGCGGCCCACTCTTGTTATCTGGACTCAAACCATGAACTCGTCGAACGCCACCATCGTCCGCCTGGCCGCATTCACGCTGCTGACGCTGGCCCTCGCCGGCTGCCGCTCCCACGACTTCCCGCAGTACCCGCCCAATTACCGCGAATACGCCTACGTGACCAACGGCGGCAGCGGGACTGTAAGCGTCTTCGATGTGGTGAACGTGCGCCGGGAGCGTGAGATCGCCGTCGGCCAGAATCCTGTCGCCGTGGCCGCCAGCCCCAGCCGCAATGAAGTCTACGTGGTCAACTCCGGAACCCCGGAAGCGCAGGGCTCGGTCTCCGTGATCAGCACGGAAAACAACGCCGTGGCGGCCACCATCGCCGTTCACCGCCAGCCGGTTTCGATTGAGGTTGACCCGGCGGGCGACCTTGCCTACGTGGCCAACTCGGGTTCGAACACCATCTCGGTTCTGGACCTGAAGGCGCGGCGCGAGATTGGCGCCCTCGGCACGGGTGAGGAGCCGGTGGCCGCCCGCATCTCTCCGGACGGCAAGACGCTGGTGGTGGCCAACCGCCGCGGCAACAGCGTGAGCATCTTCGATTTGGCCAGCCTTGCCCATCCGGCTCCCGTCTCCTTTGCCCAATCCGTGCGAACCGTCTTCGAGGGCTGCGCCGGCGCATCGGACGCCGTCATTCTTCCCGACTCCTCCAAGGCTTTTGTGGCCTGTTCGGCCGGCCACCAGATTATGGCCATCCGGCTGGCGCGCAGCGAAGCGCTTCCGGCTGTGGCTGGTTCGTCCCAGTCTGTCCCGGCTCAACCCGACCGCCTGGAGGCTCTGCTCGATGTGGGCCAGGGGCCGGTTCAACTGGCTCTGAAACCCGACGGCGGCGAACTTTTTGTGCTGAACTCGCTGTCGGATTCCGTCTCAGAGGTGATCACAAACACCAACGACGTGGGCGGTTCCTACATGATCGGAGACGATCCCGTCCGCGGGCTGGTTTCGGCCGACAATGCCCTGCTCTACGTGGCCAACTACCACTCCCAGTACGTGACCGTCTACTCGATCGATGATGGCAAGCGCATCGGCTCGATTCACGCCGGGGACGGCCCTGCGGCGCTGGCGCTTTCCAGCTCAGGGTTGCTGCTGTTTGTCGTCGATGCCCGTTCCGGCGATGTGGCCGTGGTGCGAACTGCATCCTTCTCGCTGTTCACCCTGCTCCCCGCGGGCCGCACGCCCAACGCCATCGCGGTGAAGGCGTTCAAGCTGCCGTGAGTTCGGGCTGCTCACAGTTTTCAATGCAGCGTTAACCCGTGGAAGGGGGCGCCGCGTTTGGAGATGGATTGGCGGAGAGCTGAGGCCATGTGCCCTGCGCCACGGAGAACGGCCAACCAGCCGGCGGTGGCCAACGGAACGGACTTGGGCTTCGGGGACCACTGGCGCGGCTTTTGATCTGCGGCGGAACGGCCCGGCGCATGGCTCATGGCTAACTTTTGCTCCTGGGCGGCCTCGAGGTAGCGCGCGGCCTGGTCGGCGTGATAGTTGGCCGTGGTGAGGTCACCCCGGTCGCGGGCGGCCTTGGCAAGCGTTAGATACCGGGCAGCCATCCGGCTGTGAAAGCCGGCTATTTCGCCGAAGTTGGCGGGCATGGGCAATTCCGATCTTCCGGTTTGCCGGGCGGGGGCTGGGTGAGGGGGGTCAGTCAGCCACGACGCGCTTTCAGCAAGGGCCGGAGCAAGCAAGGATCAGTGTTTGCCCTCAGCTGCGGCACGTGCGCTGCCAACTAAGTTGCCGGGAGAATTGGAAGGATTTAACTCAGGGGGAACCCTGGACGGGAAGCTTGCGCCGCGGCCTTCGCCCGCAGGCGGAATGCCGGGAGAGGCTGCGGAATGCGGACGCCTTTAGCGCGGGTTGCGGGCTGTGCGGGAGGCCGAGCGCTTTTGCGCGCGCCATTTGAAGCCGAGCCAGGCCACATAGCCCAGTTGGATGGCCCAGGTGACGGCGTAGGCGGCTACGGTGAACTGGTGGTCGAGAAGGGCGCTTTGATCCATGGTTTGCCTCCTTTTTGTTGGGCTGCTTTGCGGGGAATCAGGCGTCCAGGGCTTCCTGGGCTTCCTGGGCGGCAAGTTTCTGATGCTGGCGCTCGACATGGTAGCGCAGGGCGAGGATGAGCACTCCCCAGGCGAGCCATGCAAGGACGTTCCATCCAAAAGCGTGCAGCATTCGGGGGTCCTTGATGCCGGAATCCGGCCCGCCGCCGAAGACCGGCGCGGGATGCTGGGTGCGCCACCAGCGGTTGGACATGTAGACGATGGGCACGTCGAGGGCGCCGAAGATGCCCAGCACGGCGGCCAGCGTCTGGACCTGCGGCCCGGCGGCAAAGCGGCGCAGCAAAAGGTAGCTGACGTAAATGAGCCAGAGGACAAGGGTGGTGGTCAGGCGGGCGTCCCAGGTCCACCAGATGCCCCAGGCGCGGCGTCCCCACAGCGGGCCGGTGATGAGCACGACCGTGCAGAAGACCACGCCCACCTCGGCGCCGGAGAGCGCCCAGGCGTCTGAGATCTGCGCCCAGGCGTCGCGGTTGCGGCGGAAGGCGAGGTATCCGATGGAGCCGGCCAGCGAGATGGCGAAGAAGAGGAAGGCGACCATCGCCGAGGGCACGTGGTAGTAGAAGATGCGCTGCACCTCATGCATCGTCTGCTCGTCGGGAGCGACGTAAATAGCCTGGTAGAAGCCCCAGACCATGAGGACGACGGTGAGGGCGACGTAGAGGCCGATGGCAAGCTTCTTCATGGGGAATCCTGATGGAACAATTTCAGTGTATTACTTTATGAAGCCCTACTACGGTGACCGCGTGATTATGTAATCACATGAATGTAGCGCCGGTCTCCTGACCGGCTGTCGTGCGGGCGTCCTCGCCCGCGCTTGTCCATGATTCATTACCAAATCATGTGGTCACAACACTATTCGTAGGCCAGCGCGTCGATGGGGTCCTTGCGGGCGGCCATCCAGGCCGGATAGAGCGCGCCCAGGAGAGCTCCCACAAATGCGACCGCCGAGGCCCTGGCAATCCACATGCCTGTAATCTCAAAATGCTGCATGGGAAAGACGTGGAACATGAGAAGCTTCACGCCGAAGGCGCCGGCAATTCCCAGGATGACACCCGCCGCCGCCATGGCGGCTGTCTCGCGCAGCACGACGTCCACAATCGTCCACTTCGATGCGCCCATCGATTTGAGAATGCCGATCTCGCGCGTCCGCTCCATCACCGCTGTGTACATGGACTGGAAGATAGCCAGGAAGCCGACCACCACGGCGATGAACGTGACCACGTCGAGGGCGATATTGAAGCCCGGAATTTTATCGGGCGTCATCTCTTCCAGCCACGCGTCGACGGTCTCAACGGGATAATTCTCCAGTCCGGGCGTGGCATGAATCTCCTGGATGACGGCGTTCTCGTTGGCCGGATCGTCGCATTTGATGTAAAAGAGGGATGCCTTGCCCTCGGCGTCTGTCAGGGAGCCCATCGTATCGAGGGAGATCAGCTTGCGCCCGCCCTTGCCATGCTCCACGATGCCTGAGATGCGGAAGGGGTGATCCATGATTTTGACGGTATCTCCCACGTGATAGCCCTTGTCGGAGCCGGCAAATACATCGTCCACGATCACGTCGTCGGAGCCCTGAAAGGGAGTGCCTGCGAGAAAGACGAAAGGCTTGAGAGCATTGAAACTCGGATAGTCAATGCCGTAAAGAATCTCGATCTTTCCGGAGGCGGAGAACTTTTGAATGACCGGCGAAACTACGGCGACGTGAGGCAGTTTGCGGATTGCCTCGGCAAATTTCGCCGGCATGGGCGCTCCGTTCATGGCCGTAAACGTGCTTCCATTGGAGGGGCGCATCATCAGGTCGGCGCCGATGCCGTTGGTGCGCTGCTTGCTGTCGTTCAACATGCCCATGAAGATGCCGGCGATGGAAAGAATCATGATGACTTCAACGGCCACCGCCAGCACGCTGATGATGGAGCGGACAGGGCGGTGCAGCAGATTGGCAAAGATGAGCTTATTCATTTTTCGAGCATGGCTCCGGAGCCCTGAGGGGTCGCGAAGCCGCGGCGAACCCTCGCTTTCAGGGTAACAGCCCTGGGGCTGGCGTCTTCACGCTCCCGTAGGGAGCAGTTGAGAATAGCCCAGGACAAGCGTAGCGCAGTCCTGGGAACGCTGTTCGGAGGAAATCAACCGCCCTGGAAGGGGGGTGCGATCCCAGCCAGGCGCCCCGCCCTGGAGCAAGAGGAGGCTCTCCCTTCGCGCTGATTCGGTCCGGAAACCCGCAGCTTCGTGAAAAGAAAGGAAAAAGGTCAACAATTTCTTTGACTACAGCTCGAAACCGGGTTTATTGTGATTGTGGAAATCCCCTCGGTTTCTTGTGGAAATCCCTTTTGGGGCACTCGAACCGTTTTCTGGTTGGCGATGAGCAGTTTTGGAGAAGACCTGCGCATGGAGCGGCTGAACCGCGGCATCGCGCTCAAAGACATCACGGCGGTAACCAAAATCAACTGCGAGTACCTTGAGGCGCTGGAGCAGGAGCGGTTTCGCGCCCTTCCCGGCGGGATTCTGAGCAAGGGAATCGTCCGCGGCTACGCGGGCGCCGTCGGCCTCGATGAGCACGCCTGGATGGAACGCTATCTCAAGGCCTGTTCCGCCAGCGGAGATGTGGTCGAGGAGGACCGGAGCTGGACGGAGTTTGCCTCGAACGTGGGCAAGGCCCGCATCCAGCACAGCGACGCGCGGAAAGATCGCCTGCGCCGCATCGGAATGATTCTTCTTCTGCTCGCGGCGATCGCGGGCGCTTGCCTGGCAGTGCGCTACCTGGGCCTGCGGGCTGGCTGGTGGCCCACCCTGCTGCCGCTGGCAAAGGCCTCGGCCTCGATTGCCGTACTTTTCCGCCGCCAGCACTGATGTGATCAAGGCGGCGGATACTCCATCCTTTTTTGATTTTACATGCAGTTACAGAAACGGATTGAACCTCCTGGCTTCGATCTGCGTATCTGCCTGCAAGGAGTTTGTTCCCATGAAGGGGATCCTTGCACTACCGGTAATTTGTCTAATCGTTTCCAGTTGCAGGGCGCAAACGGCAGCCAGCACTCCAGCACAAACTCTTCAATGGCAAGCGTCGCAAGCCCAATCGCTCTACGAAAAGCACTCCTATGTGGAGGCCGCGGCGGTTCTGGAGAAGCTGGCTGCCGATCCGCAGATCACAGCGCTGCCTGATTGGGCGAATGATCTCTATAACCTGGCTTGTGATCAGGCACTGGAAGGCAAACCGGCACAAGCGCTTGCCTCGCTCAAAGAGGCCTTTGATAAGGGCGTTGTGGTTTCCTTGGATCATCTGCGAACGGATACCGATCTGGATTCTCTGCACGGCGATCCACAATTTAAGGATCTGCTTGCCCAGTTGACCAAGACGGATGCCTTGTGGAGGGACGATCCGGAGCTGGCCACGCCCTATAAGCCGGTGCTGAGTGAAGAGGAAAAGGTCGCCGGTCTGTCGAAGTTCTGGGCCGAATCGCGCTTCAACTTTCCCTTCTTTTCACGCTTGCCGGAGTTGGATTGGGACCAGAAATACATGGAGTATCTGCCGCAGGTTCGAGGGGCGCGGACCACGGCTGATTATTACCGTGTGATGATGCGCTTTGCCGCCGAGTTGCGCGACGGCCACACGGAAATCTGGCCTCCAGCAGAGCTATCGGAGACGCTCCATGCCGCGCCGCCCTTCAGCACACGGCTGATCGAGGATAAGGTTCTGGTCACGGAGGTCTACGATCCAGCATTGGATGCGCTGGGAATCAGAGTGGGCACGGAGATCGTCTCCGTCGATGGCCAACCTGTGCGTGAGTATGCATCGAGCGCTGTTGCTCCTTATGCCTCCGGCTCAACGCTGCAGGATCGCGAGAACCGAACCTACAACTATATGCTCCTGCAAGGGGCTAAAGACGCGCCCCTGCGGCTCACCATCAGGAATGCAAGCGGAGAAACAAAATCAGTGACAGCGCATCGCTTTTGCGATCCCGTTTCGAAATGCACTTGGCCCCAGAAAAGCTATGCGCAATTCAAGATGTTGCCGGGAAACATTGCTTATCTCCGCATCAACGAGTTTGAAGACGATCTTGGGGCCAGGACAATGCGCGATCACTTCGCCGCCATTGTCCAAGCCAGGGGTTTCATCCTCGATGTGAGGACGAATACTGGTGGCGATCAAATGAACGCCATCGATCTATTGAAAATGTTGACAGACAAACCATTTCATAATGTCAATTACCGAACCTTGGACTACAAACCGAGCGTTCGCGCCACTGGCGGCCGTCCCGAATGGCGGACGGAAGCGCTTGGAGATGAGAGTCCCGATCCGACACACTATGATCCCAATCCGGTAATCGTTCTGACAGGCCCGGGAACATTCTCGGCTGCGGAGAACTTTGTCGTCGTCTTCAATGCCATGCACCGCGGCACGCTCGTAGGTGAAACAACCCCCGGAAGCACGGGAGATTCATTGATCTTCAAAATTCCAGGCGGCGGCGCTGCGCGGATCATGACGGAGGATATCGAGTATCCCGAAACGCCTGTCTTCGAAGGCGTCGGCATTGCTCCTCAGGTGAAGGTTGCGCCATCTGTGTCGGATATTCGGCAAGGCCGAGACGCGGCTCTGGAGCGGGCCCTCGAAATGCTGAAGTAGTGCAAACGGGAGAACTGGCATTTGGCTTCTGCATACGGCTCAGAGCCCATTGCTCGCCTTTGAACGCTGCTGGGGCCCCATTCGCTGCAAGCGATTGCCCGCCGCCCCTCGCGGCAATTATCATAAGAGGATGCATCCCAAGGCGCAAGCCCGACGGTGCTGGCGTGTCTTCTAGCGAGAGTGGGTCCGATGCGGGAGAGAATTTCTTGCTCCCGCGCCGGTGATCCAGCATGAACCGGTCCTCGCGGCAGACTGCCCAAATTGAATTCCCTGCAATGGGAGGAGAGTTTTAGTGAGCGACCGTTTCTTGTTTACCTCTGAATCCGTGACCGAAGGCCATCCCGATAAAATTGCCGATCAGGTCTCCGACGCCATTCTCGACGCCTGCCTGGAGCAGGATCCCTACAGCCGCGTCGCCGCCGAGACGCTGACCTGCACCGGCCTGGTGGTCATCGCCGGCGAAATCACCACCAAGGCCTACGTCGATTTCCAAAGCCTGGTGCGGGGCGTGGTTGCCTCCATCGGCTATGACAACGCGGCCTATGGCTTCGACTCCAACACCTGCGCGGTCATTTCGACCATCAACAAGCAGTCGGGCGACATTGCCCAGGGCGTGGACACCGGCGGCGCCGGCGACCAGGGCATGATGTTCGGCTACGCTTCCAACGAGACCCCCGAACTGATGCCGGCGCCCATCTCGCTGGCCCACAAGCTCTGCCGGCAGCTTACGGCCGTGCGCAAGAGCGGCAAGCTGCCCTATCTGCGACCCGACGGCAAGAGCCAGGTCACCGTCGAGTACGACGAAAACGGCAAACCCGCGCGCATCGACGCCGTGGTCATCAGCACACAGCACGCCGAGAGCGTCGGCAATGAGGAGCTGCACGCCGATATCCTCAAGTACGTCATCCAGGCTGTGCTGCCCGCCGAGTGGCTCGACGAGCACACCAAGTATCACATCAACCCGACCGGCCGCTTCGTCATCGGCGGACCCATGGGCGACACCGGCCTCACCGGCCGCAAGATCATCGTGGACACCTACGGCGGCATGGGCCGTCACGGCGGCGGCGCTTTTTCAGGGAAAGACCCGACGAAGGTGGATCGCAGCGCGGCCTACATGGCCCGTTATATCGCCAAGAACATCGTGGCCGCCGGTCTTGCCGAGCGCGCGGAAGTCCAGTTGGCCTACGCCATCGGCGTGGCCGACCCGGTGAGTGTGCGCGTTGAAACCTTTGGCACGGGCAAGGTCGGCGAGGCCAAACTCACCGAACTGGTGCGCAAGAACTTCTCTCTCACCCCCAAGAAGATTATTGAGAGCCTGAACCTGCGCCGGCCCATCTACCAGAAGACCGCTGCATACGGCCACTTTGGCCGCACCGAGCCGGAGTTCACCTGGGAGGCCACCGACAAGGCCGCCGCCCTGGCCGAGCAGGCGGGGTTGAAGGCGGCGGCGAAGTAAACGAAATTCACTTGAATTCAAATGGGGGACAATTGCTTAGGTAACTGTCCCTCATTTGTTTTCTTGCATTTCGAACACATCTGGTGCAAAATCCTTGTCATCATGCCTAATGATCTCTCCTCTGCAGTAAACGAATACCTCGACAGCAAGAACGCGGATGGTTTTCTCTATAGCGGCCCCATCAACCGGGACAATGCTGATCGGTTGGTAAAGCTGATCGATAGCCGACCTGAACGGCGCAAGGACGCTTGCCTATTCATCACCACCTTCGGCGGGGATCCGAATGCGGCCTACCGGATTGGGCGTTCGCTGAAAGCAAACTACAAGGATGGAAGGATTCTTGCCATCCTCGGCGGATATTGCAAAAGTGCCGGAACACTCCTTGCTCTTTGCGCTGATGAACTCGCGTTTGGCTGCCTTGGTGAGTTGGGACCGCTCGACACGCAGATTGACAAACCCAATGAAATCTATGGTTCTGAATCTGGGCTTGATCTTTATCAGGCTCTCAGCCAGATCACGGAATCTTCATTTGAGTCGTTCGAGCAGCAAATGATGAGCATAATTCGTCATTATGCTGGTACCATCACAACCAAGGTTGCAGCGGAAATCGCCTCTTCGCTTACGGTAGGTATTTTCAGTCCGATTACAGCTCAGGTTGATCCACTGCGACTTGGCGTTGTGAGGAGAGCCATTCAGATCGGGTTGGCATACGGCAATAGGCTGAAAAGCAGCAATGTTAAGACCGGGACCGTCGAAAAATTGGTGCATGATTATCCGGCTCATGGGTTTGTAATCGATCAGACGGAAGCGACAGATCTCTTTCAGAATGTTCGAGGTTTCGACGGTGGAGAAGCCAAAATATTTGGCTTTATCGAGTTTATTCTTCGTCTTCCTGCCCGAGATGGGAATGAATACGTCTCGGACTTAAGAACGGATTTTCCTGGCCAAACAGCCGCCCCCGAGGGCCCGGGCATAACCGCCGATCAGAGTAGTATAGGAGTTGAGTATGCGGAGACTGACCTTGAACAACCTGGCAATACAGCGGAGCACAGCGCAGTCGGAGCAGCGGGAGCGGCAGGACAACCCTAAGACTCTTGCGCAACGTCTAAGGGAAGCTCGTGATCAGGAAGCTGCCGAAGAGCGGGCTCGCCGAGAATCTGTCGTGAGGCGACTTGAGCGCGTACGGTAGCCAAATCGTTCGTTTTGTTCAGGAAAGGGACTTCTCACGATGAGGAGTCCCTTTTATTTTCACCACACATACGTCTATCGACTAGAATGCTTTCGTACCGTTCCCAGCCTTTTCATTGTGGAGATTCCAATGCGCCTTCTCGCACTAGCCGCCTTTGCAATGGGCGTGGCCGCCATGGCTGCCGCGCAAACTTCAGCGAACTGGAGCTACCAGGGCAAGACCGGCGCCCTCGACTGGGGCAAGCTGGACCCGGCCTACCGGGTCTGCGCGCAGGGCCATGAGCAGTCGCCCATCGACATTCGCGGCGCACGCCTGAACAAGGCGCTCCAGCCCATCGAGTTCCATTACATCGCCGGGCCGGTGACGCTGGCGAACGACGGCAACACCATCGTGGCGCATGTTGACCCCGGCAGCTACATCGTGGCCGGCGGCGTGCGCTATGAGCTGATCGAATACAGCTTTCACCACCCCAGCGAGTCGACGGTGAAGGGCAAGCTGAGCGACATGGAGATCCATCTGCTGCACAGGAGCGCCGACGGCAAGCTGGCTGTGGTGGCCATTCGCCTGGTTGAGGACATCGGCAATCCCAACGCCACTCTGGCCACCCTCTGGGCGCATCTGCCGAGGACCGCCGGCGCGACCCAAAAGGTCACCGAGATGGTGAACGCCGGCGGCCTCTTGCCTGCCGACCGCGGCTACTGGACCTATATGGGTTCGCTGAGCACCCCGCCCTGCACCGAAGGCGTGCGCTGGTTTGTCTTCGAGCAGGAACTGGGCCTGAGCCGCGACCAGTTGCGCGCCTTTGAGGCGATCTTCCGGATCAATACCCGCGGCTTGCAGGACCCGCACGGGCGGCGCATCGAGGCCAACGAATAGGCGCCTGCGGCGCAACCGAAGATCCATCGGGCAGGTTGGCTTCTGATACCCACCCCCGGTATACTATGCACCTATGCATCTCCACGCGGCGTCCTCGGCTTCCGGCGCAAACCGAACTCAATCCGTGCTGCGCTTCTCGCTCGTGGCCACGCTGGCCTACGTGGTGGTCACGTTTGTGGCCGGGTTGCGCGCCCATTCGCTGGCCCTGCTCTCCGAATCCGGGCACAACGCCTCCGACTTTCTGGCCCTGCTTCTGAGCTTTGCCGCCTTCTACTTTCAATCCCGCCCCGCCGACCACTCGAAGACCTTCGGCTACCAGCGGGCCGGGGTGCTGGCCGCCTTCCTGAACGCAGTCACGCTCATCGTCATCTCCCTCTGGATCGGCATCGAGGCTCTTCACCGGCTCTCCGCGCCCGTCGCCGTGCAGCCCAGGCTCATGATCTATGTGGCCGCGGCCGGCGTGGTGATGAATGGCGTGATCGCAGCCCTGCTGTGGCGCGTGGCCCACGACGTGAACCTGCGCTCGGCCTTCCTGCACATGGCCGGCGATACGCTCTCGACGGCCGCGGTCATCGTCGGCGGCGCGGGGATTCTGCTCACCGGCAAAAACTGGATCGACCCCGTTCTCTCGCTCGTCATTGCCGCGCTCATCCTCTGGTCCAGCCTGGGCATCGTGCGGGAGACCTTGAACATTCTGCTGGAGGGCACGCCGCGCGGCGTCTCGCCGGCTGAGATTCGATCAGCCATGGAGGCCGTCGAGGGCGTTCTCAATGTTCACGATCTGCACGTCTGGTGCCTCGGCTCGAACTCCAGCGCCCTGGCCTGTCATGTGACCATCGCCGACATTCTCCCGTCAGAGAGCGCCGTCATACTGGCGAGGCTCAATCACCTGCTCAAGGAGCGCTTCCACATCGGCCACGCCACCATCCAGTTTGAGCATTTGAATTGCGACGAACTGGAAGGCTGCGTGGTCCGCATGGAAGAGATGGCCGGCAGCCAGGGCCACCATCACGGCCACGCGCGCTAGCATTGCAATGAGCCTGTCGCAGCTCTTCCAGGAGGTCCCAGCTTTGGTTCGCCCTCGCATTGTTCTCGCCGCCCTTTGCCTTGGCCTGCTTTCGGTCGCGCCCATCTGGCCCGCGCCGCGGCCCGCCCAGCCCGCCGCGCAAGCCTCAGCCGCAGCGCCCACAGTTGCCCAACTTCAGGCTCTCTCAGGCGAGTACACCGACCCGAATGAGCCCGACACGCCGCTGAGTTTCTACGTGAACGACGGCAAGCTCATCGTTGAGTCCGAGCGCAACATTCCCACGGAGCTCAAGGCTATCTCCGATACCGAGTTCAATTGGCTCCAGGCGAAGTTCACCGTGCGCTTCACGCTCGATGCCGCGGGCAAGGGCAACAACGTGGTCTTTTCCGACACACCCAACAACCCACACCGCCGCACCGGCCCGCCCGTCCATCACATCTTTCACGACTACCAGCGAAGCGAAGTGATGATTCCCATGCGCGACGGCGTCAAGCTCCACGCCGTCATCCTCAAGCCCGCCGACATTGCCGCGCCGCTGCCCTTTCTCATCGAGCGCACCCCCTATGGCGTCTCGCAGATCGATCGCGCCGTCAAATGCGCCAGCCGCCCCGAACTGGCTCGCTCCGGCTACATCTTTGTCGATGAGGACATTCGCGGCCGCTACAAGAGCAAAGGCAAATTCGTGATGATGCGCCCGCTCGCGGACCACAACGACCCCGAGGCCCCCAAGACCAATATCGACGAGAGCACCGACACGTTCGACACCGTCGCGTGGCTGCTCAAGAACGTTGCCGGCAATAACGGCCGCGCCGGCTTCATCGGCACCAGCTATGACGGCTTTCTGGCGATGATGGCCGGCATCGATCCGCACCCCGCCGTGAAAGCCATCTCGCCGCAGGCGCCGATGATCGACGTCTGGCTGGGCGACGATTTCTTCCACAATGGGGCCTTCCGCCAGAGCTACGGCTACAATTATGTCCGCGAGATGGAGAGCAGCAAGGAAGATACCGAAGTCAGCTACGGCAAGGACAAGGACGGCAAGCCGCGCGACGGCTTCGATTATTTTCTTGAGCGAGGCAGCTTTGCCGGGGACGTAAAGGAATCCGGCGCAAAGAAGCTGCCCACATGGAAGCTCTTCCTCCACGACCCCGCCTACGACCGCGCCTGGTCTTCCCGTGGCGTGGAGTACAACCTGAACGCCGTTACCGTGCCGACACTCACGGTGGGCGGCTACTACGACCAGGAAGACATGTGGGGGCCGCAGGAGGAGTATGCGAAGCTCGAGCCGCATGACGCGAACCACCAGAACTTCCTCGTCCTCGGCCCCTGGCGGCACGGCTCCTGGTACTCATCCGCGCGCCACCTGGGCAACCTCAACTACACCGAGCCGATTGGCAAGGAGTTTCGCGCGCAGATCGAGGCGAAGTTCTTTGCGCATTACTTGAAGGACGAGACCGGCGTGAATTCATCGGGCTTCGATCTCGAGGACACGGCCAGCTTCGAGACTGGTTCGAATGCCTGGATGCGCTACGCCCACTTTCCGCCCAAAGAGTCCAGGCCGACTAGCCTGCATCTTGAGGGCGCGGGCCTGCTCGACTGGACTGGCTCGCCCGGCTCGACGGCCCAGGCAACCACCAGCTACCTGAGCGACCCCGCCGATCCGGTTCCCTATCGCCATCGGCCCATTCAGCCGACCTATAGCGACGGCTCGCAGTGGTACAACTGGCTGACTGAAGACCAGCGCTTCGTCACCTCCCGCAAGGATGTGGCCATGTGGAAGCTGCCGGTGCTCAAGCAGGATCTGGTAGTGACCGGCGAGGTGATCGCCGACATCTATGCCTCGACCAGCGGGACTGATAACGACCTTGTCGTCAAGCTGATCGACGAGTACCCTGCCGACGATTCCGATCCAACCATGCGCGGCTACCAGTTGCTGACCAATGCTGAGATCTTTCGCGGCCGGTATCTCGACAGCTTTGAGAAGGCTGCGCCGCTGAAGGCGGGTGCGGTTCGCGAGTACAGGTTTTCGCTGCACGACGTGGACCACGTCTTCAAGGCCGGCCACAGGGTCGTGGTCGAGATTCAGAGCACATGGTTTCCACTCTACGACCGCAACCCGCAGCGCTTCGTCCCCAACATCATGACCGCCAAGCCAGGCGACTACGAGCCGGCGACGATCACCATCTACTCCGGCGCTGGGCACGACTCGACGTTACTGGTGCCGGTGGTGAGTCCTTGCGAAGCCGCCCAGTGCTTCTGACCAAGCAAGAAGAAGCTTGACACAGGTTATGTGTGCACGTATACTGTGTTTATGAATATCACCCTCTCCATCGACGAGCAACTTGCCGAACGCGCTCGGGAGAAACTCCGCGCTGTGGGCAAAAGCATAAATCAGGAGATTCGAGACCACTTGCGGCACGTGGCTGGCGACGACGATGTGGAGCGCAGGATCGAGGAATTCCACAGACTTTCCGGCAAGGGGAATTCGCACGGATGGAAGTTCAACCGGGACGAGCTTTATGAGCGCAGGTAGGACAAGGACGCGGGCGATTCTTTCTGAAGGAAAGACCCCGCTTTCCAGGCTCTTGGCCCTGGCTGAGGCTGGCGAAGAGATCGTAATTACCAGGTCGGGCAAGCCGTTCGCGAAATTCCAGCCGTCGGTTGTAACGAAGTTGCCGCGAACATTTCTCGATACGAATGTTCTTGTGTACTGCGATGACGAATCGGAACCTGCGAAGCAAGAGAGGGCTTTGAAAGTCCTTGATGAACACACGCGCATGCGAACGGGGGTCGTCTCGTTGCAGGTGCTGCAGGAGTACTTCGTTTCGGTCACGCGGAAGCTGCGGCTCGATCCAGAGACGGCTCGAAGGAAAGTGGAGATTTTTGCTATGCTGCATGTTGCCGAGCCAACCGTCAGCGATATTCTGGCGGCAATCGACCTGCACAGATTTCACGGATTTTCGTACTGGGACGGTCTGGTCCTGCGCATGGCCAAGCAGGCTGGCTGTCGCGTTGTACTTTCTGAGGATATGCAACATGGGCGCTTCGTCGATGGCGTCCAGATTGTCAACCCTTTCCTATAATGCGTTCGTTCCCATTCCGCGCTAGAATAGAAATCAACATGGTTCTGCATCAACCCATCCCGGCCCTTCTCTAGCGGCGCCCGCCGCCTACACTTTTTCTCCGCCTTTTTTCCTACTCATCCCAAAGCAGCAGCAACGCCCCGGCACGGGCGAAGGATTTGATTCGTGCCCAAGAGGTTTTTCCGTGATCGATCGTTTGGAACAGATGGAAGATCGCTACGAAGAGCTTTCGGCCCAACTCTCGTTACCCGAGGTGGTCAACGACCGCGAAAAGTATCAGAAGGCCGGCAAGGCGCTCAGTGACCTGGAGACTCCGGTGATGAAGTTCCGCGAGTTGAAGATTGTGCGCAAGGCGCTTGCCGAGTCCCGCGCTCTGCTCGCCGAAAGCGACCCCGAAATGCGTGCCATGGCCGAGGAGGAGATTGCCCACCTCGCCCCGCGCGAACCGGCCCTGGAAGAAGAGATCAAGGTGCTGCTCTTGCCCAAGGACCCCAACGACGAGAAGAACGTGATTCTCGAAATCCGCGCCGGGACGGGCGGCGACGAGGCTTCGCTCTTTGCCGCCGAAATCTTCCGCATGTACCAGCGCTTCGCCGAGCAGCATCGCTGGAAGGTCGAGGTGCTCTCGACCTCCGAGTCGGGCGTGGGCGGATTCAAGGAAGTGATCGCCATCATCGAAGGCGAGCGCGTCTACTCGCAGATGAAGTGGGAGAGCGGTGTGCATCGCGTGCAGCGCGTTCCGGCAACCGAGGCGCAGGGGCGCGTGCACACCTCGGCAGTGACGGTGGCCGTGCTGCCCGAGGCCGAGGAGGTGGATGTGAAGATCGAGGCCAAGGATATTCGCATCGACACCTTCTGCTCGTCCGGCCCCGGCGGCCAATCGGTGAACACGACTTATTCAGCCGTGCGCATCACTCACATTCCGACGAACACTGTGGTGAGTTGCCAGGACGAGAAATCGCAGATCAAGAATCGCGAAAAGGGGATGCGCGTGCTGCGTTCGCGGCTCTACGAAGTCGAAATGGATCGCCAGAATGCGGAACTGGCCAAAGAGCGCAAGCAGCAGGTGGGCACCGGCGACCGCAGCGAAAAAATCCGCACCTATAACTTTCCGCAGAACCGGATGACCGACCATCGCATTGGACTGACGCTGCATCAGCTTGACCTGGTGATGGAGGGCCGCCTGCAATCCATTGTCGATGCGCTCATCACCCACTACCAGGCGGAGCAATTGAAGGCTGATGTCAATTCATGAAGCATAAGGGTTACAAGATCCGTGCATTGATAGCCGAGGCAGAGTATTTGCTTGTCGAGGGTCCGCATCCAGAGCGAGCAAGGCTCGATGCCGAGGCTCTTCTTCTGCATATCTTCAGAAGAGCTAATCCAGATAGAAATAGTGCTTGGCTTGCCGCGCATTGGAACGATCAAACCGGGTATGGACCAGAATTGAGAATACTCGTCGAGAGGCGATGCGCTGGCGAACCCATCCAATACATCATCGGTGAAACCGAATTTTACGGCCTGCCCTTTCACGTCACGCGCGATGTGCTGATTCCCCGGCCAGAGACCGAGCACCTGGTTGAGAAGGTTTTATCGCTGGCCGTTCGCTTCCCTGCAACGCGCATTGTTGATGTCGGGACCGGCTCGGGCGCCATCGCCGTGACTCTGGCCCACAAGCTGCCTCAAGCGCGCATCACCGCCGTCGATCTCTCCGCGCGCGCGCTGGCTGTCGCCGAAGGAAATGCAAAACGCAACGGCGTTGACCTTCGATTCCTTGAGGGCGATTTGCTCGCGCCAGTCGCCGAAGAGCGGTTCGACATTGTCGTCTCCAATCCGCCTTATGTGGCCGCGACCGACCGCGATACGCTCTCCGTCGAAGTGCGCGAGTACGAGCCTGCGCTGGCTTTGTTCGCAGGAGACGATGGACTCGAAGTCTTCCGCCGCCTCATTCCCGCCGCCTTCGCGGTGCTCGTTCCCGGCGGCTTTCTGCTTCTCGAAATCGGCTTCGGCCAATCGCCCATAATTGCTGCGCTGATCGCCAGCGCCGGTTTTGCGCAGATCGAATTCACTCCCGATCTGCAAGGCATTCCCCGCGTGGCTTGCGCGCGGCGGCCATGAGCGATTCATTCGGCCCGGCCGGTCCTGTTCAACTCGCTATAGAATCCGAGGTCTTTGCCGCATAGATTCTTGGCGATGTAGAGAATCTGCCCATAGTGCAGCCCGAAGTGCTCGACAACCTGGTAAACGGCATCCAGGCCGCGTACGTGGTAGCCCTGAATCTCGCAGGGAGCGAGCAGATCGGCCTCAGTGAGCCGCGCAAGAACCGCCGCTGCTTCCCGCATGGTTGCGCCGAGTCTCTCAAGCAGCACGGATGCCGGAACCCCGCCCTCAGCCCCAAACTCAGCGGGCCGGTCGCGATTGTCCTCCAGCCGCTTGAACGAGGCCACCAGCCACTGGCGCACATTGCCGTCAAGATGCAAGAGCAGATTGCCAATGCTGTTCGAGGCCGGGTTGGGCCGCCACCAGATCTGCTCCTCGGTGAGCGATTCGACGCAGCCCCGCAGCCGGGGCCAGTACTGTTCCAGCAGCTTGCGCCGGGAAAAGTCGAGAAAGAGCGTGGTCAGGTCCGTATCCGGTTCTGTCATCAGGAGACAAGCCTCCATTTCCGAGTTTTCTTTTCAGTAGAGTACGCCGGTAATTGCCGAAGGCCGCTCCATCGGCATAGAATTCTTTCTGAAATCGTTTTCACAAGGACAGGCCATGCGCATTTTTGCTTCGCTTTCTCTCGCCCTTCTCGCTCTAGCATCTCTCAACGCCGCAGCACAGGCCCCCGCCGCGCCGAAGGCGCCGCCAGCCACACCGCAGGTGTCGCTGACGCCGCCCATGGGCTGGAACAGTTGGAACCACTTTGCCGGGAAGGTGAATGACAAGGACATTCGCGACGCCGCCGACCAGCTTGTCGCGACCGGCATGAAGGACGCCGGCTACATCTACGTGAACATCGACGATACCTGGGAGGGGGAGCGCGACGCGAGCGGCGTCCTGCACCCGAACGCGAAGTTTCCCGACATGAAGGCGCTGGCCGACTATGTGCATTCGAAGGGGCTCAAGATCGGCATCTACTCCTCGCCGGGCTCCAAGACCTGCGGCGGCTACGCGGCTTCGTTGGGCCATGAGGAGCAGGACGCGAAGATGTACGCCGAGTGGGGCATCGATTATCTCAAGTACGATTTGTGCGACTTGCGCACGGACGTGATGGAGAAGCAGGCGCCCAACGACAAGGCCGAGCAGATGCGCCTGATGATCGCCGCCTACGACAAGATGAACAAGGCTCTGAAGGCCACCGGGCGGCCCATCGTCTTTTCGTTCTGCCAGTATGGCTGGGACGCGGTGTGGGAGTGGGGACCATCGGTGGGCGCCAACCTGTGGCGGACGACGGGCGACGTCACGCCGGAGTGGGACCGCATTTACGCCATCATCAGCCAGCAGGCGGGCCTTGAAGCCTACGCCGGCCCCGGACACTGGAACGATCCCGACATGCTGGAGGTGGGCAACGGCAAGCTCACGCTGGCCGAGAACCGGACGCACTTCTCCATGTGGGCCATGCTCGCCGCGCCTCTGCTGGCCGGCAACGACCTGCCCAATATGAAGCCGGAGATCAAGGCCATCCTCACCAATCGCGACGTCATCGCCATCGATCAGGATCGGCTGGGCAAACAGGGCAGGCGGGTGTACTCCGACGGCGAGGTCGAGGTCTGGACGCGGGTTTTGGCCCACGGCGCGGTGGCCATCGCCGTAGTTGATGCGGGCGACAGCCGCTACTCCACCCACCCCTTCCACTTGAGATTGAGCAAACTCGGCTTGGCTGCAACGCAAACGGGCAAGGATCTGTGGACGGGAAAGACCGTGGAGTTGACGGAGAATATGCCGCTGGAACTGACCAGCCACGACGTGTTTTTGGTGCGCATCGATAAACCGAAACTACCGAGTCCCGAGTAGAGAATCTTCCATTCTGGAGCGGGAGGCCGTCGTCTTCGGCGGCCTTTTCCGCGTCTATGCTTGCAAGGGAGTCTGTTCGCGCCCCGCGTTTTGCCAGGAATGGAGTCGCCATGAGAAACCGTCTCTTGTCCGTAGTGGTCTTCAGTATCGTCTTCGCCTTAACCGCTTCCGCTCAGGATGCGCCCGCCAACCCGCCCGCGGGTCAGAGCCCGGCCCCGGCCGCGGCGTCGGCCCAGCCTCATGGCGAAGGCGGCTGGCAGGGCGGTCAGGGGCAGCGCGGCGGACATGGCGCAGGGGGCGGCTGGGGCGGCGGATGGGCGGGCGGAGGCGGCATCGTTGGAACCGTCACCGAAGCGGCCGCCGATCACTACACCATCAAGACCGA
>Ga0302156_10000523_pt1 | contig 36474 bp, 30 predicted proteins | sample I_Bog_N3_2_FD_193503 | JGI IMG/M metagenome (GOLD analysis project Ga0302156, IMG submission 193503) | Peat permafrost microbial communities from Stordalen Mire near Abisko, Sweden - I_Bog_N3_2 | ecosystem: Environmental > Terrestrial > Soil > Wetlands > Peat | place: Sweden: Abisko, Stordalen... | reverse complement strand
TGGCGCAGTCGATGCCGAACTTGGCCGCCATCTCGTCGCGCCACTGTCCGACCAGCGGCGCGGGCGTCAGGATCAGCACCCGCTCGGCCATGCCGCGCAGCATGTATTCCTTCAGCACCATGCCGGCCTCGACCGTCTTGCCCAGCCCGACCTCGTCGGCCAGCAGCACCCGGCCGCGATACTGCTTGAGCACCTTGCGGACCGTCTCGATCTGATACCAGTGCGCTTCCACCCCTTGCAGCACCGGCAGGCAGAGCAGCTCGTCGAACCCTTCGACCAGGCCGAGTTGGGTCAGCTCGGCGCGCAGCCGGAACCATGCCGGATCGGGCGCGGTGCCGGTGAGCTGGATGGCGTCGGCGTCGGCGAGCTCGAAGGTAAGGGCGAGCGGCACCTCCAGGCGTGGCAGGTCGGGGATGGGCGGCGGCGCCTCGGCGGCCGGCGGCTTCGCCTTGGTCCGTGCCGGACGGGGTGCCGGTTTGGCGGCAGCTTTGCAATCGGGCGTCCGCTTCTCGCCCGATCGCGCCGCCCGTTGCTGGTCCAGGTGGGCCGAGCGGATTTGGGTCAGCTCTTGGACCAGCCAACCCGACATCGGATAACCGCCGATGAACCAGCTCATCGCTTCGTTCGGAATGTGCAGCCGATTCCGCTCCAGCAGCGTCCAGGCGCGCGCGGTGTAGCCCTGCCGTGCCAGGGCGAACGCCATCAGCAGCGTCACCGCGTTGTCGGTCTCGAATTTTCGCTCAAAGCGCTTGAGGTAACTGATCGACCGGTCCGGCTGCGACGCGAGCAGGCCGGCGAGGGCAGCCATCAGCAGCAGTGCGGGATCCGCCGGACGGGCGCGAACGGCGGCTTCCGCGATGCGCAGCGACTCGGGCGAGAGATCGACCAAAGCCGGTTGAAGCTGGTCCAGCCAATAAGCCCGGGTGTCCGGCGCCGGACCCGCTGCTTCCGGCTCGCCGGGAAGACCGGGCAGCATGGCTTGCCTGGAGGTCCTTGCCGAGGGCGCACCGCCATCCATCGTTCAATCGGTCCCTTGCCGCCGCGGCGGAATTACAACCCGATGGCGGCTCAGATGCAACATATTGATCCAGAGGCTTACGGTACCGCAACATATTGTGGTATTTGGCTTGCGGCCTCGCCGCGACGAGCGCTGACCCTCAATCTGTTGCGGACGGACACGGCGACAAGGCCGAACATTCGGTCGGGCGAACTTGCAGGAATGAGGTTTGGCGCGACTCGTGGCTTTGGCGTCACGGCAGAGAGCGCCGACGAAAAAGGCGGTTCCGAAGAACCGCCAAGTTTAGGGAGGAGTCCAAGGAGAAGGCGAGCCATCAGCCCGCCTGCCTCAGGATCGCGATAGTGCCGCGCCGCAGCGCTCGGGGCGTTGACCCAGATCAACCCACCCGCCCTGGGTTCCGCGCTTGGGGTGAAATCGATCCCCATCATTCCGGCGCCCGCGGCCTGGCGCCGCCGGCAGCGCGCAACGTCCGCATCCAAGGGCGGCGGCTTATGTGCCGCACTGGGCCGCTATGTGGAGATGTACATAGCGGCCCCTATGCACAGGACCGAACTATGCACAGGGTCCCCATTCCGTACAGAGCGCGGGCCGCGTGCTGATTAGATTCCTGACTGGTCAGGTCGCGTTGGACCTCTCCATAGTTTGGCGAGGTGGGTTGGGTGCCGACTGCCCGAGCACTGACCCGATTCCAGCAGTCAGACGCAAAAAGTGCGCCGCTGGCGCCGACCCGACGCGGTGTTGGTGCTGAAACTATGCGCAGCCGGGTCGGACCCAGACCCCGTTTTGGCAGCGGCCGGGTCTCGAACTGTGCATAGTTCGGTTCTGTGCATAGGGGCCGGCAGCGGCCGATGGCGGAGGCTCGCGAAAACCATTGATGCCAGCGATAATCGCGGCGAGCGCGGCCGACTACCGCGCGGCAGTCGGCCGTCGGCTGCTGCATCGGCCCGTCAGGATTCAGGGCTTACAGGACGAGAACCGCCTCTGGGGCGACATTCCCAAGAGCCAGGTTCGAGAACCGTTGTCAGTCCCTAAACGGATCGGATTCCGTTTTCCCGGCCATTGCCACAGCGAACGGCCGCAGCGTGTGAAGCACGCGGATGGTGCCGGCATGCTGGGCCAGCACCTCCGGCAGGCGCCGGTAGGCCATCGGGCTTTCGTCCAGATCGCCGCCGGCCAGAAGCACGCCGCGCTCGCGTAACCACGCATCCATTTGCTCTCGGGCAAATAGCTGCTTTGCCTGCTTGCGGCCAAACAGGCGACCCGCGCCGTGCACCGTGGAGTACAGCGAGGCCCGGGCTCGCGGACTGTCCACATCCTCGATGATCACCGCGTCGTCGCCCATGGAGCCGCCGACGAAACCGCGCTGGCCGGGGAAGGCCGGTGTCGCACCCTTGCGCACCACCCACAGATCGCGCCCGTCATGCGTCTCCCGCCACGCATAGTTGTGGTGGTTGTGCACCAGGTCGGTCACCGTGCCGCCGATGATCTGGCGCACGCGTTCGACCACCGACTCGCGGCCCGCGTACGAGTAGCGGCCGGCGAGCTGCATCGCGGCGATGTACCGGCGGCCGATCCCGAAGGAAATCACCCGGCCAACATCGTCCAGTATGGCGCCGGCGCGGTCCTTGACGTCGGCATACGGCGTGTCCAGCCGAACAGCCATGTTGCCGCAGCCGATGTCGAACCCGACGCCGGAGATGCTGACCTGGCGTTCATAGGCAATGACTCCGCCGACCGGCTGGGCGTAGCCGAGATGGCCATCCGCGCACACCACGCCGGCAACGACGTTGCCCACGCCCATGCAGTTGCGCATTTGCGCAATGGTAGCGTCGTCATGCTGGCCAAACACCTGTAGGGTTGCATTCTGGAAAGCCGGCGCCTGCGGCGGCAACACGAGCGCCGCCGCCTCCGCCGCCAGGTGTTCTGCGCGGGCCGCATCGCGGTAGGTGCACCAAACCGGCATGGACTTTAGGCCCGGCCGCTCCACACGAGCATTCGGGTCTTGCCCGGCGGCAACGGCGAGTTCTCGCGCACGAGCCTCGTAAGCATCGGAACGGCGCATGGCCGCCCTCCTTCGGGTTCGAGATCAAAGGCCCCCGGCGGCTCTCGGCCGCCGGGTGTTTCAGTCCTGTCGGATGAAATCGGCGATGACGGCCGGTGCTGCCGTATCGAACCCAATCACATCCAGCATGCCGGCATCGTGCGGATCAGCAATGCTGAAACCGTCCGATACCAGGCCCACCACCACCAGCTTGGCAGCGATGCCGGTCTGCGCACGGTACTTGCGCAGCGCCTGCACCGGGTGGATCGATCCGGCCCATGTCTCGCTATCCGTGTAGACAACGAACGCATCGACCGCGATGCCTCGCTTCAGCGCATACAGCATGGGCTGCGCGCAGTCTGTGCGATCGAACGGCAGACCGGATACGGCGCGCACCGCGTTGTCCAGCCGCATCGACGGTGACAACGGCAATGGTACCATTCCGCGGCTAAAACCGACGATGTGACTGTTCGCCTCCGTTGCCGCCGTCATCAGCGCCATCGCCGCCGAAGCCTCGCGCGGGGTCAGCGACGATCCGGCCACGCTGCCGTCCGCCATCGAGCCCGACACGTCCAGCGCCAGCAGCAGCCGCTTGCCGGTCGGCTCGACGGCCTTGAAGGCGGTGTAGAAGGCCGCATTCAGGGCATCGATCACCGCCTGAACCGGTTCCCACCACAGACCGCCACGATCGCCCTGGCCCTGCGCATAGGTGCATAGCGCCAGCAAGATCGCCAGCGGGTGCAGCCGTGCTGCGGCGATGCGCTCGGCATCGCCCAGCGCGGACAGCACCAGCGGAAGCTGATCGCCGAATGGCTTGACCAGGCCAACCGCTGTCAGCTTGGCCAGCGACCGGACGAGCGCCGTCATCGGCATACGCTCCAGCAGCGCCACCCACACGGCGGGATCCTTCAGCAACTTGGTCGGCACCGCCTCGCGTGGCAGGTTTTCCGCGCGGATCAACGAAGCCGCTTCGCCACCATCGACGGTCCGCGACAATGCAACCGCCGCCTTGACCAGCGGAGGCAACGCCCCGCTCTCCGTGCCGCGGCAGACCCAGTCGAGCAGCGCCGCGCGTGCCGGCTCTGCCGTTTCCGGGTGCGCCAGGCGCAACAGGTCGCGGTGCGACCAGCCGCCCCGGTGGCGATACTTCACGAGCTGGTAGGCCAGCCGATCGATCGGCTGGCAGAGGTACCAGGCGCCGACGGCGCGCCGCAGCGCCCGGCCCCAGCCGCGCGTGCCCTGCACGAACTCGGCGAACTGGAACAGGTGCGTGCCGGTTCGCGCCACCTTCGGCAGGGCCGTCAGGGCTGCGCGCCGCGTGTCCAGGTCCGCCGCTGAGGCGGCCAGCGCAAGCGCGAACAGTGCCGGATCGTTCTTCGGTGCACGGCCGCCCCGGCTGATCTCGACAATCCGTGACACCGCCCGCGTGCCATCCACCTGGATGACGCGCAGCACGGAAGCAGCGTTCTCGCGCGTCAGTGCACGCTCGCCGGCATAGTAGCTGCCTCCTTCGGAACCGAGGATCAGGAAGCGGTCCAGCCGCGTCCAGTCGTCGATCGCGAAAGCGTAGCCACCCGCCGAGTTCGGCACAGTGTTCGCTATCGCCTTCGCCTGCGGCGTGGCCGCGGCGTGAATGCGCGAGAAAATCTTCAGGTAGTTTTTCATGGCCCGCCTCGGATGGATTGGTCCGGCGGGCTTTTGTGTAACGAGGGCGCTACGGCGCCTTGTGCGGCACCTGCGGATTTGAACCGCTAGCAGACCAGATAACCCTCGGCCTCCGGCCCGCCGGCGAGATGCTTTGGATGGTGTTCATGCCCGGATCAGTCCCAAGGGATGCGGCAGTCGCCGTGTGCATCCGGACTGACGATCGGGCCGACCAACGACGCAATGCTCTGGTCGATTCTGATAGACTCGTTGCACGCATTGCCTCCTTTCATTCCAATCAATCAGCCGGACGGTCATGTGATCGCCGGCGGCATTCTGTTGCTCTATATCCCGACCGAGATACGGCGCTGGTGGGACTCGGATCCGCCACCCACAGATTAAGCGATAACCCTCGAACTCCGGCCCAAACGTGGTGCGGGCATGTGATTGCCAACGGTACGCCTGTTGCTCAACCAAACTGAGCGACGGCTCCTCGCGGCGCCGGTGGGATTCGAACCCACGAACAGGACCCGATAACCGTTGTGCTCCGGCCCGCGCCGAAGCCAGCAAAGCGGCGGACATGAAAGCCTGGGGTTGGGATTTGCTCGTGACAGGAGAACCCAGCCCGATCCGGCCCGTCGTCGCGCGCTATGCCCGACCCGCTTCACCCCGTCAACTATAAACTTTATGTTTTATAAAATTTAGGATAGGGTGTGGCGCCATGATCAGCACCGCCCAAATCCGCGCTGCCCGCGGCCTGCTGAAATGGACACAGGCCACGCTCGCGCACCACGCCGCGCTATCGACCGTGACGTTGAACATGATCGAGAACGAGGCTGTCCGGCCTCGGGGAAGCACGCTCGAGTCGATCCAGGCGGCACTGGAAGCAGGTGGCGTTGAATTCCTGACGGAAGACGGCGTCGGGGTTGGTGTCAGGTTCAGCACGTGCCGGACTGGCGGAGGTCAGATGGCGAGCGCTCGGGCATCGACGGCATAGGGACATGAAGGGCTGCCGGCGGTTCACGACATCGTCATCGCCGGGGCGGCGGCGCTGCGGAAGGCGGTCCGCCGGGGTCGCGGATGCTGTTTGGTGCGGAGTGCTCCGACACGCCGGCAACCCGACGGCCGCTGCGGACCCACCGGTCCTCGCAGCCTACGGGATTCACACATTTGTCTGCGAAATGGCGATGAGGAAGCCCGCTGCCATGGCAGCGAACTGGGCCCATCCGGCGCGCATGGTTTTGGGTCCGGGAGGTTTGTAGTAGCAGTTCCATCCGCCGAGACGGGCAATGATCCAGGCGAGCCAAGCGAGCGAGTGGCGCGGATGGGGGTTTTGCTGACGCGCGTTTTGCGTTCGAGGTTTGCGCCAATGGCTTCAGCGGCCGGCAGCAAGGCTTCATCAATGACATCGGTCGCGGGCCGCGGGCCGCCATCTCGGGCGTTGACCAGTTGCATTGTGCGGGTGGCCGCGGCCATTCCGACCAAAGCCAGCTTGAACAGCCGGCCGGCGTCATTCATTTGGGTTTCCTCCAGTCGCATACCGTCACTTTTCAATGCTCTGAAAATTTCCTCAATCCGCCACCTCAGGCGATATAGGCGTACGATTTCCTGCGCTTCGGCAGCGCTGGTGACAGGGCGCGTGGTCAGGAGCCGCCACAACAGCGGCGTCACTCCGGCGGGGCCATCGATCTCGCGCGCCTCGACCATATGCATCGTCAGATGCGGCGGGTCTGAGCGATCGCCGCCATGCCGTGGACGCGAGATCACAATCGACCCAGCACGCACCACGACTTTCGCGACCCGGCCGGGCACGCCGACGCGGGAAGGCGCCACAACAACTTCGGTTCGTGCCAATTCGGGCCACGAGGCTGGCGCCGCAAAAAGGCGCGTTCCGTCGTCCAGCACGCGGTCTTGCGCCGCCCGCACAATCAGATCGACCCCTGCCGGGCATCGCGCGAAGCCGGAGTAGATATCGCCCTCGCGGTCGGCCACGACCACCACCGAGGCGGCCCCGGCCAGGCGCGCCGCCGCACATTCTGCCCCTTCCACCCAGCGGATGCTCTCCTTGTCTTCCAGCGCGCGAGCCGCGGCGTTCGCGGCGGGGATCTCGTCGCTGCGGGTCCATATCTTGGCGCCCAGCAGACCGAGAACGGCCTCGGTCTCGCAATCGATGGCGATCAGCGGATGGATGAAGAACCCGGCAGAGACACCATCCCCCGCCGGTCCCAAGCCGCGGCGCCGCTCCTCGCGGCCGGCGAAATTGATCTCGGTCGTATCCTGTGCCACGACGATCTGGCGTCCCGCGCAGGCGGCAACGGTGCGGGCCGCGAGGGTCTCGACCATTTCGGCCGTTGTGACCGAAGGCGCCGACAGAAACCGATGGATCGCCACCTCGCCGGCGCGGTCACAGCCAAGCTTGCGGATGACCAGCGACCCGGTCTCCATCACCCGCTCGATCAGCGTGGTGCCCATCGCCGCACGACGGGCGTCCCCAAAATAACCAAGCTCTCCACCCTGTCGTCCCATGAGCGCCCCGAATCGAGAAAGACTCATGGAATCAGAGCGCTAAATATTACTCAAGCAAATTGTGTGCATGCCGTAGCCTCGCAGCAAGGGGTCGTGACCGACCCCCGAAACCGAAACGAGGATCGACGTTGCTACCCCACGCCCGGGGACACGATCCGAACGACCGCAATGGGCCGAAAGCGGAATGGCTGCTTTGGTGCGAGAAGAAGCGAAAGCGGACGTTCGGGGGCACAAGTCGAACGGCATGGTGCGAGCTGCAACGGACTGCGAAACCGCAGGCGGCCGTCGGGAAGCCGATGAAGCCGGATTTGAGTAATTTCCGAACCTGGACGCATCGATCGCCTGCCAGCTATATGTCACTGCACTGGGTCACCGTCTTGTTCGTGCGGCTGCCCAGCCGGACGGGCGGATCGAGATTCCGCCGTCGCGCGGCGTGTCGGTGCGCGTTGATTCGAAGGTGGACGGCGCCGCAATGCGTAAGCGGGGCGCCGTCGCGCGGGGAGGTTGCGACCAAGAAACCGCAACACCAAGCCAAAGGAAACCGATCATGGCCACATGTGATTTTGACGTTCACACGGCCGAAACGCTGATGGGTGTGGCAGAACTGCATTGGCGAGTCGCGAGTAAGGCAGCTCAGTCAGCTCAGGACGAGTACGATGTGGCGCGGCGCCTTTATGCCTCCGTCCGGAGTGATTACACGGCAGCCGGGCGCCATGCGCCGCAGGGGTTTGTGCCGCCACTGGCCGAGGCGAAATAGACTGAACCGCCCATCCATAGTCCGATCAGTAACGTGCTCGGCATAGGCATAGTAAGATAGCGCCTGCCGTTTAATGAAATTGTCTCAGGTTAAAAAACCTGATCTGTAAGGAATTTCAAAATGCTTACCGTGACCGGTCGCATGAACCAACTCCCCCGTTATTCCGCCTTTATGTTCGGCTCCCTTGAAGCGGACAACATGATTCTGGAGTCGGCGGTATCTTTGGGTGAAGCAATTCTTGCCGCGCGGAACGGCGGTCAGGCTATGCCTTCCATGTCCCACATCCACAGGTATGGCAGCCTGGCGGCTGGCGGGAACGGCGCGTTCATGTTCGGCGTGCACCCGGAGCAGCCAGTCGTCGTGACCTTGGACGAACTCACCGTGGATGTCCTGGCTTCCGAACAGACCTGATATAGCGTGCAGGACGGGAAGGACGCCGGGATTGGTTCGGCGTCCAGGAGACGGGCGTTGACCGCACGCACTGGGACGGATTGTTGCAATTTGCCGCGGCTGCTGATGGTGGGAAGTCGGCCAAAGCCAGGCTGGTGTAGGTCCAGACATTCGACCAGGTGTCGGCCTGGTTGCTCGGCGACAAGAATCTCGATGAGGTGACACCGAGATCGGGTATCCGGAAGTTGCGCGCTGTCAGCAGCCGGGGCACGACCCCGGGGTTTGCGATCACCTCGCACTTGCTGTGATTGCGCCGCAAATGGTCCCGGATCAGGCTGCCCAGTTCGTTCTGCAGGAACCCATGGATGGTGCTGCCGGGTGCCATCGCTCGCGGCTGGCCGTCCACGAGCTCGTAACGATGTCCATCGTCCGGCGCCCAGGACAGGAATTCCTGAACCGTGAAACGGACCGACAGCTCACGAGCGATGGACATGGTGCAGGACTACCACGCTCCGACCCGTTCTGCACCGTGCCAGCGACAGCGAGCCTGTCGCGCCGAGGTCGCCCGCGACCGTGATCAGGCGGTTCTCGTCTTCGACCGGTGAGTCTGTCACGGCCGCCGCCGCCGGTCACGCGTGTCTTCCCAGGCCGTGACGCGCCCTCTGCGCTGCGCCGGTGAAGGAGACGTCGCCGCTGGACCGCGCTGACCGAGTTGGCGGACCGCCGTCTCCGAGTCACCCCGCTGCCGACAACCTCAAGGGCGAACGGCTCACCATGTATCGCACCAAGACCAAGCCAAGCTGGCCGGGCCCCGCGCCCGCCGCCGGCGGCGGGACGCGGCACTGGACACCAAGATTACTGTCGGGTGCGATCATTGCCTTCCGGGCGAGATCATCCCGAATAGGTGATGCGGTCCCCGTGGTTCCTGCTCCCTCAGTCTCAGAACGTAGACCGCAGCGATCAGTCGTCTTTGGCGTCCACCGTGCGCAGCACCTCGGCGGCGCCCCGACCGGAAGCGGGTTGTCCGGATTGGGCGGCGTGCAGCGGTCGAATTGCCTCCTGCGCGGCGCTTATCGCCAGTTCGAGCAGCCGCGTGCTGGCTTCGAACGCATGATTCACCGCGTCGAGATAGAGACCGCGCTGCACCTGCGCCAACTCCTCCAGCGACGTGACGCGGAGCAGGTCCTGCGGCCTGTGCCTGGCCTGCCCAGCCGCGCCGTCCATCAGCTCCAGCGCGGCGTGCTGGATCTGTTGGATGCCGCGTCCGAGCGACAGCCAAGAATCCAATAGCGCCTGGACGCGAGACGCCGAGTACTCGCCGGCTGCGCGGTAGACGCCCAGGGCGCTGGCAGCCGAGCCCAGAAGGTCCTCGCCGCTGCCGCAGCCGGCATCGGCGATCCGCCCCTGTATGTCGGAAGCGGCGCGAGCGCCGGTCTGTAGGACCTCGCGTCCCTGTTCGGCAACGCGCTGGCTAACTTTCACAGCGGCATCCGCGGTGCGCTCCCCGGTGGCGGCGACGCTAGTCTCCGTCTTCCCCAGTTCGTCCGCCCCTCGCTCGATCAGGTCCCCGGTCTGAGCGGCACCCTCATGCGCCGCGCGGCCGGCCTCGCGAACGCCCTCCGCGCCAGTCTCGACGCCGCGGTCCAACGCTTCCTTGGTGCGCCCGGCGGCTTCGCGCACGGCGTGCCCCGTCTCGCGGACAGGTGCGTCACTCGCTTGCCGACCTCGCTCGGAGGCCGCTTCGCGGCCGTGGTGTTGCTGCTTGTCAGTATGATGTTGCTGCTTTTCAGTCATGTCAGTTCCTGATGCTCGTTGTTGAAGCACACGTGAAAGAGGCCGCCCGTTGTACTCCGCCGAATGGCCGACGCATCGGTCGGCACGGTCAGCAACATGTGGAGCACGGGCGACGGTCGCGATATGGCGTCTTCGGCGCGGCGGTGGCCGCCGCAGACGTTCTGTGTTCAGTTCGAAATGCGGCTCGCCGATGTTGGTGAACTAAGTTATGCCCCTCCGCCAGAGTTAACCCCCTCCGCCAGATTTTGCGCGCGGCAATCACCTTGTCCCGGCCGTGCGTGCGTTGATCGAGTGTGCTCACCGGAAGCGTCCGGAGCCATAGTCGATTCTGGTCCGGGCGTTCCAGCGTGGGGCACTACTTCTTCAGCCCGTCCCTCGCGGCATCCTTCATGCCTCCGACGGCGTTCTGGATCTTGCCTTCGACTTTCTCGCTCCTGCCCTCGGTGGTCAGCCTGGCGTCGCCGAGAAGCTTGCCAGCCGTTCCTTGGCCGCGGTTGCGTCCGCCTGCGCCGCGTTGTGCTCGCCAGGCGATGTCCAATTTCGCAGCAGCGCCGGAACAACCCCGGAATATCTTGAGCCGACGACTGAGAACGACATCAGCGATAGCTCTTTTAGCAAAGTCGGCCGGTCAAATCGAATCACCGTCGCGAGACCAGGGGGTGATGTCGACCGGGATTGGACTGGCACAATACTGGTCTAAAGTCCACCCAGTGACTGCGCGACGTCTTCAAAGGCCGCATCGGAGGCAGGCCGAACGACATTAATGTGTCGCCGAAGACAATTCTGAGGCGGCTGTCCCTCAAATGACCGGCTTGAGAAGTCTGCATGAGACTCGCCATCTTACGAAGCAAGGTCGTGTCGGGCCATGAACGCCCTGCAGATGATCCGCGGGTCGAACTCACCCTTGTAAACGGCCGGCGGCTCGCTCTCGCCGTCTGACCACCGCCCACGAACGACCGCTTTCGGGAAACGGCGCCGGTCGCCCGAACGACCGTGATGGGGCGCAATGCGGACGTTGGTGGGTCCTCCGCCGGCCTCCGCCGGCCAACAGATCGGCGCGGGTTGAGTTTCTTCGGACGCGCCTATTGCAGCGGCAACGCAAAAGCGACCAGCGCGTCGCCGATCGGCGATTGCAGCAGGACGCTGCCGCCGGCCGCGATGACGACGAACTGACGTCCATCGGCAGCCTGGAAGCTCATCGGTGTCGCAACGCCCGGATAGGGCAGATCGTGCTCCCATAGCACGTCGCCGGTCCAAACCGACATGGCGCGGAATTTGCTGTCGGCGGTGGCACCGATGAACACCAGACCGCTAGCCGTGACCAGCGGCCCGCCGAGGTTGATCGCCCCCCAGTTTGCCGGCGCGTGCAGACCAAGGACTCCGGCAGGCTGGCTGCCGAACGGATGCTGCCAGCGAAACTCACCGGTATCGAGATCAATCGCGGAGATCACGCCCCAGGGTGGCGGGTTGCACGGAATACCCAGCGGCGAGAGAAGCAGGCCGCGCTCCATTCCGAACGGCGCGCCGGTCTGCCGGGCGAACTCAGTCCCAGACGGACGGTGTTGCTGCCGCAGGCGATCGTAGTCACCGGATGGAAACAGGCGTGCGTATCCCGCGATATTCATGCTGTTCAGAATCGCGAGGTGGGCGAGCGGATCGTAGGCCATTCCGCCCCAGTTGGTCCCGCCGACGCGCGACGCAGAATGCGCGGTCGACCGGCGTTATGCCCCATGCGTCTTCGGCCGTCAGGCTCTGGGCCGCCAGCGGGCGTGGTAGCAGCGGTGTCGGCTGGGTCGTCGCGCTCTGCTCGCCTGGCACGTCGGATCGGGGGACGCCGCGCTCGGTCACCGGGAACAACGGCTCGCCGGTCTCGCGGTTCAGCACCCAGAGAAAGCCGGTCTTGGTCGGCTGGGCGACCGCTGGGATGGTGCGACCGTCACGATTCACGTCCACCAGTGTGGGCTGCGCCGGCAGGTCGTAGTCCCACAGGTCATGATGCACCGTCTGGTACTGCCAGATCAACGCGCCGGTCCTGACGTTCAGGGCGACGATCGCATCGGCGCCCGGCAGTGGATCGGTCCGCAGGCCACCATAATAGTCCGGGCTCGGGCTGGATGTCGGCGCGTAGAGGATACCGCGATTGGTATCCACCGCCATTGGTGCCCAGGCATTGCCGGCGCCGACCTGGCCGCGCAGGGCTTCGGGGATCGGGCTCCAGTGCCAACGCTCCTGGCCGGTGCGTGCATCGAAGGCGCGCACAAAGCCGCTTGGCATGTTGGTGCGATGGTTGTCGCTGATCGCCGAGCCGACGATCACCAAATCCTCGAACACCACCGGCGCCGAGGTGACGTTGACGGGTCCGACGCCGCCATTGTCCAGCTTGTTGAGGTCGATGGTACCGCTGCCCGCGAAATCGGCACAAAGCTGGCCGGTGCGTGCGTCCAGTGCCTCCAGGCGCCCGTCAAGAACACCCTGATAGATGCGGCTCTGGCACGGCATAGCCGGGTTGGGCTGAGCCGACTCCCAGTAGGAGACGCCACGGCAGATCAGCGAGTGCTGCTGGTCGTAGGCGCGGTCCAGCTTCGGGTCCGGCTCGTGCGCCCAGAGCGGTTTGCCGGTCTCGGCCTGCAGCGCGATCACCCGGTTGTACGGCGTGCAGAGATACAGCGCGCCGTGGGCGAGGATCGGCGTCGCTTCGAAGGTGGTGGCGCGGTGGCCCGGGCTGCCCGGTGAGAAATCGCCGGTGCGGTACTCCCAAGCCTTTTGCAAACGACCGACATTCCCCGCGGTGATCTGGGTGAGCGGCGTGAAGTGCCCGCCGCCTGGGGCACCCCCATAGACAGGCCATCCAGGCTCCTCGGCGCGGGATGGCAACGCCGCGCACGCGAACACGGCCGCAAGCAGCAGCGTACGTAAGAACCTCCAAGCAGGGTTGGTCACCGTTGAGGTCAACCGGAGCGCCTTGTGCGCCAGGCCAGGAAACTCGCCAGAGCTGCAAGGAGCGCAGTTCCAGCGGCCAGGACGGCCGCCATGATAGCGTCGTTCATCGCCACGCGGTCGAAGACGCCGTAGATCATCATCACCACGACGGCGCAGCCGAACAGCCCCCAGAACAACAGAAGCAGTGTCACATACCGCATCGCCCGCGTTTCCCCTCGTGCGGGGCGATGTAAGCGCCGATGGGCACGCCAGTTCAATCTATGGCTCGAACGGAGGCTATGCGAATCGTCCGAGCCTGGGTTCCCGTGATCGAAGCCCGCCGTCGAGGATAATTGGAGTTGTTCAGACACAGCATCGTGGCCAGCGGTATTGTCACCGAGTAGTGGAGTGAGCACGTTTGGACCCGACCCCACGAACGGCCATTTCCGGGAAAAGGTGCCGCTCCACTGAACGGCAGCCATCGCCGCAAGCCGACTTCCGGCTCAGCGGAATGGTGGCACAACTCCCGACAGGGGAAAATCCGGGCACGATCGCGCGGGTGGAAGCCGGCAACGCCTGTTTCGCTGTGCTAGCAACTTGTTGGCGGCGGCGTCGAGCCGGTCGCGGGTGACCACAACGATCAGCGTAAGACCGATAACCCTCGGATGACAAGTCCCGCTGCCCACCTGGAGGATGCATGCTACGACAGGATCTGCGATGTCCAACCGCCTCCTAATGACCTGCCTGTGCCTCCTGGCCGTCGCGGCGACGCCACAACGGGCACGCGCCGACGAGGCGGCGGACAAGGCGGCGATCACCGCTCGGCTGCGTGGTTTCGCGGACGCCTTCAACGCCCGCGACGAGGCCGGATCGTGCGACATCTTTGCGCCCGACCTGATAGCTACGATGCCGTCCGCGCTAGAGCGCAGCCGCGAGTCGCTCTGTGGCAACCTCGATCGGCTGTTCACCAGTGCGGATCTGCGGCTCCATTACGACTACCCTGACATCCGCGAGATCATCATCTCCGGTGATATTGCCGTCGTTCGGATCATCTGGACACTCACCGTCCGCAAGGGCGCCGAGCAGGACACGACCCCCGAAAGCGGCATCGACGTTTTCCGCCGCCAGCCGGACGGACGCTGGTCGATTGCCCGTTTCGCCACCTTCACCGTGCGGCCAAACAAACTCCTGGACTGACGGGCGATCCCCGAGGACGCTCTTGCCCGGACAGGCCGCCCGTTCCGCTTCTTCCTGTTGCTCCCCCATCAGCGGCCCGAGCCGGTCCAGCAGGGCCGACGCCACCACACAGCCGAATCCGGTTGAGCAGATTGCCGACCGGCAGCCGACGGGCAGCGGGATCGGCGCCGGTGCCCCTTCGAGCACCGGGTTGATCGCGGTTCCCAGATTGGCCCCCAGCACGAGCGCGAAGGCGGCGTGTGGGGGCACCGCGCCCTGGGCGGCCAGCGACATGGTCAGCAACACGATGGCGACCGACGAATGCACCGCCCAGGTCAGCACCGCCGGCACGATGACATCGACCACGGGATCGGTCGCGAATCGCGCCCAGCACCAGGCGTAGGCTCGGCACTTCCTCGAACGGCGTCGCGGGCCAGACCAGCGTGTGGAGCGCCATCAGCATTAGGCCAAGCCCGATCGCCACCCGGCCGAGGTCGAGGCCTCGTCACGTCAAGCTTCCAGGCAGCGGCAAGCCGGAGGAGTCCGCCGCCGCGCGCGCCACCGCCGGGGATGGCGCCCCCGCGTGAGGTCTGCACCGGCTTTGCCTCGGTGGTGGAGGCTCAGGCGAAAAGGTTGCGCGCCATCGCGGAAGGCGGGAACCAACCTGGACGGGTCTGCGAGGCGGTCGGGCGCATCCTTCCGGACGTGTTCACCTCCGGTATTGCCGGGCAGCGGCCGCGGGCGGGTTGGGCGCTGGGTGCATCCATCTGCTCCGCGGTGGAGGGGCTGACCCGCGCCCTGGCGGTGGAGCTGGCGCCGATTCGCGTCAATGCCGTCTCGCCCGGGGTGGTAAAGACCCCGCTCTGGGGTGAGATGCCGGAGGCGGATCGCGACGCCCTCTATCAGCAGGTCGCGAGGACACTGCCGGTCGGCCACGCCGGCGAGCCCGCGGAGATCGCTGAGGCTTATCTCTACCTGATGCGCCAGACCTACGGCACCGGCCAGGTCCTGGTGGTCGATGGGGGCGCCCTGCTGGATTGAGCCAGGTGCTTTGCCTGAATGGCCCGCGATACGCCGCGGCGCTATTCTGGGCGGCGTCCTATCGATGTGATCATGACAATTCCTATTCCCGCCGCATAGGGCATCAACATCCCGAAGATGCCCAAGAAGCCGTCCCAATTCAATCCGAACCATAAGAGGGCGAAAGCGCTCAAAGCAAAGTAGCTGCAGGTCACGATGGCGACCGACGATCGCCTACTGAGCCTGCCAACCACCCGGGACAGGTAAGCGGCCCCGAAGATAACGATCCAAACGACGACAATGGCAGAGATGACGAACGGCATACCGAACTCCGGATCCGTCCGGCGGCGCAGAGAATTTATGCAGTGGTGCGCGAGTCAGCGACCAACGTTCCGCTGCTCAGTTTCTTGGCGCCCGATCCGAACGGTGGGTTCATCCGGACGATGGTCAGATTGAGAAAGGCCGCGAAGGCGACCCAAAGCAGGTACGGCAGAAGCAGCCAACTCGCCATCGGCGAAAAGGGCGCGAGAGCGACCATCAGTGCGATGACCGAAAGCCACAGAAACGGCACCTCGATCAAGGCCCAATCCGGACGCCGAAGATTGAAGAACAGAGGGGTCCACAGCAGATGGAGGATAATATTCGCGCCGAACAGGGCGGCGATGAGCAGATGTGCTCCCGCATCGGACGCATGGGTCCAAGCCAGTACGCCGGCCCACGCAGCGAGCCCGAGGATGACCGTCCAGGCCGGTCCGAATACCCAGTCGGGAGGGTTCCACGCCGGCTTGCGCAGGTTGCGGTACCAGGTGCCGACCTTGGTGATCACGGCGCCAATCCCGAGGACAAGGATGGTGACGATGGCAGCGACGATGATGGGAAGCGTCATGTCTGATCCGTGATGATTAACCATCGTCCGAAACACCTCCTCCTTCCGCGGCCTTTGAAACGCCCACGCGGGAGCACCGTCGTGGTGCCCCCGCACACAGACTCATGTGTAGTGTAAATCAGTGGACTACACATCTTGTCTTATTTTGGTCGGGCGGCCACGCCAAGCAGCAACGTAGAGGGCGACACTGAACATGAGCAGCGGTAGTATTACCGGAGCGGGCACCATTTTTGACATCCATTCGGTTTCTAGCAACCCGGCAAATGTGCAGGGGCGCTGATCCGTCAAGGGATCAAGGTCGGCAGGTTGAGAAGGGTCGCAGATCACAAACCCGCGCAAACCGCCGTTGCGCGAGCTGCGCCGGCCGATGTCCCGCACGGTCAGGGGCCTCATGCTCGGGCCGCCGTCGGCCGAACCCTAACCGCTCTCTGTCCCCACGCTTCGCACTCGCCGTGCTGGCACGCCCGCCGACCCGATGGCATCCAGATTCCGGGCAGCTGGTTGCAACGCCGTGACCTGAGCGGCGCGGACGTCGGTCTACCGGATGGACTGGGCTTGGAATCGCCCGGGGTCGGTCGCGGGCCACATCGGTTATTGCGGCGCGGAGCGGGGACTCGCCGCCCGAACGTCGATTCCTACCTCCAGGCCGAACATCGCATCCACCAGATGGCGGAGGAAGGGCGACATCCCGGCGCAGAGATTCGGGCTCGCCTGCGTGACGACGCCATCGCCCGCGCCTTGCAGACGCAGATCGGCGCACTCAACGAGGCGCTGAACCGCAACGGCGAGGTCATCACGGAACTGGCGCAGGAAGTGAACGGCTTCCTGCGCCAGATGCGCGATCAGACAGCGGAGATCGCGCGCCGCGGCGTCGCGGCGGCGCGCGAACGTCAGCGCCGCCAGGAAGCGGCGGCGAAGCCGACCTTCAGCCCGTCGCCGTTCTGATCTGAAGGCCGCTTCGACCGCCACTGTGTCGGCTCGTGCCAGCGCGAGCATCAGCCGTCCGATCAGCACGGCTCTCGGCATAGTCGTCGGCGGTGCGATAGCGGGTCAGCGCTACAAAATCAGGGAGCGAGGCCCTGCGTCTCGAACCCAAGCGCCTTCACAATATCACCTGCCATTCTCTGAACATCAGGTGCCCACTCCACGATGGATTCGAATAGCTTTTTATCGCTTTCGTCCAGGACGGTCCTGGTGTCATCGAGTTGTGATATTAGGACTATTCTTGAATGCTTATTACGGAGATTCATCATTCTTGCGAACGACAGGAAGTTAGGGTTTTTTGGCCGCATGATATCGCTTACGACAGCGAGCCCGATGGACGGCGTGTGGTCGATGGCGACCGGCGACAAGGTGCGGCTGTACGCCAAGACCTACGCGACGGTAAACGGCAAGCCCAGCTTCATCGGCAGCAACGGCCATGTGCTGGAAGTCCGCGGGTGGACGGATGACGGCATCATCCTGCGCGACGCGAAAGGCCGCGACGGCCGGGTCACCTGGGACCGGTTGACCGACCGGAAGACCGGCCGATTGCAGCTTGGCTTCGGCCATGCGGTAACGATCGACAGCTCGCAGGGCATGACGACGGGCGAGCACATCAACGCCATGCCGCGCGGCTCAGCCGGGGCGACTGGGTTTAAGAGCTACGTGGCGGAAAGCCGGCACATCAAACAGGCATTCACCGTCGTCTCCGAGGCAGCGGTGTTCGAGGCCGTGAAACATCGCCGCGCCCTGGGCGAGGCTCGGTTCAGAGTCCGCTTCCAGCAGGCCTCTCCGTTTGCCGGGTGGACAGCACCCCTCGCCGCACGACCGCGGGTTGCCGGTGATTTGCCGCCTATAGGGAACATGTTGCTGGAAGGGGCCTTCGTACCGAGTCGCGGCCGATCGGCCAGCAAATCGGACGACACCGCTGGCGTGATGAACGCGGTGAGCGCAGCCGCGGCGATGTCCTGGTCTCTTTTTCGCCGAGCGCTGGAGGATGAGAGCGAGCTGAAGACCCCCTAAAACACCAGAAAGCCCGCCTGGCAGCGGGCTTTTGGAGGCAAGTCGTGACGGGCCTGACGGCCATAGATAAAACGTTGCTGACCCCTACCTAGTCGTCAGACGCCTCGAAGTCAAGTGAAAACGTCCGTTTTCGCTGGCGGGAGAGGCTTGCCCGTCGCGATCCAATCGAGAGAGAGGATCGAGATGGAGACGGAAAGCGCCCGTGAGGCGCACGGGAGAGCCGTGCCCAAAGGGCCACGTGGATTACGCGGCACGTCGGCCCCGCCATCGGGCGGCGGATCGGGGATCGTTCAAGACGCGGCGCGCAGACAGCGGCCGACCGGCGAGCGCCGGTGGACCCCGGAGATGTACGCCGCCCTCCACCGGGCGGACGCGTGGGCCGGTCTGCCGGCCGGCACCGCCAAGCAGTTTCACCTGCTGTCCGCGTTTCAGGAAGCCAGGCCATACCTCGGATTGCCGGCCTACGCGGACACGCTGCTGACCTTTCTGGTGAAGCAGACTCGAGCCGTGGATTGGGAGGAAGGAAACCGCCCGATTGTCTGGCCTTCGAACCGGCACCTGGCCGAGATTCTCGAAGTCACCGAGGGGCGGGTGAAGGCTCGGTTACGGCCGCTGCTCGAGGCGGGGATTCTGGTCGCCAAGGATAGCGAGACCGGGAAGCGATATGGCCAGCGCGACGCCGCCGGGCGGATCATCGTCAGTAAGTCATTCGGCTTCGATCTGTCCCCGCTGGCGGCCCGAACCGACGAATTCCGCCGGCTGGCCGCCGCGGCGCAGGCGGAGCGGAATTTGAAGCGGGAGCTGAACAAACGCGCCATCCAGGCACGCCGCGGGATCACGCGGGTCGGCGAGACGCTGGCCGAGCTGGGCGACATGCCCGCGGGCTGGCCCGTCCTCGCGGCCGACGCCGCCCGGCTGGCGGGCGCCGTGAAGGGCGCCGGCCGCTCCGAAGAGATGGCGTTCACCGTGGCGAGGCTGGAGCGCCTCAAAACCGAGGCCGAGCAGTGGGTTACGCGCGAGGAATCGAGTTATACACACCCCTACGGGTCCCCCATGGGGCCCGACACCTTAGGTACAAAGCTAGGTTCTAATCCTTCGGATACAGTAGAGCCGCGGGCGCCGGGGCCGCCGGTGATCCAGCCCCCCGCCAGCCGCGCGAGGGTCGAACACGTAGTGGCTCCCGAGGAAAGTAGTCGAACCGGTGGATCGGTGACTGCCTCCGCCGCTCCCTGCCGCACGGAGAAGCCGCAGGGTGCCAGCCCACCGGTGGCACGGGTTGAGCGACTGACCGCCGCCCAGCTTCTCAAGTTGGTGCCGACCTTGGCCCTCTACGTGCTGGCTGCGTTGCCCGGCCTGCCGACATGGGCCGAGCTCGTGGTCGCGGCCGGGACAGGATTGCGGACAGAGCTGGGGGTCTCGTGGCCGCTTTGGGCGAAAGCCTGTGCGGTGATGGGCCGCGAGCGGGCGGCCCTGGCCCTGGCCCTGGTCGCTGCGAAGCCACGGGATCATTTCCGAAGCTCGGCGGGAGGCTACTTTGCCGGCATGGTCGACCGGGACGCGCGGGGCGAGCTGCACCTGGACAGGACCGTTTGGGCGTTGCGCGAGGCCAGGTGGGGCAAGCCCGACAAACGGCGGCTGAACTGAAATGCCGAGGAACGGTTCCCCAGCGGCGCGATCGTGCCCGGGCCCGATGCGATCCGCGCCGGCTTGCTCAGTCGGCTGCCGCCGTTTCGGGATCGGGGTCGATCCCAAGCTCCCGGCGGACATGCGCGAATTTCTTCGGATCGGCGAGGCGTCCGTCCGCCATCATCGTGCGCAGTGCATCGAGGCCGGCGTCGGTGAAGAACAACATCGGCAGGCGGCCGGTCAGGTCGAGCCGCATAATCCCCCGGTCCAGCAGGCCTTGGGCGGCCTGCGGGATCTTGGGCTTGCCGGCCTGCGGACCGCCGCGCCAGGTCTTGATCTGGAAACCCTCCGCCACGCTCGGCAGCGTGGAGAAGAACATATCAAGTTCGCTGCGGATGTACTCCCGCTCGGCCGAGGTGAACCCTGCGATCATCGCTTTCTGCGTCGTGCTCATGGCCGTGATTGTAGCCGATCGAGACCGTCGCTTGCCATGCTTGCCGGCCAAAACGGACCGGAAGCGGCCCCGGTTGGTTTCGTGGCGACCCGCTGAAAGAGGTGCGCGTCGCGGCCGGCGCGATCGTTATGGTCCAGGCGTTGTTCATCAGGACCATCGGCTGGGTGACTGGCGCCGGCGCCGCATGTTCCGTCCGTCGAGCTGGACGGCGTGCGCGGGGCTCACGCCGGGCACACCCCTATCAGCTCACGGGTGTGAGACGTCACCCAGGAGCTCGATCACGCCACGATCCGCACGCCGGGCACACCCCTATCAGCTCACGGGTGTGAGGGGCTCGGCCGGCGCGAGCTGGTTCGGCGACCACACGACAGCCGGCCAAACGGACGCTGCGACGCTGGGTGTCATGCGCCGACTCTCTCAGCCGACGGCCGCCCCTGCAGGACGTGTCGTAGCTTTGGTGCCTCTTCGAGGCGGACCATCACCCACCATCCGCAGAACCGGGAGACAGGGGCGCTCGGCAGCTCTGCCATATCGACTGAGTGCAATCGTTACGGCTGGCGCCGCAGCGCGCAACTGCTGGCCGTGGCCGGTGGCTGCGCCGCTGCCGGCGGTTCGTCATCCCGGCGTATGGCGCCCCCGCCCGAGCGGCACGACGTTGGCCCGGTAGCGGTCCACAGCTTCGGCGTGATGGTTTACGTCGCCGCGGTAAGCTCCTCGGGCGTGACGGTGATGATCTTGTTGCGCCCGCGCTTGACCCGGGCGATGGCGCCGATCCGCTCCAGCAGGGCCAGGGATTTGGACATCGAGACTTTGTCCACACCGAGCCTGTCGCCGATCTCGGTGGCGGTGCCGGCGCAATCGTGGGTCTGGCGGCCGAGCCGGCGGAGGACTTCCGCAAACACCATAAGCGCCGTCGCACGCTCGGCTGGTGTCGCGCGCGACGCCAGCAATCGTTCCTGAAGGGCGTCGCGGTGCGCTGCGAAACCGGGATGCGGTCGGCGTGGTTCGATCATACGCGCACCCCCAGACCAGCAATCTCGGCCACCGCCTTCGATATGATGGGCGGGGCGTGCTCTCCCGTGATCTACCATGATGTCTCGTGACGAATGCCACGGAGCGCCGGCTCCCACACGGCCGAGAGCCAGTTGAACGGCCCCTCGACGATTTCCCTGTCACGCCCACGATGGTCTTGTTGTCGATGGCCGGAAATGGGATGCACCGAAACGCCCTCGCCCTTCAAGGTGTCGACCGCATCCAAGCACCGCTTGTTGGTGTCCCCGGCCAGCTCATCACGATCCACGACAGCTTGGACTATGGCTCCTTCGCCACGGCCTGGCGGCCCATGTCCGACAACCCGCAGCAACCACAGCACGAAGGCTGATGTATGGCGACACTATGATAAGCCTTTCGGCCGGGTGAACGCCGCGGATGGCGTTGGCGAGCGTCGTCCGGTGCCCGTCGAGCGTCGAGATGCGCCCTGCATACCTTGACCGAATCCACGGCGAGATCGTTCAATCCAGAGGAGATGACGTTCAATATTTCCGACAGGCTGTCGGCTTTGAGTGCCGAGGCGCTGGCCTTCGTCAGCCGCGATAAGACTGAAACCATGGCGCGCCAATGGCTCGGTGGTCACCCGTCGTTCGCCGAGACCCCGCAATGGCTGGTCGCGAGATCGCTTGCCTTGGAACTGGCCTTGAGCGAGCCCTCTCTTATGGGGGCAACCGCCTTCGACCGGCTCGCCCGCGCCATGAAGGGGCGGCCACCGGACGACATCGCCGCTGCGACGCTGCTGCGCCGGAGCCGGATCAGGCTTGCGCGCCTCTCCGACCGCATTTTCGAGGATCTGGCGACGGACGAAAGGCTCACTTTGCTGCCGACCGCATTCTCGAATGAGATCGGCGGCGGTGTGTCGTTCGGCCTGTTCACCGAAATTGATGGCGCTCATATTGCCGCCACGAGACCCCTGGTCCCGCTGGATGACGAAGCGCTGGTGCTCGCCCGCAGTTTCGTTCGCCCTGGCAATCGCGGCCTCGGTAATGGCGTCCGCTGCGCCGAAGCGGTTTACCGGCACATTGTCCGTAACGGCCTTGCGCCTCGCGCGACGTTCTGTGCTGCCGGCGCGCGAAAACCGAAGCTGCCGTTCAGGCCGGATGAGAATAGGCTGGATGCGTTGGCCGCCGCCTGGGCCACGCTGGGCCGCGATCCCACCGCCCAAGAGCTCGCCCAGGCCCGATGCTTCGCCAACCAGGACGCGCTGATGGAGGTCCTGCTCAGCGTCAGTACCGCCCGCAACGGAGGAGCACCCGAACTGGCGAGCGCCTACACCCGCATCGCCGCCGTCCTGGTGGAAACCCTGGCATTGCGCGCGGCAAATGGTTCGGCACGTGGGAACCTTGATGCTGTTGCCTCGGCGATCGACGCAGCGATCGCCGGCGGAACGTTTCATCGGGAGGGTCGCAACCTGTTCGACTCCCTGCGGAGCGGGTGAAACTATCGGCGGCCCGGCCAACGGACGACACCGCTGACCTCGACCGGCTTGTGCACCGCATCCGCGCCCTTCGCGCCAAGACGGTCGAGCAAGGCTGCACTGAGCAAGAGGCGTTGGCGGCAGCCGAAAAGGTGGCGGAACTGCTGGACCGTTACCGGCTAAACCTCAGCGAACTCGATCTGCGGAAGCAAAGCTGTGAGGGCATCGGCGTCGAAACCGACCGCAAGCGGCGCGGGCCGATCGATGACTGTATGGCCACCATCGCCGCGTTCTTTGACTGCCGGGTCTGGGCCGAGACTGGCGAGGACGCCACGCTGCGCTATATTTTCTTCGGCTTGCCAGCCGATGTGCAGGCAACGGTCTACCTGCACGATTTGATTGCGCGGGCCTTTGTGAGCGAAACGGCCACGTTCCAGGCTGGCGAATTCTATCGCTCGGCCGACAGCGGTCATCGGCGGTCGGCCACCAACTCATTCCAGCTGGGTTTGGCGCGAGGGATCAACCAGAAGCTCCAGAGGCTGCGGCAGGCTCGCGACAAGGCCAGCGTCGGCAGCAACGGACGCGCGTTGGTGCCGATCAAGGACGCAATGATCGACGACGAGTTGGAGCGGCTGGGCCTCACGTTCCACCGACGGGCAACCGCCCGCAAGAGGGTCCTGTCCACTGCCTACAATGCCGGCAAGGAAGCCGGCGAACGCTTCGAATACCGGCCGGGGATCGAGCAGGGTTAGGCCGACGTAGATGTCGATGCCGACATATCCTCGGTCGATCGTCTCGGCAGTGGCTCGCTGATCGGATGGGGCAGGCCAAAGGCAATGGGAGGTCGCGGAGCGCCGATCCCGGGGCGCCCTCTTGCAAGGACTCGGGCCATGTTCCAGCGTGCCTTTACGCGGGAGCGGGCACATGGCTGAAGCGGCTGATTACACTTTCTTTGCAACGGACTACGACCCCGAGAAGGGCAGCCGCGCGTGCCGCGGGCTCGCCGATGCGTTCGCGGCAGGCCGAGAGCCACGAAGCGAGGAGGTCAGAGAGGCCATGGCCGCCGCGACGGCCGCTTTTCCCGGCCTCCAGGAATTCGTCGACGCAATGGACGAACGCGATCTCGACCCCGAGGACGCCATGATGGATGTGAGCCGGGTCCGGGCCGAGCATGCCCGGCCAGAGCTCGGGGCAGTAGCGAAGCTCGCAGTGATTGGCGCCATGGCCCAAGCGGCTGAGCGCTTCGACTGGAATGACGTGGTCGACTGCGCAAGGTTCTGCCAGGAGACATTTGCCCAGTCGCCGGCGTGATCCGGCCCTTGGTCACTGGTCGCCAAGCTGGCCGACCTACTGGAAGCGTGCCGGTCTGCCGCTCCCGCTGCGGCACGCCCAAAACAGCACGACCTTGAAGTAAGGGAGTAAGTGCCTTACTCTTTGCCCCGCGTTCAAGCGAGGCGGCTATGGCAATCGAACTGACCGTCACCGCCAAAGGTCAGGTGACCCTGCGACAGAGCGTACTCGAGCATCTCGGCGTCGGGCCGGGCCAGAAACTCGGTGTCGCGCTGCTTCCCGGCGGGCGCGTGGAGTTGCGCCCGGTTGAGGATCTGACGGCTATCGCCGATCTGCGCGGCGTCCTGCAGCGGCCAGGTCAACCCGTGGTGACGCTGCAGGAAATGCAGGAAGCGATAGAGCACGGCGACTCCGCGTCAGCGCCGGCATGAGGATTGCCGCCGATACCAACGTTGTCGTCCGTTACCTGGTTTGGGATGACCAGGCCCAAGCCGAGGCGGCCGCCCGCGCAATCGAGGCCGCCGAAGCCGTGGTGCTCTCCACCGTTGTGCTGTGCGAAGTGGTCTGGGTCCTCCGGCGTGCGTACCGCTATGTCGCCGATGACGTCGCGAAGGTGCTGCGGCGGCTGATCGAAAGCCGCACCGTGGAGGTCGATCGGACCCTCGCCGAGGCGGGACTGGCCATGCTGGTGGCGGGCGGCGATTTTGCTGATGGGGTAATTCTGGCCGAAGCAGGTCGCGCTCGCTGTGCTTGTCTGGTCACATTCGACCGGGGCGTTCGAGCGATGCCAGGCGCGGTCGAGATAACCCAACCAGAGTAGTTCCGCCCCGACCCTGGCGAGGCTGCCGAACAGGCGACACCGGCCAACGAATTGCCATCAGTCCGGGCCGGACTGTCCGGGCACCAAGCTTGCCAGCACTGAACTGCCGGCTACGCCCAAGCGACATGCGGCGCCCTTCATCGGCCTCCGGTTTGTTGGGCCTGAGCGAATGGATTTTGGATGGTTAGGCGCCCGTCGATCACCCGGCCGTCCTGCATGTCCTCGGTCAAAAGCGTCGAACAACCCGCCTCCAGCGCGGCGGCAACGATCAGCGCGTCATAGAAGCTAAGGCGGTCCCGCTGCGCGATCTCCAGTGCTGCTTCATGCATCGCCAAGGTGACGGGAAGCGGATTCGGTAACAGCTTCCGAAATGCTGCCAATGCGGCCGTGACATCGGACCAGGATCGCTTGAGCTTGCGAATGGCGGTGCTGGTGAACTCGTTCAGAACCTGAACGCTGATGGTGCCTCCTCGCTCGAGCAGAGCTGTCGCGATGGCAGAGCGTGGGTCATCCGTCACCATCGAGTAGACCAGCACGTTGCTGTCGAGGAACACCTCAACGTTCATTCGCGTCATCCCGGCTGAACCGGAAACCGGGCGGCAGAGGCCGTTGCAGCGCCTTAAGTTGCTCGAGCGCCCGCTCGCGGCCGCCGTCGCGCCTCACCCTGAACGTGCGCTCGCTGGCGATCTCGATCTCGATCTCATCGCCTTCCTTGAGCCGCAACATCTCGACGACTGATGCTGGCAGACGCACCGCCAGGCTGTTGCCCCATTTTCCGACCTGCATGCCAGGCTCCTTCCTTGGATACACGCCTGGCATTGTATATCAGTCCGGCGATGTGCGCATCCCCCGCTCTTGCACCCGCGGGGGCCGGCTGAACGCAAGCCCCGAACCGGGCAGGGTGGAACGCGCACCCGGCCGAGCGGCCGCCGCGATCGCGGGCCACCACGCGAAACTCAAGAGACGGAGGCTTTCGCGAACGGGGTCGATCCGGCATTGCAGTTGTCGATGGCAAGCTCGATTCGCACCCGCCCGGACACCCAGACTCTGTGGGACCGCTACACCCGCCTCCCGCCGGGGCCGAAGACCGTCCTTCGGCTGAAAAGCCTGGTGTTCCTGGCGTCCAATAAGTCCGTGTTCTTCGACTGTATCTCCCGCAGCGGCCTGCGCACGCCGGAGGGCCGGGCCTGGACCGTCGCGGCGGTCAATCCTGTGCTGGAACTCCTGCGCCGCGAGGACCTGCTGGACGTGGACCTTGCCTGCCCGCTGGTGCTGCTGCATCCGGTTGCGATTGACGCCGTCGCGTCGCCGGAGGGCGAGCGCCTGATCGCGGCGGTACGCCGGGCTTTTCCACCGCAGCTTGCGGGCATGTATCAACTGAGCAAGCCGATGACCGACCCGGAGCCCATACTCCGGCTCGCCCGGCTGGCCGTCTATGCCAATGACGAATCCGGTTTCATTGCCCACTGCAACCAGCACGACAGCGCCTTTGCCCCGCAACGCCTGACCACCTTGCTCGGCTGGCTGCTTCACCAGGTGCCTTTGGCCGCCGATTGGCTCGATAGTCGCGCACCGACAATTCAGCAGGCCCTGTTCGAGGGCCGGGTCACAGCGTTTCTGGCCGGTGGTCTGGCAATCCCCGGCCTGCCGGACCTGATCGCGCGGTATCGTGGGCAGCGGGACCGTCCCGGCTTTGGCACGGTAAGGCGGACATTGCTGGAGCACGACTTGCTGGCCCTGCGGCTCGACGAGGCTCGCGGTCTGCTGGCGAAGCTGGACGAGGCCGACGGGCACCTGCGCCAGACCGCGACCGCGACGCTGTGCTTCCTGTCCGGGGACAACGCCGAGGCGATCGCCCTCTATCGTGCGGTGCTCAAGGAGCAGCGCAAGCAGGCCGGCAAGCGCAAGCTGTTTCTGCACGGCGCACATGGCCTGTTCTTCCTGATGGCGCTGCTGCGCGCGAACGACGCCACGCTGCATGCCGAGATTCAGGCCGGCATTGACGTGCTGCCGCTGGACCAACGGCCGCATCCCGCCGCGTGGCTCGCGCTGAGAATGCTGCTCTGGTTGGCGCAGGGCCTGGAGGGCCAGGCGCGCGAGCAGAGCGAACGGCTCAAGGATTTCAGGACCGCTGATCCGCTCACGGATGCCTGCCTGGCGCTGGCGGAGCACGCCATCAGTCCAGACCGCGCGCGCCTACGGGCAGCGGAACTTGCCGCCCGCTTCGCGAGCGTGAAGGACACGCTGCTGTTGCCGGCGCGCATCTATGCCGAAATTCTCGCCGATGTGGCCCCGGCAGCGCAGTACACGGACTTCCTGCAGGCCACCGGCAGCGGGATTGGCGTGACCTTTACGCAGTTGATCCAGGTCACCCCGCCCTGGGAGCGCGCGCTCGAAAGCCTGGATGCCTTCCTGTTCACAGGGCCGTCGAGGGGCCCCAGGGAAACCCCGGTGCGCAAGGCCAAGCGCCTTGCCTGGTTCGTTGATCCCGACAAGCTGGACATCGAGGTCGCGGAGCAGTCCCCCAAGGGCCGCGACGGCTGGACCGACGGCCGCGCGGTGGCGATGAAGCGCCTGTATGAGCAGGACCCACGGCTCGACTACCTCACCAGCGAGGACCGGCGGGCGCTGCGCGCCATCCGCCGTGACAAGGTGGGCTGGTACCACGACGAGTACAGCTACGAATTCGACCCGGTCCGCGCTCTACCAGCGCTGATCGGCCATCCGGCGGTGTTCGATGCGCGCAGCCGTCTCCAGCCGATCGAACTGGTGGCCTATCCGGTGGAACTGGTGGTCACCGAACAGCGCGGCGCCTACCGCATCGCACTGTCGCACACCGCGGACCGGCCGAGCGTGTTCCTGGAAGCCGAGACGCCAAGCCGCTACCGGGTGGTCGAGCTGTCCGAACGGCTCCTTGCCGTGCAGCAAATCCTCGGCGCCAGCGGCCTGACCGTGCCGAAGGACGGGCGCGAGCGGGTGATCAGCCTGGTGCAGCGCGCCAACCCGTCGTTGCCCATTCGGGCGGAGATCGACGCGATCGAGGCCGCCGCCCGCGAGGGCATCACGACGCCGGTGGTGCAACTGGTTCCGCAGGGCGACCCGGCCCAGGATGGCGGGCTGAAGATCACTCTGCTGGTGCGCCCGTTCGGCGCCGAAGGCCCGGCCTATGTCGCCGGGTTGGGCGGTCGCTCGGTGCTGGCGAGCCTCGGCGGCCAGCAGGTCCGGTCCCGGCGCGACCTGGACGCCGAACTCGCCGCGCGGCGCGCACTGGTGGAGGCCTGCCCAACCTTGCAGGCGTGCGGCGCAGCGGTGGCGCATGAGGTGGTCGTTGACGGGCTGGAACACTGCCTCGATCTGCTGCTGGAGTTGCAGGCGCACCTCGAGCAGGCCGGGGCGGACACGATCGTTGTGGAATGGCCGCAGGGCCGCAAGCTGGCGGTTGGGGCGGTCGAGGCGCAGGCGATTCGCTTCAAGGTCCGGCAGGTGCGCGACTGGTTCGCCGTCGAAGGCAGCGTCACCGTCGATGCGGACGAAGTGCTGGAGATGCGTTTCCTGCTTGACCGGCTCGACCGTGCGCAGGGCCGCTTCGTGCCACTCGGCGACGGGCGCTTCGTGGCGCTGACGCACCGGCTGCAGACGCAGTTGCGCCAGCTCGCGTCGGTGTCGGAGGCCGACAAGGCCGGCCAGCGCATACATGCGTTGGGCGCGGCGGCGGTCGGCGACCTGCTGGAGGAAGCCGGCCAGGTCGATGCGGATGCCGCCTGGCGCAAGCACATTGCCCGGTTGCGCGAGGCCGGAACCTGGACCCCGAAAACGCCCGGAACGCTGCAGGCTGAGTTGCGCGATTACCAGGAGGAAGGCTTCACCTGGCTCGCCCGGCTGGCGCGGCTGGAGGCGGGCGCGTGTCTGGCCGACGACATGGGCCTGGGGAAGACGGTGCAGGCGATTGCGCTGATGCTGCATCGGGCGCCGGAAGGGCCGTGCCTGGTGGTGGCGCCGACCTCGGTATGCCCGAACTGGGCGGCGGAACTGTTGCGGTTTGCGCCGACGCTGAACGTGCATCGCCTGGGCAGCGGGGGCGACCGCGCCGCGCTGGTGGAAGGACTCGGCGCGCGCGACGTGCTGCTGTGCAGCTACGGGTTGCTGCATCAGGAAGCCGAGCTGCTCGGCGGCCGGCGCTGGCAGATGGTGGTGCTGGACGAGGCGCAGGCGATCAAAAACGCCGAGACGCGTCGTGCGCAGGTCATCCACCGTTTGCAGGCGGGGTTCCGGCTGGCGCTGACCGGCACGCCGGTGGAGAACGACCTCGACGAGCTATGGAGCCTGTTCGCCTTTGTGACCCCGGGGCTGCTCGGATCGCGGGAGAAGTTTCAGAAGCGGTTTGCCGGCCCGATCGAGCGCGATCGGGACCCGGGGGCGCGTGCGGCTCTGAAGACGCTGCTGCGGCCGTTCCTGCTGCGGCGCACCAAGGCGGCGGTGCTGAGCGAGCTGCCGCCACGCACCGAGCAAACCATCCTGGTGGAGATGGAGCCGGATGAACGCGCCTTCTATGAGGCGTTGCGGCAGAAGGCGCTGGCCGCCATCGCAGCCTTGGATGCGCCGGCCGGCCGGCGCAAGGTCCACATCCTCGCTGAACTCATGCGGCTGCGCCGAGCCTGCTGCAATCCGGCGCTGATCGATCCCAAGGTCGCGGTGCCAGCTGCCAAGCTGGCGGCGTTCATCGAGTTGGTGGAGGAGTTGCGGGCCAACCGGCACAAGGCCCTGGTGTTCAGCCAGTTCACCGGTCACCTCGAGCTGGTGCGTGCGGCGCTGGACGAGCGTGGCGTGACCTATGCATATCTTGACGGCAGCACGCCGGCCGCCGAGCGCGAGCGCCGCGTGGCGTCGTTCCAGGCGGGAGAGGCAGAGCTGTTCCTGATCAGCCTGCGCGCCGGCGGCACCGGCTTGAACCTGACCGCGGCCGACTATGTGGTTCATCTCGATCCATGGTGGAACCCGGCAGTGGAGGATCAGGCGTCCGACCGAGCCCACCGCATTGGCCAGACGCGGCCGGTCACAATCTACCGGCTGGTGATGGCCGACAGCATTGAGCAGCGGATCGTCGAGTTGCACCGCGCCAAGCGCGAACTCGCCGCCGAACTCCTGGAGGGCGCGGACACCGCCGGCCGTTTGACCGAGCAGCAGTTGCTGGAGTTGATCGGCGGATGAGGCAGCCGCACGATCGGCGAAGCGCAGAATAACATATTGGTTTTGTTACAAGACCAGAAGATCGCAGAAGGAGCGTTCCCCATGTCACCGACGTAAACGATGGCAAAAAATCGGCATGCCTCGGGAACGCCGCGGCCCGACTTGGCCGTCGTCTCTGCCGACACCCGACACGCCCGCCACGGAAGGGCCAAAGCCAGCGTGAAGCGAAAGCGCCAGGTGCGGCCGGCACGCGAGCGGCCACGACGATCACCACGGCCGCGATGGCGAGGGCGCATGCCGTCACAGTCCGCGCTCGAACTCCGGTCGGAGCACTGGAGCGCCCGCGCGCGCGGCCGCCACGATCGCGACGAGATCGTCACGCTCCTGTGGCAGCGCGTGCCGGCGGGGGCAGACAATTCGAGGCGTGATTGGAGCGGAACACCCCCGGCCGCGGCGGGTTCACGGGGGCACCAACAGATGTTGTTCGTCGAGAATACCGGCGTCGTCCTGCGGCTCGAATGGCCCGTCGCGTTCGAAGCACCACGGACGCGTCGACTTCGTCTGGAGCGAGGCGCAGTTGCAAGGTCGAGAGAAAATTGGGCGGCGCGCGATCAACGAGTGCGGCCGTTCCCTCGATGTGCTCCCGCCACAAGCGACGTCCGCCGAGCCCGAGGATCACCGTCGCCGAGACGCCGATGCTGGCGTCGTGCGCGCGATCGAGTGCCAAGGCGATCTTATCGGGGTTCGCCCCCTTACGAATGCGCGCGAGGATGTCGGCCGACCCTGATTCGACGCCGACATAGAGGAGAGTCAGCCCCTTCTCGCGCAGACGCTTCAGGTCCTCCGGCGACTTCCCGTTCAGATTGATCGGCGTCGCGTAACACGACACCCGATCAAGGCGAGCAAAGCGCGTCGCCAACGCGTCCAGGATCGCGGCGAGGTCGTCGGTCGGAAGCACCAAGGCGTCGCCGTCGGCGAGGAACACGCGAGAAGCGGGGCTACATTCTCGCCGCCAGCGCGATGTCGGCCAACACCTCTTCGCGCGCCCGCGCCCGGAAGGTCTTGGTCTTGTACATCGCCGAAGGTGCAGTGATTAAACGAGCAGCCGAGGGTCGCCTGAATGATCAGGTTGCGGCCCTCGCTCGGGGGACGATAGAGCGGTTCGTCGTAACGCAGCATCGCCGTGGTCCTCGTCGAACGCACATCGCCAGCCACGATGCCATGTCGGCGGCTGCTTGTCGTGGCCCCGGCGGCGGCGTGGCTGCGGTGCCGCTTGTCTGAACGCACCCAGACGCCTCGGTTGAGCTCTCTTCCAGATACAGGTTCATCATCTCGGTATTGGCGGTCGGTGTGATCATCGCGGTCCCGACGCCATGCTGGTTGGCACTATGCCGCAAAAGCCCTGACGGACCGTTGATAGCCCCGGCTTTTCCAGCCCGATCCCCGGCGGGGGCGGGATCGGCAGTTTGTCCGGCTCCGCCGGCCCTCCTTCCTGAAGACACCGTTGCGAATGTTGCTTTAATACGGATCAGGCAGTGAGCCAACGGCGGGCCTCATCTTCCTGATCAGGCATGAAGGCGCGCGCCTGCGGATGCAGGAAGATGCGGATCGCCCCCACCAGCCAGTGCTGCCACTCGTGTGGGGCGATGACGGCGAGGCGCTGCACCTTTGACTGGTGATTCTTGATGAAGCCGGCATGGGTCTCGAAGGCGCCGATGTTCTCCCAGCCGGTGAGGTGCGTGGCGTCGATGAGAAGCCTGATCTTGCCGAAGCGCTTGATGACCTCATCGACCTCAGGGGCAAGATGGTTGAAGTCTTCCGAGGACAGCTTGGCCGGGGCGATGATCTTGACCACATCCGGGGCGAGGAATTCGATGTTCATGCGATGGGTCCCCCACTATTGCCGGCCCGGGATCAGGCGATGCGCCGGCCCCCGTTCTGGCGGAGCCCTAAAATTAGGCCAGCATCCGCGCCTGCGCAGCCCCGGAAACTACTTAATGGCATTCCTCGGACAGGCCCCTCGTCCGCCGGTCGGGCCAGGGGATGCCTTGATGCGGACGTCACCCGCCGGGCACCCGCATGTCGCCGCTGGTGCCGGACAAGCCAAGCAATGCCGAACATCGACGCTGGAAACATGGTCTACAAGAACCTCGCGTTCATGGCCGACGCGCAGACCGCTGGTCGGCGCGCGGTTGCCGATTGACAGTCCGGAAACTACCTACAGGCTATCCGCCCGGCAGACGCGACAGGAGGTCCGGATCGAACGAGGGCTCGTCGTCGGCTTGCCAGGCGGCGGCCAGTGCCAATCTGGCCAGCGCCGGAAGGGATTTCGACCCGGTCTTCTTCATGATCGAGGCGCGGTGGTTTTCGACAGTGCGCTGGCTGATGCCGAGTTCCGCGGCAATATTCTTGCTGGGGGCTCCGGCGAGAACCAGCGCCATGATCTCCCGCTGTCGCGGAGTCAAATTCGCAAGATGGTTGGCAGCGGATTCCCTCCATGCGACCAGCCTGCCGGAATCGCGGGACTGTTCGATAGCGCGTTTGATACTGGCAAGCAGCTCACCACCGCCCACCGGCTTCTCGATGAAGTCAGCAGCGCCGGCCTTCATGGCCTGAACCGCGATCGCCACGTCGCTGCTGCCCGTGATCATGATTGCCGGCAGCCCATGGCCAGCCAACCGCCTCAGCAATTCAAGCCCGCTCATTCCCGGCAGGTACGCGTCGATCAACAGGCATGCTCCCGTTCCGGGGCGGTAGTCTTCGAGGAATGCCTCGCAGGACGCAAAGTCCGCGACGGTCCAGCCATTCTGCTCGAGCAGGCTGCGAAGCCCCTCCCGCACATTGCTATCGTCGTCGACAATGAAGATGAGGCGCTCACCCGAAGAGCCGCCCGGTTCGGACTGCGGGGCACCGGCCTGCGATACCGGCAGGAGCCGTTGAATGACCTGCGTCAGCTCGTCCAGCTTCACCGGCTTGTTAAGCTGGACACAGTTCTGCAGCGCGATCTCCCGCAAGGTAAAGGTCGAGATATCGCCGGTCAGGATGATGACCGGGATATCACGATGAAGTTTCTCCCTTACCTTTCCGATGAACTGGAGGCCGGTCAGGCCGTTGGGTAGATTATAGTCTGCGATGATAAGATCAGGCCGGACCGGACCTCGCGTCACCAGTTCAAGCGCTGCGATGCCGTCAGGCGCCGTTGCCGCGCGATGGCCTTCCTCTCCGAGAACGAGTTCCAGGAGGCCGCGCACTTCGGGATCGTCCTCGACGACCAGGATGATGCCCGTCCGGCGAACAGCGTCGGTGCTCCCGTTGTCGACGCCATGCCGATGGTGTTCCAGCTCCGGTGCCATGCCGCCCGGTTGGAGGACGATCTCGATGGCGAAGACCGAGCCCTTGCCCGGACGCGAGCGGACGCGCACCCGATGGCCCAGCAACGTCCCCAGGCGCTGTACGATGGACAGGCCGAGACCAAGGCCGCGGCTCCGCTCGCGCGCGGCGTTGCCGAGCTGATGGTACTCCTCGAAGACCGCCTGAAGCTCTTCGTCGGGGATCCCGACTCCGGTATCCCAGACCTCGATGCTCAGCACGCCGCGGCACCTCCGGCAGCCAAGCAGCACCTTGCCGCGACTGGTGTATTTCAATGCGTTCGACAGCAGGTTGCGGATCATCTGCTCCAGCAGACGCGGATCGCTCTGTATCGTCAGGCTGCACGGGACCGTGCGCAGGACAAGCCCTTGCGCATGCGCGTGATAGGCGAACTCATCCCGGAGCCGGCCGAGCAGATCGTTGATCGGGAAACTGACCACCTCCGGGCGGACAGTGCCGGCCTCGATCTGGTTGATGTCGAGCAGCGCGTTCAGCATCCCGGTCATGGCGCCCAGCGTCTCGTCGAATCGCGCGACCAGCTTCCGTGCCCGCTCACCTTCGACAGTCTTCGCCAGAAGCCCCTGGAGCAGGGCAAGCGTCTGCAGCGGCTGGCGGAGGTCATGGCTCGCGGCGGCGAGGAAGCGCGACTTGGCGGCATTGGCCAGCTCCGCCTGCCGCATGGCTGCCGCGAGTGCGTCCGCCGCGTGCCGCCGGTCGGTAATATCGGCAAAGGTGATGACGACGCCCTCGACTCCGTTGTCCTGAGTCCGATAAGGCAAGACGCGACGGCTGTACCAGGCGCCGTTCTGAGCTTCGATCTCCCGCTCGATCGGTGCAAGAGTCTCAAGCACCGCGCGGGAATCGGTCAGAAGCGCGGCATCGGCAGCCAACGAGTGGAGGTCTGCAAGGGGCCGCCCGACGTCGCTGGGTATGACGCTGAACAGCGACTTGGTGGCTGGCGTGAAGAAGCGAATATTCAGGTCGGTGTCGAGGAACAGCGTAGCGACGTCGGTGCTATAGAGAACATTCTGCAAATCGTTGGATGTTGTGCGCTGCCGTTCCAGGGTCTCGTGGAGCTGGCTGTTGAGGGCGGTCAGCTCCTCGTTGAGCGACTGCAATTCCTCCTTCGAGGTCAGCAGTTCCTCGTTGGTGGATTGGAATTCCTCGTTGACGGACAGGGCCTCTTCGTTGATCGCCTTCTGCTCTTCGCTGGAGATCTCGAGGCTCTGGACCGCGCCCTGCAGCTCCGTCCTCGTGGCTTCGAGCTCCTGCTCAAGCCGGGCCACCAGAGAAGCGTCCGCCGTCGTGATGAGACCCGCTTGCTTGTCCTGTTGGACTGGCTCGTCAACGAAGCAGATCAGCAGCAGTTCATCGCCGTCGGCCGTCACGGGGCGTACGTCTATGTTGAACGATGCCGCATCGCCATCGAGATTCGTCCGGCCACCGGCGATGACAACCCGCGCGTTCTGTTGGCTGGCTTGCTGGATTGCCGCCGCAAGTTTGGCGCGCAGCCCCTGACGGGCGAGGGCGAGCAGGTCGTGCGTCGGATGACCCGGCGCCACGCGCAGATAGCGGTCTGTCGGTCCCAGCGAATAGAGACATTCGTGCTTGCGGTTGATCAAGACCGCCGCCGGGGCGTAGGCCTCCATCACCAGCCGCCGGCAGAGGTCACCAAGAGCGGCTTGTCGCGACAGCGCCCGGCCTGGTCCCGGACGTGGATGGATTCGTCCGCCGTCACCGGTGAGCGAAAACCCGGCGTCTCCCGGGCGGGCGCGGACGATATGTCGGTACAGCCGCTCCGACTTGGCGATCGCCTCGAAGCGGCCTTCCGCGTCGCCGACCGTCTCCGAGCTGCCGAGCAGCAGAACGCCGCCCTCGCGCAGCGCAAAATGGAACAGGGAGATGATCTTGGATTGCGCCTCCGGTGCCAGGTAGATCAGGAGATTGCGGCATGACACCAGGTCGAGACGTGAGAATGGCGGATCGGCCAGCACATCCTGCACGGTGAACACCACCGCCGCGCGCAGTTCGTCCAAGACCCGATAACCGTGGTCTTCGCGCGAAAAGAAGCGTTCCAGTCGCGCCGGCGACACGTCGGCCTCGATCGCCTCGGGATAGAACCCGTCCCTGGCACGCGCGACCGCATCCGCATCGACGTCGGAAGCGAACACCTGCAGCTTGGTGTTCAGCTTCGCTGCCAGGATTTCTTCGCGGAACAGCATCGCGAGTGAATAGGTCTCCTCCCCCGTGCTGCACCCCGCAACCCAGATGCGGATCGGCTGATCGGGCGCGTGGCTGCGGACCAGGTCGGGAATGACCTTCTCAGCCAGAAGATCGAACACCTTCGGATCGCGGAAGAAGCTCGTGACGTTGATCAGCAGGTCCTTGGCCAGCAGGTCGAGTTCGTCCGTGCCGCTGCGCAGGATCTGGATGTACCGATCCATGTGGTCTCTGGCGATTCCGGCCAGCGCCATGCGCCGCTCGACGCGGCGCTGCTGGGTGCCCTGCTTGTATAGTCTGAAATCATGGGCCGTTTTCGTCCGCAGCAGCTCGATGATTTCGGGCAGGGGGAGTTTTTCCGAGGCCTGCGGAGGTGAACCGCCCTGCGCCTGGCGCTGGCTGTATTCGACCAGCGCTTCCGGGATTTTCGCCGTCGGAAGGACAAGGTCAACCGCGCCTGTCTTGATCGCGCTGCGCGGCATGCCGTCATAGGCCGCTTCGCCGGGCTCCTGCGCGATCACCAGCCCGCCTGTCTCCTTCACGGCCATCAGTCCAAGGCTGCCATCGGCGCCGGTGCCCGAAAGGACCACACACGCGGCGCGCGGACCGTAGTGCCCGGCCAGCGAGTACAGCAGGAAGTCGAATGGCAGCCGCGCACCGTGGCGCGCTTGCGGTTGCGAGAGGTGCAGGGCGCCGTTGCTGACGGACAGATAGGTGCCTGGCGGGATCACATATACGTTATTTGGTTCGATCGGCACACCGTCGGTGGCTTGCTGCACCGTCATCGGGGTGTGGCCGGCCAGCAGATCCACCATCATGCTTTCGTGAGTCGGATCGAGATGCTGGATCAGAATGAAAGCCATGCC
>Ga0302156_10000517_pt1 | contig 36683 bp, 27 predicted proteins | sample I_Bog_N3_2_FD_193503 | JGI IMG/M metagenome (GOLD analysis project Ga0302156, IMG submission 193503) | Peat permafrost microbial communities from Stordalen Mire near Abisko, Sweden - I_Bog_N3_2 | ecosystem: Environmental > Terrestrial > Soil > Wetlands > Peat | place: Sweden: Abisko, Stordalen... | reverse complement strand
ACATCACTGGGAACCCCGCAGGGGCCGGGCTTTTGCGGTCGCCTTCTTTTGCTTACCTTTTCTTGGCGAAGCAAGAAAAGTAAGTAGCTGCCGGGCTACCCCCGGCAACGCACTCTCGTCCGAAGAGCACAAAGCATTAGCAGCCCACGCAAGTAGAGTACTTGACGAGCTCATTGCATCGCGCCCATACTTATCGCGTCCCCGAGAAAGAGGGGGCCGAGTTTGGAAGCTCGATTGACACAAGGCGGACACCCGCCTCCCAAGGCGTTTTTTTTCGTCTGTACCATGTCGCACCTTCTATGGGCGGCAATGGTAGGGAGGCTTCGGCCTGCCGGTTTCCTTGTGCGCCGGTCTTCCAACCTTGCCATTTGCCGCCCACCCCGTTTGGAAGCGGGGCGCGGTTTAACCATCGCACAAGGACTCACATATGCCCAGCACCAACACGCCTGACCAAAATCCCATCCCCCCAACCCACGAAGATTTCCACTGGATTCACGGTCCCGGCAAAGACGCCTGCAACGCTGATTTCATCGAACTCACACGCGACATCTCAGCAGGTGTGAGCACCTGTCTGCAAATCATTTTTCGCAGTGAATTGGTGAGAGAGACGAATCTCGATAGCGAACCGGAGCAAGCATCTCAGCCCCCGATAGGGAAAACCGACAGCGCCAATTTGTTGCGCCTCTCGCTGGCTGCAACAACACTGCTACGCCAGTTATCGGACGAGCGTATTGAACGGCTCAACCAGCGGCCTGCTCAATAGCGCATCGACTACTTAGCCCACCCCAGCGGCCGCCCCAAGGTAAAGTTATCGTCGCTGCGGGTGCGCCCATACCAGTCCCCGCCCATGCGCGATAACAGATCCAGTCTGACCGGATCAGGCAACTGCTTGTCATTGAGAATGGTCTCGTCGAAATGCGCTGCCAGTACGCGAGCCAGGATAATGTGGCAAGACGGCGCAGTTGCCGGATAGGGGGTGCAACTGACGACTTCGCATTCCAGACTGACCGGCGCCTGCGCCACGCGTTGCGGCTTGACCAGTGTCGATGGCAGTGCAGCAATCTGGCCGCGCTCGAATTCGCTGATTTCGGGACCATACGAAAACGAGGTTTCACTCATGGCATCGGCCATCTCGTGACAGGCCAGGTTGACCACCAACTGACCGCTTTCCATGGCATTGCGCACCGTATCCTTGAAGCTGCCATCGCGTTGCACCAGCGGTGAAATCATGATGGTGGGCGGGTTGCCGGTAATCATCTGAAAGAAACTGAAGGGGGCCAGATTATGCACACCGGCTGCCGACACAGTCGAGACCCAGGCAATCGGACGCGGGATGACGGCCGAGGCCAGCCAGCTATAAGCTTGACGCGGCTCTAGTTGGGAAAAATCGAGAAACATAATTACTCCTGGTTGAGATGGCAACGATGCGCGAGCGGCGTCCCCGGTATACTGCGGCCATTGTGTGCAAGCACTGCCGGGAAATCAAGCCGCTTTCTTTTATATGACACTTTCAAGTTTGCTCGTACAGCTGATCAACGGCCTGGCCGATGCGTCTTCCATGTTTCTGGTGGCGGCAGGTTTGTCCCTGATTTTTGGCGTGACGCGTATCGTCAATTTTGCCCATGGCTCGTTTTACATGCTGGCCATTTTCATCGCCTATACCTTGGTCGATCGTATCGGTGCCAGCCCTTTGGGTTTTTGGGGCGCACTGCTGCTGGCATCCTTGGCAGTGGCCTTGCTCGGCGCACTGGTGGAGATGCTGGTATTGCGCCGCATTTATCGTGCGCCTGAGTTGCTGCAATTGCTGGCGACCTTTGCGCTGGTGCTGATCATCAAGGATGCGGCTCTGTATCTGTGGGGGCCGGAAGATTTATTTGGTCCACGCGCACCGGGTCTGGCCGGATCGGTCGACTTTCTTGGCCGCCGACTGGCGCAATACGATCTGCTGCTGATCGTCATTGGTCCGTTGGTGCTGGTGTTGCTGTGGTTGCTGCTCAATCGTACACGCTGGGGTACGCTCATTCGCGCGGCCACGCAAGATCGCGAGATGGTCGCCGCGCTCGGCGTCAATCAGGCCTGGTTGTTTACCGGGGTGTTTGCATTGGGCTGCTTTCTGGCCGGTCTGGGCGGCGCGTTGCAGGCACCGCGCATGCCTGCCAATCTGGCGCTGGATCTGGATACCATTGCCAACGCTTTCGTGGTGGTGGTGGTCGGTGGCATGGGTTCCATGAGTGGCGCTTTTCTGGCAGCGCTGCTGATTGCTGAAATCAAGGCGCTGTGTGTGGCGCTGGGTGTGGTGTCATTCGGTGGCATCGAGATCTCGTTTTCCAAGTTGACGCTGGTGGTGGAATTCATGGTGATGGCGGTGGTGCTGGTGTTGCGGCCATGGGGATTGCTGGGCAAGCCGCAGGCGCAGGTGCGTGCTTTGACCGATGTCCAGCCGCCTTTGCGTGCGGCTGGACGCTGGCAGCGCCGCGCCGGTTGGCTGTTGTTGGTGTTGTTACTGGCGGCGCCGTTGTTGTCGCGGCAGTTTCCTTATTTGACGGTGTTGCTGGTGGAAATATTGATCGCGGTCTTGTTCGCAGCCAGTCTGCATTTCATCATGGGGCCGGGTGGCATGCATTCTTTCGGCCATGCTGCCTATTTCGGTCTGGGGGCATATGCGGCGGCGCTGGTGTTGTTGCGGCTGCATTTGCCGATGACCGTGGCTTTGCTGGCGGGGCCGCTGGCTGGCGCTGGCGGGGCTTTGCTGTTCGGCTGGTTTTGCGTGCGCTTGTCAGGTGTGTATCTGGCCATGCTGACGCTGGCATTTGCCCAGATCGTCTGGGCCATCGTATTTCAATGGGATGAGGTGACCGGCGGCAGCAACGGCCTGGTGGGCGTTTGGCCGGCACCGTGGGCGGCTGCGCCGGTGGTCTATTACTACCTGGCACTGGCGTTCAGTGTGGCGGGTGTGCTGTTGTTGCGGCGTGTGGTATTTGCACCTTTCGGTTTGGCCTTGCGGGCCTCGCGTGATTCCGCCTTGCGCGCGCAGGCCATTGGTATTGATGTGCGTCGCATGCAGTGGTTAGCGTTTGTGCTGGCCGGTACGGTGTGCGGCATGGCGGGTGCTTTGTTCGCTTTTTCCAAGGGCAGTATTTCTCCTGATGCCATCAGCATCGGCCGTTCGGTTGATGGTCTGGTGATGGTGATGCTGGGCGGCGTGCAGACGTTGTTGGGACCTGTGGCCGGGGCCGTGGCATTTACTTGGTTGCAGGATCTGATTGCACGCGAGACTGATTATTGGCACGCCTTACTGGGGCTGACGATACTGGTATTGGTGTTGTTGTTTCCTGCCGGTCTGGCCGGTGCTTTTCAGCGTTTTGTACAACGGGAGCCATCATGAGCGACAGTCTGTTGCAGGTGCGCCATCTACATAAGCGCTTCGGTGGGGTGCAGGCACTCGATGATGTCTCCTTCGATTTGCCGGCCGGACAATTGCTGGCTTTGCTGGGCCCGAATGGTGCGGGGAAATCGACCTGCTTCAATATCATCAACGGGCAGGCGCGTGCCGATAGTGGTGCAGTGCTCTTCGATGGTCGCGATATCGCCGGTCTGCCGCCGCGCCAGATCTGGCAGCAAGGTATCGGCCGCACGTTTCAGGTGGCGGCGACCTTTGCTTCGCTGACGGTGCTGGAGAATGTGCAGGCCGCCTTGTTGTCGCGTGAGCGCAAGCTGTGGCAGTGGTGGCGGCCGGCGGCTTCCTTGTATCGTGAGGAGGCGCTGGATTTGCTGGAGCAGGTTGGCATGGCCGATCAGGCCGACCGTGCCGGCAGCGTACTGGCCTATGGTGATGTCAAGCGCGTGGAGCTGGCCATGGCATTGGCGCAGCGTCCACGTTTGCTGCTCATGGATGAACCTACCGCCGGGATGGCGAGTGCCGAGCGGCATGCATTGATGGCGCTCACGCGCAGACTGGTCGATGAGCGCGGTCTGGCGGTGTTGTTTACCGAGCACAGCATGGATGTGGTGTTTGCCTTCGCTGACCGCATGATTGTGCTGGCGCGCGGTAAGGTCATTGCCGCCGGCGACGGTGAGACGATACGTCGGGATGCGCAGGTGCAGCAGGTTTATTTTGGTAACGCTACCGCTGCGGGGAGCGCTGCATGAGCACAAGTGAACCAGTTTTGCAGGTTGAGGGGCTCAATGCTTTTTATGGACGCGCGCAGGCCTTGTTTGACGTCGGCTTGAATGTGCATCGCGGCGAGGTGGTGGCCTTGCTGGGACGTAATGGCGCCGGTAAATCGACCACCATGAAGGCCTTGATGGGTTTACTCCCGCATACCCGTGGCAAGGTGCTCTTGCGCGGACAAGACATCAGCGCGGTGCAGCCCCATCGTATTGCGCGCATGGGCATGGGTTATGTGCCGGAAGAACGGCGCATCTTCAGCGACTTGAGCGTGCTGCAAAATCTGGAAGTCGGGCGGCAGCCGCCGCGCGTGGATGCGGTGAACTGGAGTCCTGAGACACTGTTTGCGCTATTCCCGAATCTGGGCGAGATGCCGCACCGTGCCGGCGCGCAGATGAGCGGCGGTGAGCAGCAGATGCTGACGGTGGCACGCACGCTCATGGGCAATCCTTATCTGATATTGCTGGATGAGCCTTCCGAAGGCGTGGCGCCGGTGATTGTGGCGCAGATGGCACAGATGATTTTGCAGCTCAAGCGTGCCGGCATGTCCATTCTGCTGTCGGAGCAAAACCTGCATTTCGCCGCGCAGGTCAGTGATCGTGCCTATGTACTGGAAAACGGCCATGTACGTCATCAGGCAAGTATGGCGCAGCTGGCGGCAGATGAGACCGTGCGGCGTACTTATCTGGGGCTGTAATTCCATCTTTGCTTGTCCTGCGGCAATCATGTTGTTTCACCATTCAGGTAAACCCTGATATCCCGACGCTGGCATAGAGCAGAGAATCTGTTCATTCATTGGCGTTATGCCAAAAACACTCGTCGGGAGAGCAATATGAAGAACTGGAAAATCAGTCTGCGCCTGAGCCTTGGTTTCGCAGTGGTACTTGCTTTGCTTGTTGCTGGTTCCATTTTTGGTTTGCGACAGATGGCGAGCCAGAATGCGCGGGTTGAGTTTTTGACCTCGGTTGATGAAGGAAAATTATTGGCTTTGAGCAAGGTACAGTTTGCCGTAGGACTGCGCGCCATCGCAGCGCGCAATCTGGTATTGCTCACTAACGCTACGGCGCAGCAAGGTGACATTGCATTGGTCACGCAAGCGCAGAAGGACATCGATAGTGGCTTCGCACAATTGGATCAACTCATGCGCGATCCCCTCGACGCTAGCGACGACGAGCGCCACATGCTGCAACAACTGCGTGCTCTGGAAGCTCAATACCTGCCGATTGCCAACAACATTGCTCATCTGGCAACCACGCAGCAAACCGATGCCGCCAAGGCTGCACTGATCCGTGACTGCATGCCACTTTTGACACAAGTGATTGCGCACATTTCCAACTTCAATACATTGATGCGCACTAACGCCAATACCAATATGGTGATTGCACAGGCGGCTTACGAAACTTCCAAGTGGACTCTCGTGAGCATCGCTGCATTTTCTCTGGTGCTGGGTTCGCTGATTGCCTGGCGTCTGACGCTGTCGATCTCGCGGCCACTGAAGCAGGCTGTGATCGTCGCACAGAACGTCAGTGCCGGCGACCTCACCAGTGTCATCAGCGTCGACAGCGAGGACGAATTCGGTCAACTGATGCGCGCCTTGAAGGACATGAACGACAATCTGCAGCACATCGTAGGTGATGTGCGCAGCGGTACCGAAACCATTGCGACAGCGTCGGCTGAAATTGCCAGCGGCAATCTGGACCTGTCGTCCCGTACTGAACAGCAAGCGGGCGTATTGGAGGAAACGGCCTCAGCGATGGAAGAGCTGACCGCGACCGTCAAACAAAATGCAGAGAATGCCATGCAGGCCAATAAATTGGCGGAATCGGCTTCGGCCATCGCCGTCAAGGGTGGCGCGGTGGTCTCCCGTGTGGTCGATACCATGGCGTCGATCAATCAATCGTCGAAGAAAGTGGTCGATATCATCGGTGTGATCGACGGCATCGCCTTTCAGACCAATATCCTGGCCTTGAATGCTGCGGTGGAAGCGGCTCGTGCCGGTGAGCAAGGTCGTGGTTTTGCGGTGGTCGCCACCGAGGTGCGCAGCTTGGCTCAGCGTTCAGCGTCTGCTGCCAAGGAAATCAAGGCATTGATCGGCGACTCGGTCCAAAAGGTCGAGGCCGGCGCGGTGTTGGTCGATGAAGCGGGAGCCACTATGGGTGAAATTCTGGAGAGCGTCAAACGTGTCACCAGCATCATGAATGAAATCAGTTCAGCCAGCCATGAGCAAACCATGGGTATCGAACAGATCAACCAGGCGATTAGCCAAATGGATGAGGTGACGCAACAAAATGCCGCATTGGTCGAAGAAGCGGCCGCTGCTGCTGCGTCGATGCAGACGCAAACCGGCAATCTGGCCGAGGTCGTAGCGGTGTTCAAACTGAACAAACAGCAGGTGACGACAGCGATGTCGAATGCTGCGCCAAAGCACAAGGAAGCTGCTCGTGCGCCAGTGCATCAATTGAATCGGCAGGTAAGCGCACCGTTGGTGTCCTTGGAAGAACTTGGCTACGCGGCCTGAGCGCCGCCGGCATGTGCAGCAGGTACAGTGAAGAGGATTGATTAAGGAGAGTTTGTGTAGTGGGGTGAGCAGATGGGGTGCGGTGTGCGCAAGCAAGACCTCATCGCCGATGTGACGAGCGTCGGCTCTGCTTGGGCGGCCTGCAGCAATGCATGCCGCCCTTTTTTGTTGGCACGTTAGCCGACCGGTAGCGCGGTTTTGTACTTGACTTGCTTAAGCGCGAAGCTGGAACGGATATTCTTGATGCCGGGGATTTTGGTGAGATGGTCCAGAATGAAGTGCTCCAGCGCTTGCAGATCCGGCACCACGATACGTAGCAGATAGTCTTCATCGCCGGTCATCAGATAGACCTCCATGACTTCATCAAAGACGCTCACGGCTGCCTCGAACTGCGCCAATGCCTGCGACTCTTGTTTTTCCAGACTGACCTTGACGAAGACATTGACCTTCAAGCCCAGCAGGAGAGGGTTCCCCAGCGCGACATAGCGCGAGATGATGCCTTCGTTCTCCAGCCGTTTGACTCGGGCCAGGGTGGGCGAGGGCGACAGATTGATCTTGCTTGCCAGTTCCAGATTGCTGATGGCGCTGTTGTCTTGTAATAGCTTGAGAATGCGCAGATCAATGGCGTCGAGTTCCATATGAGAAATTTCTCGCTGTAAATTGGATATTTTCAGCATATTATTCTGTAAACGGCGACTGTGGTCAGCTATTTCAGTGACTCATTCCGTGTCAATCGGCGTAAAGTAATCCCAAATCAAACAGGGAGAGCAACGTGGAAATGTCATCCGCCGGTGAGTTCGCCAAGGACGTCGATATCGATGCGCAGGAGACGCAGGAGTGGCTGCAGGCGCTGCAAGGCGTGCTGCAGGAGGTCGGTCCCGACCGTGCGCGGTTTTTGCTCTCACGTCTGAGCGCAGCGGCGCAGCAGTGGGGTATCAATTGGCGCGATGCGCGCAATACGCCGTATATCAATACCATTCGTCCTGAGCAGGAGCCGCCGTTTCCGGGGGGATCGGACGCGCAGGCAATCGAAGAACATCTGGCTACCGTGATGCGCTGGAATGCGCTGGCCATGGTGGTGCGTGCCAACCGCGCCTATGGCGAGTTGGGCGGACACATTGCCAGTTATGCCTCGGCGGCCGATTTGTTCGAAGTGGGCTTCAATCATTTCTTCCGTGCGCGTGATGCGCAGTTTGCCGGTGATCTGGTGTATTTTCAGCCGCATTCGGCACCGGGAATTTATGCGCGCGCCTTTCTCGAAGGCGCATTGAACGAAGAAGATCTGGTTTTTTACCGGCGTGAAATTGAAGCCGCCAAGCATGGCCGACAAGGTTTGTCCTCTTACCCGCATCCTTGGCTGATGCCGAACTTCTGGCAGTTTCCGACGGGCTCCATGGGCATAGGTCCGATCAATGCGATTTATCAGGCGCGTTTTTTGCGCTACCTGGAACATCGTGGTCTGTTGCCCGATCAAGGGCGCAAGGTGTGGGGTGTGTTTGGCGACGGCGAGATGGATGAGCCGGAATCGCTGGCGGCATTAAGTCTGGCTTCGCGGGAAAAACTCGACAACCTGATTTTCGTGGTCAACTGTAATTTGCAACGCCTGGACGGCCCGGTGCGCGGCAATGGTCACATCGTCGATGAACTGGAAACCTTGTTTGCCGGTGCCGGCTGGCATGTCGTCAAATTATTGTGGGGTTCCGATTGGGACAGTTTGTTTGCGCGCGATCAGGATGGCGACTTGATTGATGCCCTCAATCGCACGGTCGACGGCCAATTGCAAACTTTTGCTGCCAATGATGGTGCTTTCAACCGCGAGCATTTCTTCGGACAGAACGCGGCCACACGCAAGATTGCCGCGTCGCTCACCGACGAAGAAATCAACCGCCTGCGCCGCGGCGGCCACGACATGAAAAAAATCCATGCTGCCTATCAGGCGGCAGCCAGTCACACTGGTCAGCCCACCGTGATTCTGGCGCAGACCAAGAAAGGCTATGGCATGGGTGCGGCCGGCGAAGGCAAGATGACGACCCATCAACAGAAGAAGCTCGATGGAGATGTCTTGATCGCTTTCCGCAACCGCTTCAAGTTGCCGCTGTCGGATGAGCAATGCACGAATCTGGCGTTTTACAAGCCGGCCGCCGACAGTGCTGAAATGAAGCATCTGCTGGCGCGTCGCGCGGCTCTGGGCGGTCATATGCCACGCCGCAACGTGGTGCCGGTGCAGCGCAGTGTGCCGCCGCTGGAAACGCATGCCCGCTTCGCGCTGGACGCCGAAGGACGCGAGATGTCGAGCACCATGGCGCTGGTGCGCATGCTCGGCAGCATGCTCAAGGACCCTGAATTAGGTAAATACGTGGTTCCCATCGTCGCCGATGAAGCGCGCACCTTCGGCATGGCCAATCTGTTTCGTCAGGTCGGCATTTATTCTTCGCAGGGGCAGTTGTATGAGCCGGAAGATATCGGTTCGATTCTGTCTTATCGGGAAGCCAAGGATGGTCAGATTCTGGAAGAGGGAATTACCGAAGCCGGCGCCATTTCGTCATGGACGGCGGCGGCCACCAGTTATGCTGTGCATGGTTTGCCGATGTTGCCGTTCTATATCTATTACTCGATGTTTGGCTTCCAGCGTATCGGCGACTTGATCTGGGCCGCCGCTGATCAGCGTGCGCGCGGTTTCTTGATCGGTGCGACGTCCGGTCGTACCACCTTGGGCGGTGAAGGTTTGCAGCATCAGGATGGCAGCAGCCATGTGATGGCGGCGGGGATTCCCAACTGTATCTCGTATGACCCGGCCTATGCCTATGAAATGGCGGTAATTGTCGATGAAGGCATGCGCCGCATGCTGGAGCGTAATGAAGACGTGTTTTATTACGTCACCGTCACCAATGAAAATGAAGTGCAGCCCAATATGCCGGCCGATCCTGCGGTGCGCGACGGCATCTTGCGCGGCATGTACTGTCTGCAGGGCAATGCGCAGGCGCAAGTGCGTCTGCTGGCAGCCGGTCCCTTGCTCAAGGAGGCGCTGGCGGCGGCGCAGTTGCTGCAGACGCAGTTTGCTGTGAGCGCCGAAGTCTGGAGCGTGACCAGCTTTACCGAGCTCGCGCGTGACGGCATTGCGGCAGAACGTGCGCAGCGTCTGGCCCCGGGCGGTCATGCTGTGCCTTATGTCACCGCGCAATTGCAAGCGAGCGCGGCACCTGTGGTGGCAGTCAGTGACTATGTGCGTACGCTATCTGAAAGTATTCGCGCCTATGTGCCGGCTTCGTACGTGACTTTGGGTACCGACGGCTTCGGGCGCAGTGATACACGCGCCAATCTGCGCGATTTCTTTGAAGTGGATGCGCGCTGGATCGCTTATACCGCCCTCACGGAAGTGTGGGGCGCCGATGTTACCCGCTTGCGCGAGGCCGCGACGACACTTGGCATCGACGTGAGCAAACCGATCTCAACATCGGTGTAGAACAAGTATTGCTTCAATAGGCCTCGGTCATCGCGGGCTGTGGGCGCTAACAATCATGGTTCAGACGATTGTTTGTTAGCGCCACTATCGAATTTTGGTCAAAGTACACCGCAGGCCAAACGCGCTCCACCACCGCCCAGCATAGCCGGATGATCACTATGGTTGTCTGCGCCGAGATGGACCATCAGTGAATGCCCCGCCAAGTCAATTGCTTTCAGGCGCGGCGCTAATACGGGTTGCGTTACGGTGCCGTTGGCATCTGCGTATAACGCTGGCAGGTCACCTTTATGACCTTTGCTATTGTATGGACCCAGGTGCAAGCCTGTTTTTTCTGGATCCCAATGTCCACCAGCGCCGGCGCCCGCGACCATTTTTCCGTCGACCAATGCCGGATCACAACTGGCTCGGTCATGTACATGAAAGCCATGCACGCCCGGTGGAAGTCCAGATAATTGTGGTGTTAAAAGCAGCCCATATGGGGTGTCTTCGTATTGCACGTTTCCGGCTTTTCCTGTTATGCCATTGCTGTCAATGAAGTTGAGCTCGACATTACCTGCACTGGCAGCAATTGATAAAGTAACGAGGGGTAATAGCAATAATGATTTCATCGGTTTAATATCCTTATAGGTTGAGTTGCCAAGCGGCAAGAATCTGAATGATCTCAAAATACGTTGCATAAAGAAATTCAATTAAAACTATTATCTTCATAGCTGCTGCGATTGCATCGGAGAAATATAGAATCCATAAAATCAATGCTGACCGAAGAAGGCAATTCGTCATGGCGCTACAGTTGCTGCTTCAGACGGGCACTGTTATTGATTGCTGCTATAGTAAAACTCCTCCGCTTCCGTACAGTCCTGCTGACATAAACAGTGCGCTGACGCAGCGATTCCACCTCAAGGAGTAAGGCAAATGGCAGCACCGAAAAAAATCGCATTGGTTACCGGCGCCGGGTCCGGGATCGGCAGGCAGATCGCGCTGGCGCTGCTGCGCGATGGTTACGGCGTGACGCTGGCCGGACGCCGCCGTGATGCACTGGAAGAAACCGTCAAGATTGCCGCTGAGTTTGGCACTCATGCTTTGGTCGCGCCGGCCGATGTCAGCGATGCTGATTCCGTGAAAAATTTGTTTGTGCAAGCCAAGGCACATTTTGGTCGGCTTGATTTGTTGTTCAATAATGCCGGCATCTCTTCCTTGCGCTCGTCGATTGAAGACATCAGCGTGGAGCAGTGGAAGGCCGTGGTCGATATCAATTTGACCGGTGCTTTCCTGTGCACCCAGGAAGCCTTCCGTATCATGAAGGAGCAAGCACCGCGCGGCGGGCGCATCATCAACAATGGCTCGATCTCGGCGCACGTGCCGCGGCCGTTCTCTGCACCTTATACCGCGACCAAGCATGCCATTACCGGGCTGACCAAATCCACGTCGCTCGATGGTCGTCGTTACGACATTGCCTGCGGTCAGATCGATATCGGCAATGCCGCCACCGACATGACGGCGCGTATGCAAACCGGCACCATGCAGGCCGACGGTTCCATCCAGGTCGAGCCGACCATGCATGTCGAGCATGTGGGCAAGGCGATTTTGTATATGGATAGTTTGCCGCTTGATGCCAATGTGCAGTTCATGACGGTCATGGCCACCAAGATGCCGTTTATCGGACGCGGCTGAAACCTGTCTGATGAGTTGCAACAGGCGCGCTGTCGTTGACCGACGGCGTGTTTTTATGTACGGCTGGCGGGTGTTTTGAGGCCGTTCCAGCGTGGCGTCATGGCATGTTCAATGGCGAACAGATCGAGCACCCGGCCGATGGTGTGATCGACCATTTCTTCTATCGACTGCGGTCGATGATAAAAGCCCGGCAGCGGCGGAAAGATGATGCCGCCCATTTCGGTGACGGCCGTCATGTTGCGCAGGTGCGCCAGATTGAATGGCGTTTCACGCACCATCAATACCAGCCGACGGCGTTCTTTCAACACCACATCGGCGGCGCGCGTAATCAGGTTGTCCGATAAACCATGCGCGACAGCGGCCAGTGTTTTCATGGAACAGGGGGCGACGATCATGCCACTGGATGAGAACGAGCCGCTGGCAATCGAGGCACCGACATCGCGTACGGGATGCACGACGTCGGCCAAGGCTTCGACGTCTTTGCGGCTCATGTCGAGTTCCTGGTGCAGATTGAGAACGCCGGCATCGGACACCAATAAATGTGTTTCGATCGCCGACGCACGCAACACTTGCAGCAGACGCACACCATAAGCCACGCCGGTGGCACCAGTGATGGCAACAATCAGGCGCTCTGGGGAGCGTGCGGCAGCAGTCGTTGACACGTAGAGAGCGTTAAGCCTTGAACAGGTTTTGCAGCTCGCCGGCTTCGTACATTTCGTTCATGATGTCAGAGCCGCCGATGAACTCGCCCTTGACATACAGTTGCGGAATGGTCGGCCAGTTCGAGTATTCCTTGATGCCTTGACGTACGTCGGCATTTTCCAGTACGTTGACGGTGACGATATTTTCGGCGCCGCTGGCTTTGAGCAACTGGATGGCCTTGCCCGAAAAGCCGCATTGCGGAAATTGTGCCGTGCCTTTCATGAACAGCACGACAGGGTTGGCGGTAACGGTTTCTTTGATCCAGGATTGCACTTCGCTCATGACTACACCTTCAAAAAGTTCACAATGCCGACATTATAGGGAAAAGCGGGCCGTTGCGTTGAACCGCAAGCGATAGCACTTACCGGTAGAACAGCGAGTGTTGCTCTCAGGGAAATGGTCGAGGTAATGTTGTTACCGCAATAATTTTCGTTTGAGCAAAATCAAGAGGGAAATAGCTAAATTGTTTAGATTTTTTCGCGCGAATGCTTGATTGTCCAAAAAACAAGAAAGGGCGCTGTTGCGCCCTTTTTTCTATGGTAGCTCAGGCTACCGGTTCAGGATGATCACGTGGCCGCTGCGGAGATGACTTCTTCCGGCAGGCGTTTTGCCATCGAGTGATGATTTTGCACTTGGTCCTTATGCTTGATGACCTGGCGATCCAGCTTGTCGATCAATGTGTCAATAGCAGCATAGAGATCATGCGCAATGCTTTCGACATGTAAGTCCTTACCTTTGATATGAACGTTGATTTCCGCTTTTTGGCGCTTTTCTTTTTCTGTCAGCTTGTCGACACTGAGAATCACGCTGATATCAATGACGTGATCAAAATGGCGTTTGATGCGCTCCAGTTTGTTTTGCACGTATTCGCGGATGGCGGGTGTCAATTCGAGGTGGTGGCCACTAATGGTCAGATTCATACAGCACTCCTATCGTGAGTTTGCCGGAGGTTCCAAGGCGACGTCTGCTTGCTTGTGAAACATGACGCCAGAACACAGCAACAGATGCAGTTACTACAGAAACTACAGAAAAACTTAAATGGATTTGCGGAGATTGACAGGGGGAATTTTCAGCACTTCGCGGTATTTTGCGACCGTTCTGCGCGCAACCACCATTCCTTGTTCTGCCAACATGTCTGCAATCTTGCTATCAGAAAGTGGAATCTTAGGGTCTTCTGCTCCTATCAGTTGTTTGATGAGAGCCCGTATCGCGGTGGAAGATGCTTCGCCTCCTGCTTCCGTTGCAACGTGGCTGCCGAAGAAATACTTCAACTCAAACATACCATGCGGAGTCAGCATGTATTTCTGAGTTGTAACACGAGAAATGGTGCTCTCGTGTAGACCCAGTGTATCAGCTATTTCACGCAACACAAGGGGTCTCATGGCGACCGCGCCGTGTGAGAAAAAATTGCGTTGTCGCTCTACTATTGCCTGGGCGACACGCAAAATGGTGTCAAAGCGCTGACGCATATTTTTGATCAGCCATTTGGCTTCCTGCAACTGAGAGCCGAGCGAGCCGTCCCCTTTGTTTTGCTTGATGGCATTGGCATACATGGCGTTGACGCGCAGACGTGGCATCACGTCATGATTGAGCAGAACCTGCCAGCCGTCCTTGGTTGCTTTGACAATTACGTCGGGCACCACATAGTCGGCACCTTCGGCGGCGAAGGAACTGCCAGGGTGCGGATGGCATTGGCGGATCACCACTTGCGCTTCGCGCAGGTCTTCATCGTCGCAGCCAAGCGCTTTCTTGATCTTGTTGAAATCGCGCTGGGCAAACAGCTGCAGGTAATCTTCCACAATGGTCAGCGCCAGCCGGCGCGTGACAAAGGGAACTTTCGGCATGGCCTTGATCTGCAATGCCAGACATTCGGAGGCGCTGCGCGCACCGATGCCGGATGGATCAAAACTTTGTAGCAACTTGAGCGCAATGGTGAGTTCTTCCGGCACAATGTCTAGCTCTTGCGGCAGCCGGGCATGAATGTCGTCGAGTGACTCTTCGAGGTAGCCTTGTTCGTCGAGCGCATCGATGAGCAGTTCGACCAGGGCGCGATCACGCAGTATGCGTACCGTCAGACGGGCTTGCTCGAGCAGATGTTCGCGCAGCGTGACACCATGCCCTTCGAGTTGTGGACGGGAGTCTTCATCCTCGGGGGCCTTGCCGGTACGGGCGACGTCATCAAAACTCCAATCCGTGTCGCCGCTGACGTGGTCGTCGCCACCCAGGCTGTCACCGGCGTCGCGTGTTTCGCTTTCACTACTGCTGTTGCTGACGACGGTGTCGGCGGCTTCTGCCTGTGCGGCCGGCGTTGAGCTGATGGCGCCGTCGGCCAACAGGCGCACGGAATTGTCGAGGGCGTCGTCGAGCCGTTCCAGCAGCGGATTGTCCGACAGGATTTGTTCCAGTTCCTGATGCAGCTCCAGCGTGGACAATTGCAGTAGCCGGATCGACTGCTGCAATTGCGGCGTCAATGCCAGATGCTGCGATGTACGTAACTGGAGGGATTGTTTCATTGACTCGTGGTCCGCTACATGCGGAAATGTTCGCCGAGATACACGCGGCGTACAGATTCGTTGGCAATGATGTCATCCGGGCTGCCACTGGCCAGCACAGTACCCTGATTGATGATGTAAGCGCGATCGCAGATGCCTAGTGTCTCGCGTACGTTATGGTCGGTGATGAGCACGCCGATGCCGCGTTCCTTGAGGAAGCGCACAATGCGTTGAATTTCGATCACAGCAATCGGATCAATACCGGCGAAGGGTTCGTCAAGCAGCACGAAGCGCGGATCGGTGGCTAGTGCACGGGCGATTTCAACACGCCGGCGTTCGCCGCCTGAGAGTGACAGGGCTGGATTTTCGCGCAATTTTTCGATTTGCAGTTCGTGCAACAAGCTGTTGAGGCGACCTTCGATTTCATCGCGGCTCAATGGCTTGCCGTTTTCCTTGCGTAACTCCAGCACGGCACGGATATTGTCTTCCACGGTGAGCTTGCGAAACACCGAGGCTTCCTGCGGCAGATAGGACAGCCCCATGGTGGCGCGTTCGTGAATCGGCAGACGGGAGATGGCGGCGCTGTCCAAATAGATCTCGCCGCCGTCGGAGGGCACCAATCCAACGATCATGTAGAACGAGGTGGTCTTGCCGGCGCCGTTGGGGCCGAGCAGGCCGACTACTTCGCCGCTGGCTACTTCAAGTGAGACGTCGCTCACCACTTGGCGCGCGCCATAGCTTTTCTTCAGGCCGCGTACGACCAGGGAGCTGATTGTCATCTTACGGGGCCTTGGATGGGGCGATACGGGGCTGAATAATGGCGGTGATATGGCCGCTGCCCGGTTTGCTTTCGCCCGTATTGGTGTTGTTGACTGAGTAGAACTCGGCGCGGCTGTCATAGGAGATGAACTCGCCGTTGACTTCGTCGGTGACTCTGGGGCCATCCATACGTTGCATGTGTGCGCGTGTAAATAATTTCGAAATTTCGGTCTTTTCGCTGTACTCAATGCGCTCGGCTTGCCCTTCGATCCACAAATCAGGGCCGCCGTCACGCTTTTGCCGGAAGAAGGCCAACTGGCCTGGAGCGGCATACAGGACAGCAAATTCATAACCGGCCGGATCGGTAGTCAACACCACCTTGCCCGCTTTGATCAACAGTGTGCCGCGCGTGAGCACGACATTGCCGGTGAAGGTTTTGACCTGCCTGACATCGTCATACACCATTTGCTCTGATTCGATGCGCGTTGGCTTGTCAGTGTCGGCCTTTTCAGCGTGAACAAGAGTGCTGGTGCTCATCAGCAGAGCAGTCAGCAGAGGTAACGACAGATGGGAAAAAGTTGGTTTCATATCATCCTGCGCAAGTAGCTTATTTGGTTTTTCCGACGCTAGTGGACGGCAGTAGGCGTGGCTGGTAAAGGCCGCGAACATCATGTAACAACTCGAACTGGCCAATGGCATCATTGATGATCATGCCGGTGCCGGTCATGATCGATTCGCCCATGGTGATGACTGCCGGCAAGTCGGTTCTGGCAATGTCATCGTCGGGTAGCAGCAATAGATATTCGGTCGACAGATGCATGTTTTCGCTGGTACTGGTAGCGGCACGATTGGCATTGACGTCGTCGTACATATGAATCTTGCTGTTGTTGTCTTCAATTCTGGCGCGCTTGGAACGCAGTGTCATGGCTGGCTTGGCAGGATCCAGGCTGGTGATGAGCGGCAGTGTGATTTCAAAAGAATCATCTTGCGGGAAATGCACCATTTTGTCGCCGATGATGTTGTAGCGCGGCTGGCCGGTCACGGCCATTTTGACGTAGTTGAATTTTTCAAGATAGTAGTCTGGTTTGCTGCGCGGCAGCGCTGCGAGCGAGTTGTTGAGGTCGCGCCGCATGATTTCGAGCACCCAGAAACTGCCCAGCGCCAGCGCCGTCAGCACCGCGACGATGATGCCTAAGCGAATGCGCTGCGAGGCGCGTTCGCCGCTGCTCATGCCAGGTAAGCGGCTATGGCCGCGTCGTAATGACCCTGCGCATGCAGGATCAGGTCGCAGATCTCGCGCGCGGCACCGTTGCCGCCGGCCGCTTGCGTAATGTAATCCACACGTGTCTTGACGGCATGGTGACCATTGGCGACGCTGGCAGTAAAGCCGGCGCGTGCCAGAATCGGCAAATCAATGACGTCGTCGCCGATGTAGCCACACTCAGTTGCTGTCAGGCTGGTCAATTCCAGGAGTTGGACAAACGCATTGCGTTTGTCATGAACACCTTGAAATACGTGGCTAATGCCAAGGTCCTTGGCGCGACGCAACACAATCGGTGACTGACGGGCGGTGATGATGGCAGTGGCCACGCCGTGCTGGGCCAGCATTTTGATGCCATGGCCGTCGAGTGCATTGAAGCGTTTAATGGGTTCGCCATCGGTGCCGTAGTACAGTCCGCCATCGGTGAGTACGCCATCGACGTCAAAAATCATCAGTCGTACCTGACAGGCTTTGGCAATGATGGCAGCGTTGACTGCCGCGAAGAGCGTTGTCATCAGATCACCTTGGCGCGGGTCAGGTCATGGATATGCAGCGCACCAACCAGTTTACCGTCGGCATCGGCAACCAAGACCTGATTGATACGGAACTCTTCCATCAGTTGGACAGCGTCCACCGCCAACTGGTCTGGGTGGATGGTGCGCGGTCCGCGGTGCATGACATCGGCGATAGCAAACTGGGTGAAATCCTTGCCTTGTTCGAGCAGTCGGCGCAGGTCACCGTCGGTAAATACCCCGATCGGGCGATAGGCATCATCGACCACCGCAGTCATGGCCATGCCTTTGCGGGTAATTTCCATGAGTGCCGCAGACAGCGATACGTCTGGCTTGACTGCCGGTATTGCGTCGCCACTGCGCATGACGTCGCGCACATGCGTGAGCAGTCGCCGTCCGAGCGCGCCGCCTGGGTGCGAACGGGCGAAATCCTCTTCCTTGAAGCCGCGTGCATCCAGCAGCGATACCGCCAGGGCGTCACCCATGGCCAGCGTTGCCGTGGTGCTGGCCGTTGGTGCCAGATTGAGAGTGCAGGCTTCCTGCGCTACGCCGACATCGAGATGAATCGCCGATAGGCGCGCCAGGCTGGAGTTCGCGTTGCCGGTCATGGCAATCAGGTAAGCGCCCATGCGTTTGATGATGGGCGCAATTGCCATCAATTCGGCGGTCTCGCCGGAATTCGAAATGGCAATGAAGACATCATTAGCCGTGATCATGCCCAAGTCGCCGTGAGCGGCTTCGGCGGGATGCATGAACAGTGCTGGCGTGCCGGTGGAGGCAAACGTGGCGGCAATCTTGCGGCCGACATGGCCGGACTTGCCGATCCCGGAGACGACCACGCGGCCGTCACACGACAACAAGACCCCAACCGCACGCGCGAGAGGGTCGTCAGTACTGTCCCGCAAGCGGTTCTTCAAGGCCAGAATCGCATCTGCCTCGATTTGCAGGGTTTCACGGGCCAGTTCTACCGCGCGCTGGGCGCTTTCGGCAGAAAAAGCTTTTGGCAGGATTTTATGTTCGGTTACACTCATAACCGCAGTATAAACGAATTCCTAAAGCAAAAAACTTGCCAGATGTAACCGAGTCAATACAACAAAGCGTTATTGTTCGCGTTATGTTGCTGCCCAGGAAGGGCTGCCTCTTGTCATAATGTCATTCCATAGCGCGTTCGGCGGTTTGCGGAAAGCTGTCATCGCTCCTCAGGTATGGCAAGCACAGCACTGAAGTTACAGGTTTCAAGGCGTTTACTTATTAAAATCATTTCGTTTTTTTACTCAGTGCTTATGACATGTTTTCTGGTTTAGAACTCACATTATTTCTCCTTGGTGCTGCGGTGCTGGGCGTTGTCGGCTTTCGCATGTTTCAGTTGCCGCCGATGCTCGGCTATCTGATGGCGGGCATCATCATCGGGCCGCATGGTTTTGGTTTTGCGCAGGATAGTGAGTCCACGCATGCGCTGGCAGAGTTTGGCGTGGTGTTTCTGATGTTTTCTATCGGCCTTGAATTTTCCTTGCCCAAGCTCTCGGCGATGCGGCATATCGTGTTCGGTCTGGGCGTGGCACAAGTGCTGGTGACGATTGTGGTGGCCATGGCGTTCGGCTGGGGTGTGGCTTACATCCTGCCGCAGCTCAGTGATATCAGCTGGCCGGCGGCGTTTGCCTTGGGCGGCGCACTGGCCATGTCGTCCACTGCCATCGTCTCCAAGCTGCTCACCGAGCGCATGGAGCTGGAAAGTGAACATGGTCGCCGCATTCTCGGCATTTTGCTGTTCCAGGATCTGGCGCTGGTGCCCTTGCTCATCATCGTGCCGGCGCTGGCTAAAAATTCCGGCAATCTGCTTGTCACGTTAGCCTGGGCCAGTATCAAAGCGTTGGTGGTATTGGCTTTGCTGCTGTTTTTCGGCCAAAAGCTCATGCGCGGCTGGTTTCAGATCGTGGTCAAGCGGCGCTCCCAAGAGTTGTTCATGCTGAATCTCTTGCTGATCACGCTGGGAGCCGCATGGATTACTGAAAAGGCCGGCCTGTCGCTGGCTCTGGGCGCGTTCATCGCCGGCATGCTGATTTCCGAAACCGAGTTCAAGCATCAGGTGGAAGAGGACATCAAGCCGTTCCGGGATGTGTTGCTGGGTTTGTTCTTCATTACCATCGGCATGTTGCTCAACGGACAACTGGTGCTGCAGCACTGGTGGTTGGTGCTGTTGCTGCTGATCGGCCCGGTCTTGCTTAAATTCGGCTTGATTGCGGCGCTGGCCAAATTGTTCGGTTCATCCACCGGAGTGGCTTTGCGCACGGGTCTGGCATTGGCTCAGGCTGGCGAATTCGGTTTCGTTCTGCTCAATCAGGCGGGCGGCCTGCAATTGATGGATCCTTTGCTGATTCAGATGATCCTGGCCTCCATGGTGTTGTCGATGCTGGCAGCACCATTTCTGATTGCCAAATCTGACGCCATCGTCATGAAACTGTCGGCCAATGAATGGATGTTGCAATCGCTGGCGCTGACCCAGTTGGCCACGCGCACCATGTCCAGCCAAAAGCACGTGATCATCGCCGGTTTCGGTCGCAGCGGTCAAAGTCTGGCCAAACTGCTCGACGAAGAAGGCATTGCTTATCATGCGTTAGAGCTCGATCCTGAGCTGGTGCAGGATACCCGCAGCGCCGGTGCCAACGTATCTTATGGCGACGCCGCAAGGCGCGAAAGCCTGGTGGCTGCCGGTATTCATCGCGCCGCTGTGCTGGTGGTGACTTATGCCAGTACGCCGTCGGCACTGAAAGTGTTGCATCACGCCAACGAACTGGTGCCTAGCCTGCCAGTCATTGTGCGTAGCCATGACGATGCCGATCTCGATAAATTGCTCGCCGCCGGTGCTACCGAAGTCGTGCCGGAAGCGCTCGAAGGCAGCTTGATGCTGGCCTCGCATGCGCTGGTGATGCTTGGCGTACCGCTGCGGCGTGTGGTGCATCGTGTACAAAGTGCCCGCGACGAACGTTATACCTCGCTGCGCGGTTATTTCCATGGCGCCTCGGACGTGCCCGACGACGATAATCTGAGCGTGCGTCTGCAATCGGTTGCGCTCATTCAGGGCGCCAATGGGATCGGCAAGACCTTGTGGCAAATGGCGCTGGAACAGTTTGACACCGAAGTGACCATGCTGCGCCGAGGCAAGTTGCGCGTCGAGATTATGCCCGACACCCTGTTGCAGCAAGGCGATATCCTGGTCTTGCGTGGCACCGCCGAGAATATTCTGCGCGCCGAAGGTCGTTTGCTGAAAAAATAACAAATGGACCTCATCGCACATATTGCCGGCATCATCCTTCCGGTCTTTGTCATTATCGCCATCGGCTATGCCTATGCCCGCTGGCGCGGCGAAGTGGTGCGCTCGGACATGGCATCAGTGAACCGGGTATCGATGGAAGTGCTGGCTCCCTTGCTGGTGTTTTCAGCCTTGTCTTCCAAGGACTTCGACTTGCTCCACAACGGCTGGCTGATTCTTGCCAGCGTGCTCATTTCGCTCGGTTCTGCTGTACTGGCCTGGCCACTGGCCAGCCTGCTGGGTTATGACAAACGCACCTTTCTGCCGCCGATGATGTACAACAATAGCGGCAACATGGGTTTGCCGCTGATGCTGCTGGCGTTTGGACCGGACAGTCTGTCGGCGGCGGTGGCGCTATTTACGGCGGCCACCTTTGTTTATTTTTCGCTGGGTGTGAAAATGCTGCAGCACGGCCGCCATGAGCCGCGGCGCAAGGGATCGCTGCTTAAGCTGTTCCAGAGCCCGATCATGCTGGCGATGATCTTTGGTGTGCTGTTTGCCTTGCTGCATGTGCCGTTACCGAAACCCTTGTTTTCCGCCATGAAACTATTGGGCGACGCTAGCATCCCCATCATGCTGTTTGCACTAGGCGTGCGTATGATGGACATTAGCTTCAAGAGCTGGCACATTGGGTTCATCGGCGCCGTGACTTGTCCGCTGGTCGGATTGATCATGGCATTTCTGCTTGACCGGATACTGCCCTTGACAAGTACACAACAGAGTCAGATGTATTTGTTTGCGGCCTTGCCGCCTGCAGTTTTGTGTTTCATGGTGGCTGAGCAATATCGTCAGGAACCTGAAAAAGTGGCATCGATTGTTCTCATGGGTAATCTTGCGGCCTTGATTTTTGTACCGCTGGGTTTGTGGATAGGGTTGCCGGCGCAGATACATTAAGATCACTGCCGCTGATAGCCTTGCTGGACGTATGTTGGTATGGGAAATGCTATGTAGTATTTCTCGGACGTAGGTATCTCGCCGCTTTTTGCGCAACACCGTTTTTTTGTAAGGATGCTTCTCATGCTTAAAAATCTCACCATCAAAGCGCGCCTGATTTTTGTCGTCAGCTTTCTCTCTTTGTTACTTGCGCTGTTCGGTGCCGTTGGGTTGTTCAGCCAGCAAAAGAGCAATGCAGACCTGCAATCCTTGTACGAAGATCATCTTGTTGGCCTGGCTCAGTTGGAACAAGTGATTGCCAGCGTCAACGCTGGTCGTTATGGGATTTCCAGTGCAATCGTTGGTGATTCCGGCGAAATCGACAAGAGCATGACCGAGCTGCAAAAGACCCTCAAGCAAGGCGACGAGCTCTGGAAGCAATTTCTGACGACCAATCTGACGCCGCAGGCGGCCAAGCTGGCCGAGCAATTCACTGCACAAAACAAAAAATTCATCACTGACGGCGTCAAGCCGGCCATCGAAGCCTTGAATAACCGCGACTTTCAAAGTGCTGGTGAATTGTTCAACGGACCCTTGCTGACAATTTTCAAGCAGATCAATGTCACCATGAATCAATTGATGCAATTGCAGCAGGATGAGGGCAAGGAGCTCTATGCGCAGGCGCAGGGCCGTTATCATGCGCTCTTGACATTGACCATCGCGGCTATCGTGCTGGGTTTGTCGGTTGCCGCGATCATGGGGATTTGGTTGGTCAGAGCGATTTCGGGGCCATTGAATGAGGCCGTCAAAGTAGCGCAGGGTGTTGCCAACGGTGACCTCACACAATCCATTCATGTGCATTCGGGCGACGAGGCTGGCCAATTGATGGCGGCCTTGCAAACCATGAATACCCGCTTGCAGCAGATCGTCGGCGAAGTGCGTACGGGCACCGATTTGATTGCGACGGCGTCTAGTGAAATCGCCAGCGGCAATCTTGATCTGTCGGCACGCACTGAGCATCAGGCCGGTTCGCTGGAAGAAACTGCATCGGCCATGGAAGAGCTGACCTCAACCGTCAAACAAAATGCCGACAATGCACGTCAGGCCAATCAGTTAGCCGCCTCGGCGTCCGAGGTTGCGGTGCAGGGTGGGCAAGTAGTCAGCCAGGTCGTGGCGACGATGAACAACATCAACGATTCTTCGAAGAAAATTGTCGACATCATCAGCGTGATTGACGGCATTGCCTTTCAGACCAATATCCTGGCACTCAATGCCGCTGTCGAAGCGGCGAGAGCTGGCGAGCAAGGCCGTGGCTTTGCCGTGGTGGCCTCGGAAGTGCGTAGTCTGGCACAACGCTCGGCGGCTGCCGCCAAGGAAATCAAGATGCTCATCGACGACTCCGTGGACAAGGTCGGACAGGGCAGCAAGCTGGTGGCGCAGGCCGGTGTCACCATGGATGAGGTGGTGGCTAGCGTCAGGCGCGTCACCGATGTGATGGGCGAAATTACTGCCGCCAGCCAGGAACAGAGTTCCGGTATCGAAGAGGTCAATCGCGCCATTACTCAAATGGATGAAGCCACCCAGCAGAATGCGGCGCTGGTCGAGCAGGCTGCTGCGGCGGCGCAATCCTTGCAGGAGCAGGCCGGTCGGTTGTCGCAGGCAGTCAGTGTGTTCAAGATCAATGGTATGCAGGCGGCGACAGCCAAACCGGTATCCACCTCCGCGCCTGCCAAGTCGGTCAAGCCGGCGCTGCCCACACGTGCACCAGTCATTGCCGCAGCAACATTGCAAGCACGCCCCGCGATGCTGGCGGCGGCATCAATGAGTGACAAGGGTGATGATTGGGAGCAGTTCTAGTGCCCGGTCCCGTAAATAATTCAGACGCAATTTATTTGCGGGACAGGTCACCGGCAATCTGAATCGAACGTCAAATAAAAAGGGATTGCAGTGTCTGCAATCCCTTTTTTCTTGTGCTCGGTGATGGTGTGCTCGGCGTCAGTCCAGTTGGACATCCAGAGAGGCCGCTGAACGCGAGCCGGGTAGTGCCTGATTGCTCAGGCCATGGTAGGCAAACACCACGGAAGCCTTGACCTGATTGCTGTTGTTCTTGCCGGCAGCATGAAACAGACCGCTGTGAAACAACACCACGTCACCCTGTTCCAACGGCAGTGAAATACCCTGCGCGAACAAGGCCGCATTGGCAGGTACTTCCGGCCGCAGAAAATCGAGCTCATCCATTTGCTCGGGCTGCAATTGCAGCCGATGCGAACCGGGAATGAAATGCAGGCCACCGTTGTCGGCATTTTCCGCACCCAGTGCCAACCAGACCGAAATCAGATCATTGCGCTCGAACGACCAATAACGAATGTCGCGATGCCAGCCAGTGGCAGTACCAAAGGTCGGATGCTTGGTCATCACGCAATTGTGATGAGCCAGGGTAGCGCAAACCGGTTCGTTGAACAGTTGATGCAAAATCGCCACCAATGCCGCATCAGAGGCCCAGCGCTGGAACTGTGCATCACGCTGCCAGGCCGTACGCAGGCGCCGTGCGGTGCGCCCTCCCGGCGCATCGAGCGAGGCCGGAGCGCCGGCATAGCCGACTTCGGCTTCGTATTCCAGCGGCGCGATGGCTTGTTCGATATGCGTCTGCGTCACCGCCAGCATCTGCTGGCAGATCGGCGTCGGCACAAAACCCTTCAACAGCAGATAACCATCTTGCCGAAAGGCTGCGACTTGCGCCGCGGTGAGCAGAGTGTTCATGATGATTCCTGACTTACTTTTTCTTTTTCAGTAATGGAGCAAGATATTGGCCGGTCACGCTGGCCGGGTTTTTCGCGACATCTTCCGGCGTGCCGGTTGCAATGATCTGGCCACCGCCGGCACCGCCTTCGGGACCGAGATCGATAATCCAGTCGGCGGTCTTGATGACATCCAGATTGTGTTCGATGATGGTCAGCGTATTACCCTGATCGCGCAGACGATGGATCACCTTCAAGAGCAGATCGATATCGTGGAAATGCAGGCCAGTGGTCGGCTCATCCAGAATGTACAGGGTGCGGCCGGTATCGCGCTTGGACAACTCCAGCGACAGCTTGACGCGCTGCGCCTCGCCGCCCGACAGCGTGGTGGCGCTTTGGCCCAGCTTGATATAACCCAGGCCAACGTCTAACAGGGTATGCAATTTACGCGCAATCAGCGGCACCGGCAGGAAGAATACATGTGCATCTTCCACCGTCATCTCCAGAATTTCTGTGATGTTCTTGCCCTTGTACAGCACTTCCAGCGTTTCGCGGTTGTAGCGCTTGCCGTGGCACACGTCGCACGGCACGTAGACGTCCGGCAGGAAGTGCATCTCGACCTTGATGACGCCGTCGCCCTGGCAGGCTTCGCAGCGGCCGCCCTTGACGTTGAATGAAAAACGACCCGCACTGTAGCCGCGTTCCTTGGCCATCGGCACCGTCGCAAACAAGTCGCGAATCGGCGTAAACAGACCGGTATAGGTGGCCGGATTGGAGCGCGGCGTACGGCCGATCGGCGCTTGATCGACAGAAATGACCTTGTCGAAATGTTCCAGGCCGCTGATGCTCTCATGGGCGGCCGGTTCAGTTTGTGAGCCATAGAGGTGGCGCGAGGCCGCCAGATACAGCGTGTCATTGACCAACGTCGACTTGCCCGAGCCGGACACGCCGGTGATGCAAGTCAGCAAACCGACCGGCAGATCGAAGCTGACGTTCTTGAGATTGTTGCCGGTGGCGCCCGTGATGGTCAACTGGCGCTCTGGGTCAACCGGCGTACGCTTCTTGGGCACGCTGATTTCCAGTGTGCCATTGAGATACTTGGCGGTCAGCGATTTCTTGCTCTTCAGAATATCTTCCAGCGTGCCCTGGGCGATCACATCGCCGCCATGCACACCAGCGCCCAAGCCCATGTCGACCACATAGTCGGCGGTGCGAATGGCATCTTCATCATGTTCCACCACCAGCACGCTGTTGCCGATGTCGCGCAAATGCTTGAGGGTTTCGATGAGGCGGTCATTATCGCGTTGATGCAAGCCAATGGACGGTTCGTCCAGCACATACATCACGCCGGTCAGGCCTGAACCGATCTGCGAGGCCAGCCGAATGCGCTGCGCTTCGCCGCCGGAGAGCGTATCGGCGCTGCGTTCCAGCGACAGATAGTCGAGCCCGACATTGTTGAGAAAGGTCAGGCGCGAGATGATTTCCTTGATGATGCGGTCGGCGATTTCCTTCTTGGAACCGGTCAGCTTGAGGTTCTGGAAGAAGGACAGCGTTTCGCGCAAGGGCGTGGCCGCCACTTCATAGATGGCGCGTTGCTGACGACCGGTGCCGATCTTGACGAAGCGCGCTTCCACGCGCAGACGAGCGCCGTGGCAGGACGGGCATTCCTTTTCGTTGATGAACTTGGCCAGCTCTTCCTTGACCGCCATCGAATCGGTTTCCCGGTAACGGCGTTGCAGATTGACCACCACACCCTCAAACGTATGCTCGCGAATGACAGCGCGGCCACGTTCGTTGACATAGCTGAACGGCACGGTCTGACGGCCGGAACCGTAGAGAATGATCTGCTGCGCTTTTTCCGGCAGTTGCTCAAACGGCTGCTCGATATCGAATTCATAGAAGGCCGCCAGGTTCGAGAGCATCTGGAAATAAAACTGATTGCGTCGATCCCAGCCCTTGATGGCACCGCTGGCCAGCGACAGATTGGGGAAAGCGACGATGCGCTTGGGATCGAAGAACTCGATATGACCCAGACCGTCGCATTCCGGGCAAGCACCCATCGGATTGTTGAACGAAAACAGGCGTGGCTCCAACTCTTGCAGCGAATAACCGCAGGTCGGGCATGCGAATTTGTTGGAATAAAGATGTTCCTTGCCGCCGTCCATTTCCAGTGCAATGGCACGACCTTCTGCCAGTCGCAGCGCAGTCTCAAAGCTTTCGGCCAGACGTTGCTTGATATCGGCCTTGACCTTGATACGGTCGATGACGACATCAATAGTATGTTTTTCGGTTTTCTTGAGCTTGGGCAAGTCGTCGATTTCGACCACTTTAGCGGCGCCGGTGCCGCTCTGGACGCGAAAACGCACAAAACCTTGCGCCTGCATCTGTTCAAACAGATCGACATGCTCACCCTTGCGATTAGCCACCACGGGCGCCAGGATCATCAGTTTGGTATCTTCCGGCATGGCCAGCACGGCATCGACCATTTGCGACACCGATTGTGCTGCCAGCGGATTTTCCGGATGGTCGGGGCAATACGGCGTACCTACACGAGCGTATAGCAGGCGCAGGTAATCGTGAATTTCGGTGACAGTGCCCACGGTCGAACGCGGATTGTGCGAAGTCGCCTTTTGCTCGATCGAAATCGCCGGCGACAGGCCTTCGATCATGTCGACGTCGGGCTTTTCCATCAACTGCAGGAACTGCCGCGCGTAGGACGACAGCGACTCGACATAGCGGCGCTGACCTTCTGCATACAACGTGTCGAATGCCAGCGACGACTTGCCTGAGCCGGACAGGCCGGTAATCACGATCAATTTGTTGCGTGGTAAATCGAGGTTGATGTTCTTCAGATTGTGCGTGCGTGCGCCGCGAATGCGAATTTCTTCCATGGATGCCTTCAGCGTAAGTTTTCCAAATCACGCGCATATGGCTATGGGCGGGAGGATCAACCTACTACTATATCAGGACTCACTCATCACGACAGCGTTGCCGCCTGTACCTGCCTATCTAGAGGACAGAAAATCACGCCATGGCACGGCAAAACTTGTCAGGATGAAATAGTCAAAAGATGCGGAAACTGCTTTGTTTGCTGATAACATTGCGCACTTGATCGCTTTTGATCGTCGATGTTGTTGCACCAGCTTGGTTTGCTATCCGGTCCCGATTGTTGTTGAAACAATAGCGCCATCGCCAGAAAGCGCCGCATAGCGGGGCCACGACACTGAGTGACAGCCGCTACCATCCTATATCCATGAATTCTGCCTTGACCGAGTCCGAACAACACACAGGCATGTCTGGCGCAGAAGTGCGCGCCAGTGCCTCGCTGGCATCGATTTTTGCCTTGCGCATGCTGGGCCTGTTCCTGATTCTGCCGGTGTTTGCGGTACACGCCAGAACCTTGCCCGGCGGCGAGAGCGCGGCGCTGGTTGGGCTGGCGATGGGCATGTATGGCTTGGCGCAATCGTTTGGTCAGATACCGTTCGGCATGGCTTCCGACAAATTCGGCCGCAAGCCGGTGATTGTGCTCGGACTGGTGTTGTTCGCACTGGGCTCCTTCGTTGCCGCCGCCGCCCATGATGTCACGTGGATTATTGTCGGACGTGCAATTCAAGGCGCCGGTGCGATTTCGGCCGCCGTGACCGCCATGATTGCCGACTCCACGCGTGAAGAGCATCGCACCAAAGCCATGGCCATGGTGGGCGGCTCGATCGGCTTGAGCTTCGCGGTTTCTCTGGTGATCTCGCCGCTGTTGTACAAAGTTATCGGCATGGCCGGGATTTTTGCGCTCACTGGCCTGTTGGCGCTGGCGGCCATCGTGGTGATCGTGTTTGTGGTGCCGACGGTGCCGATAGTCAAGGCCCGCCGTGTGCCTTTTGGCGACGTATTACGGCATGCTGAACTGATGCGCCTCAACGTTGGCGTGTTTGCCTTGCACATGACCCAGATGGCCATGTTTGTGGTGGTGCCGGCGGCGTTGGTGCAATATGCCGGTTTGCCGTTGGCGCAACACTGGAAGATTTACCTGCCCGTGGTGCTGGTATCGTTTCTGTTCATGTTGCCGCCGGTATTCATCGGCGAGAGGCGCGGCATGATGAAGCAGATCTTTGTGGCCGCCATTGCTTTGCTGCTGCTGGTGCAAATCGGCATGTGGGCGGCCTTGCGCCATCCCTTGCAACATTGGTGGTTGCTGGTGGCGCTGCTGCTGGCGTTTTTTATCGCCTTCAATATTCTGGAAGCCTGCCAGCCATCGCTGGTTTCCCGCATCGCGCCGCCAGCGGCCAAAGGCACGGCGCTGGGCATCTACAACACCTTACAGTCGCTCGGCATGTTCTGCGGCGGTGCATTGGGGGGCTTGCTCAAGCAATATGCTGGCGCCTCCTCAGTGTTCCTAATGTGCGCGGCAGCGACGTTGACCTGGCTTATAATCGCATCTAACATGAAAAACCTGCCTCGTCGTGGCACGGCGAGTGCAACTGCTTAAATTGAAATTCAGGAGAAACAATGGCATCGGTCAATAAAGTCATCATCGTCGGTAACCTCGGACGTGATCCGGAAACACGTTACATGCCGAACGGCGACGCCGTCACCAACGTCGCGGTTGCGACGACCGAAAGCTGGAAAGACAAAAACAGCGGTGAAAAGAAAGAACTCACCGAGTGGCATCGCATTACCTTCTATCGCAAGCTGGCCGAAATCGCCGGTCAATACCTGAAAAAAGGTTCGCAAGTCTACGTTGAAGGCCGTTTGCAAACACGCAAGTGGACGGACAAGGACGGCGTCGAAAAGTACACCACGGAAATCATTGCTGACAGCATGCAAATGCTGGGTGGCCGTGCCGGTGCCGGCGGTGGTGCCGGGATGGACGATGGCGGCGGCTACGGCGCAAGTGCTGCACCAGCACCTGCGCGTCAGAATGCCGGTGGCAGCGGCGGCGGCGCTCCGGCACGCGCACCGGCGGCTAACCGCCCGGCGCCGAACTTCTCGGATATGGATGACGATATTCCTTTCTAAATTTGATAAGTTCTAGTCGTCCTGCTTGGTAAGCCAAGTCCTGTAGGTAAATGATTAGAATAGGTGAACTTCAAATCATCACCTCCGAATTCTGTAAAGAATCCGGAGGTTTTTTTTGTCAAAAAATTTGACGTCCTCCATAAGGTCATACAGATCGACACGGATCTTGGCTGGATTCACCCCAATGGATTTTTCAGTCTGGCGAAATTTTCCTGCCTACCGCCAAGTCTGGTCGAGCATGCGCTTGTGCAGTTGTTGCAGGTAGCGTTCACTTCTCATAATAAATCTCCCAGACATAGAAAAATACTTGTTGGTATGTGGAAATATTTCGTTGCAGATATATTTCCTTGATTTACAATGTGATACATAAGTTTACAAATTCGCGCAAAACAAACGTCCATGGCGCTTGTATGTATTTCATTGACCTCTAAAAAGAAAAGCGTCGGCCAGCACATCAACGCCACCATTGGCTGCAAGGCGACGCACAGCATTAGATGACCCGAACCGTAAGGCGTCGGGAGAATGACAGGTTCAGGCATTCTCCTTCAGTTACGCAATTTGTCCCTCCTGCCCGCCGCACCCCTCGCTTTCCTCCGCTTTACCTCCTTCTCATTTTTGCAACATTCCCATTAGTAGTTTGCTTTAGTCGGCCAGTTCAAGCCCAAACGCCTTCCCCCGATCCAGAATACCAACGCCAGCAAGAGCGCGAACGTGCGCTGCGCCGTCAACAAGAGCCGCCGGTGGATACGCGTCTGCCGGGCCGTCCGGAAGAAGGCAAGGACGAGGCGATCCCCGAGCACGAAAGCCCGTGCTTCCCGATTGCCCGCATCGTTTTGCAAGGCGAGCAGGCCGGCCAGTTTTCTTATGCGCTCAAGGTCGTCACGCAAGGTGCCGGCAGTGTGCTGGGACGTTGCCTGGGTGTGGGTGGTATCAAGGCAGTGCTGGCGCGCGTACAAAACCAGCTGATCGCGCGAGGTTATGTGACCACCCGGGTGCTGGTCGGCCCGCAGGATCTGAGCCTGGGCGAGCTGCAACTGACAGTCCTGCCCGGCCATGTGCGGGCGATTCGCTTGGCCGCCGACGCCAGCCCACGCGGCACGTTATGGAATGCGGTTCCGCTGCAAGCGGGCGATATCCTGAACCTGCGCGACATCGAGCAGGGCCTGGAAAATTTTAAACGCGTCCCCAGCGCCGAGGCCGATATCCAGATTGTTCCGACCGAAGGTGCCGCCCGTCCCGGCGACAGCGATCTGGTAATCGCTTATCAGCAGGCGTTTCCCTTCCGGCTCAGTACCTCGATAGACAACAGCGGTGCCGACACCACCGGCAAATATCAAGGCAGCGTCACGCTCTCCTACGATAACTGGTGGACCCTCAACGACTTGTTCTACGTCAGTATTAACCACGACTTAGGTGGCGGCAGCCCCGGCGGACACGGTACCAGCGCCTCTACCGTGCACTACGCGGTTCCGTTCGGCTATTGGTCCCTGGAAACCACCAGCAGCCGCAACGCTTATTACCAGGACGTGGCCGGCATCAATCAGACCTATGTCTATCGCGGTCAGAGCATGAGCAGCGAAATCAAACTGTCGCGCCTGGTCTATCGCGACGCCACGCGCAAGCTGACCTTGTCGCTCAAAGGCTTCCTCAAGACCTCCAGCAATGACATCGACGACACCGAAGTCCTGGTCCAGCGCCGCCGTACCGCAGGGTGGGAACTGGGCGCCGCGTATCGCGAACTGTTCGGTGCCAGCACCCTCGACCTGAGTGCCGCCTATCGTCGCGGTACCGGCGCGCTGGATTCTTTGACGGCGCCGGAAGATGCCTTCGGCGAAGGCACGTCGCGTTTCAAGATCTGGACGGCGGAGGCCGACCTGGCCGTGCCGATGAGCCTGACGCTGCCCTGGGGCAAACAAGACCTGCGCTACAACCTGGTGGCGCGCGGCCAGTGGAACAACACGCCGCTGACGCCGCAGGAACGCTTCTCCATCGGTGGTCGTTATACGGTGCGCGGTTTCGACGGCACGCAGACACTGTTGGCCGACAACGGCTGGCTGCTGCGCAACGATTTCAGCGCGGCGCTCGGCGCCAGTGGCCAGGAGCTTTATCTCGGTCTCGACTACGGTCAAGTGGGTGGCCCCTCAAGCAGCTTGCTGTTAGGAACCCGGCTGGCCGGCGCGGTGGTGGGCATGCGCGGCAGCTACCAACGCTTTTCTTATGACCTGTTCGCCGGTACACCGCTGTCCAAACCAAACAATTTCCAGACCGCTGCATTGACCTTGGGCTTCTCGCTTAACTGCGCTTATTGAAACGATCAACGTCATGCAGGCAGCTTCATTTTTTTGGCAAAGAATTAATACAATGCATCCGCATTCTCCCGTAGCGCATCCCGGCCAACGTCGCAAGGCACCTCGCACCACACCTCGCACCGCTGGCACATCCGACCGGCCGATCTCGCTGGCGCGTTTAGCTGTGCTGGCGTTCACGCTACAGGCCTGGTTGCTGGGACAGGTGCAGGCGCAGATCATTGCCGATCCAAGTGCGCCCAAGTCGCAGCAAGCGGTCATCCTGCCAACTGCCAACGGCCTGCCGCAAGTCAATATCCAGACGCCCAGCGCAGCCGGCGTCTCGCGCAATACCTACAGCCAGTTCGATGTACAAAAGTCGGGCGCGATCCTCAACAATTCGCGTACCAACGTGCAAACGCAACTGGGCGGCTGGATTCAGGCCAATCCTTATCTGGCCACCGGCAGCGCGCGCGTGATTCTCAATGAGGTCAACTCCAGCAATCCCAGTCAGCTGAAAGGCTATGTTGAAGTGGCTGGCGACCGCGCCCAGGTCGTCATCGCCAATCCGTCCGGCGTGAGCTGCGACGGCTGCGGTTTTATCAACGCCAACCGCGTCACGCTCACCACCGGCACCGCCATCATCAACGGCGGCAGCCTCGACGGCTATCTGGTGCGCGGCGGCACGGTGACCGTGCAGGGGGCGGGGATGGACGCCAGCCAGGCCGATTACACCGACATCATCGCCCGCGCGGTGCAAGTCAATGCCGGCATCTGGGCCAAAGAACTGCATGTGACCACCGGTGCCAACCAGGTCAGTGCCGACAACAGCCAGATCACGCCCACCAGCGGTACTGGTTCAGCGCCGTCCTTCAGCATCGATGTGGCGCAACTGGGTGGCATGTACGCCAATAAAATTATCCTGGTCGGCACCGAAGCTGGCGTCGGCATGCGCAATGGCGGCACGCTGGCGGCCAGCGGCGGCGATCTGGTGCTGCAAACCAACGGCTGGCTAAGCAATAGCGGCAGCTTGCAAGCCAGCGCCAATGTGCAGATCACCACCCAAGGCGATTTCACCAATAGCGGCAGTACCTATGCCGGCAGCGATCAAACCATCAACGTTGCCGGCCAAGTCAACAACAGCGGTTTTCTCGCAGCGCAAGGCAACAGCACCATCAGCGCCACTAGTCTGAGCAGCAGCGGCCAGCTCGGTGCCGGCGTCAATGCCAGTGGCAGCCTTACCGGTAGCGGCAATCTCAACGTGAGTACAAGCCAGGTGCTGGCTGCCAACGGTCAGAATCTGGCCGCCGGCAATCTCAGTTTCAACGCCGCCAGCGTGGACGTCTCCAACAGTCAAACCAACGCCGCCAACATTGCTCTGACAGCGGCCAGCGGCGACGTCAATACTTCCAGCGCCAGCGTGACTACCGCCGGCACGCTAAGCATCAGCGCCAACGGCAACAACGCACAAAGCCTCAACAATACCCAGGGTAATCTCAATGCCGGCCAGCTCACACTGGCGCTCGCCAATCTGAACAATACCCAAGGCCAGATCGTCCAAAGCGGCACCGGCGACACCAGTATCAGCCTCAGTTCGCCCAGCGGCGTGCTCAATAACACGAACGGCACCATCGCCGCCAACAGCGGCAATCTCAGTCTGAGCGCCGCCACCCTCACCAACACCAACGGCAACATCAAACATGCCGGCAGCGGCACGCTGAGCGTGAGCGCTGGCACCCTCAACAATACCCAAGGCCAGATCGCCAGCAATGCTGCCGTCCAGATGCAACTCGGTAGCCTCAGCAACAACGCTGGCAGCATCTATGCCAGCACTGATCTGAATCTCACCGGCACCAGCCTGGTCAATGGCAGCGGTGCCATTGCCGCCCAGGGCAATACCACCATCAGTACCGCCAGTCTCAGCAGCAGCACCGGCAGCCTGCTCGGCGCCGGTGTCAAGGCCGATGGCAGTATGAGCAGCAGCGGCAATCTCAACATCAACGCAAGCCAGAGCCTGAGCGCCAACGGTCAAAATCTGGCCGCCGGCAATCTCAGTTTGAATGCCGCCAGCGTGGACGTCTCCAGCAGTCAAACCAACGCCGCCAACATCGCGCTCACCGCAACGACGGGGGACGTCACGACCGCCAGCGCCAGCGTCACCACGGCAGGCACCTTGAGCGTGAACGCCAACAGCAACAATGCGCAAAGCCTCAACAACACCCAAGGCAGCATCAATGCCGGTCAGCTCACACTGACCGTCGCCAATCTGAACAATACCCACGGCCAAATCCTCCAAAGCGGCACTGGCGACACCAGCATCAACCTCAGTTCACCCACCGGCGTGCTCAACAACAGCAACGGCACGATTGCCGTCAACAGCGGCAATCTCAGTCTGGCTGCCGGGAGCATCACGAATACCAACGGTACACTGCAATTTTCCGGCAGCGGCAACCTGGGCATCGCGACCACGACGCTGAGCAACCAGGGCGGACAAATCCTGCAAACCGGCACCGGCGCGACCACCGTCACCGTCGCGCAAACGCTCAACAATAGCAACGGCATGATTGCCAGCAACGGCAGCAGCACGCTCAGCGCCCAATCGATCAGCAACGACGCCGGCCGCCTCAGCGCTGCCGGCAGCCTCGGCGCGACCGCCACCAATGGCGCGCTATCGAACCGGCAAGGCACGATCAGCGCCAACAACGACATCACCCTCACCGCCAGCAGCGTCGACAACACCCAAGGCACCGCGGCCTCGGTCAGCGGCAGTCTCAGCATCACCAGCAGCGGCACCACACTCAATGACGGCGGCACGCTCCAGGCCGCACTCGACGTCGGCCTCAATAATGCCGGTTTGAGCAATGGCCAGGCCGCCGGCACCGTCGCCAGCAACCCAGCCTCTTACGGCAGCATCAGCGGTGCCACGCTGCACCTCAACAGCAACGGCCAGACCCTCAACAATAACGGCGGCACTCTGGCTGCCAGCCAGGCGGCCACGCTCCAGAGCGGCGCCTTCAACAACGTTGGCGGCCTGCTGCAAAGCGGCGGCGACCTCAACATCACCAGCGCCAGCCTCACCAACACCAATGCCACGGCTTACCTCAGCAGCAATGCGCAGCTCAACGGCCAAGGCGGCATCGCCGCGCAAGGCAATACCACAATCAATACCGGAACCTGGACCAACGATGCCGGTTACCTCGGCAGCAAAGGCATCTTGAAGGCCACCGTCAGCGGCATGACAAACGCCGCTGGCCAAGTGCAGAGCGTGGGTGACCTCAACATTGCCGCCGACAGCGGCAGCATCGATAACAGCAGCGGCCTGATCCGCAGCGCCGGCACCGCCACCCTGAGCGCAGCCAGCCTCACCAACAGCAACACCAGCGGCGCCAATCTGGGCATTGAAGGGCAGAACATCGCCATCAATGCCGCCAACATCATCAACGACAACGGCGCCATGCGCGCCAACGCCCAACTGAGCCTGACCAGCAGCGGCACGCTCAGCAATCTGTCGGCCCTGATGAGCGCCGGCAATACCCTGACCCTGCAAGACAGTCGCACTGCCGGCAGCAGAACCCTGGCCATCAAAAATGCCGGCGGCACCTTGCTCGCCAGTCGCCTGCTCAGCGTCGCCGCCAGCAGCCTGAGCGGCAGCGGGCAAGTGCTGTCGCAAGCCGACCTGAACCTGAGCTTGCAAGGCGATGTCAGCAACAGCGGTCAGCTCATTGCCAACGGCAACGCCAGCATTAGCACCAACGGCAATTTTTCCAATAGCGGCACGCTGTCGGCTGGCAATACCCTCAGCCTGACTGCCGCCAATATCGACAATGCCGCCAGCGGCGAACTCTCCGCCACCCAGACCCAGTTGACCACCAGCGGCACGCTGACCAACCGCGGCCTGATCGACGGCAGCACCACCATCATCAACGCTGGCACCGTCAACAACCTAGGCAGCGGCCGCATTTACGGCGACAACCTCAGCATTAGCGCCACCAATCTCACCAACGACACCGAAACTGTCAACGGCGTCACGCAAGCCGGCACCATCGCCGCGCGCAACCGTCTCGATCTGGGTATCAGCGGTACCCTGACCAACCGCGAACATGCGCTCATCTACAGCGCCGGCGACATGGCCATCGGCGGCAGCCTCGATGGCAGCAACCACGCCAGCGGCCAGGCCGGCACCGTCAACAACAGCAGCGCCACCATCGAAGCCAGCGGCGCGCTCAGCCTCTCCAGCGCAGTGCTCAACAACACCAACAACCACCTGAGCTATCAAGTTGTGCAGGATCAAAGTATCGCCGTGCATGACTTTGTGCAAGACGGTGGTCAGGTCATTGCCGGCACTGATGTGAACTTTGTGCTGAATTATCCAAGCCCCGGCTACAACATGGGCAACGGCCACCTGATTCCAGTCAGCGCCGGGATCACAGCGCAGCAAGTGAGCTATTATTCCGCCGCAGGCACAATCAATCGCGGTTCTTGCAATGGCGACAACTGCACCGACGACACGCCGTATTACGCCTCCAATGACCCTATTTGGGCTTATTTCAACATCTCGCCCACTAACAGCACGGATGGCCTGCAACCTTCACGTGATCTGCAAACCCAACTAAACGCCCTACATGCCGCCATCGATGCCGTGGTGATTCCCTTCTCGGTCTGGCGCGACTACACCGAGACCTCCTACAAAGCCCAAGTCACCAGCACCGACCCCGGCCGCATCGCCAGTGGCGGCGCCATGACGCTCAATGCCGGCAGCCAACTGCTCAACGACAACAGCAACATCCTCGCCGGCGGCGCCCTTAACATCACCGGCACCGCTGTCAACAACCAGGCCCTGCAAGTCACCACCAACACCACCCGCAACGGCAACAGCCATGATTACGCTATCGTCGGCGAAGATTGTGGTGGCTTCTTT
>Ga0302156_10000509_pt1 | contig 37056 bp, 28 predicted proteins | sample I_Bog_N3_2_FD_193503 | JGI IMG/M metagenome (GOLD analysis project Ga0302156, IMG submission 193503) | Peat permafrost microbial communities from Stordalen Mire near Abisko, Sweden - I_Bog_N3_2 | ecosystem: Environmental > Terrestrial > Soil > Wetlands > Peat | place: Sweden: Abisko, Stordalen... | reverse complement strand
CAAACCAACTGGTCATGATCGAGTACCCCGGCCGAGGCCGCTTCCTCCAGCGAATAAGCCAGCCGGTACAACAGCGGCTGCACGATGCGCGGCAACCTGGCCGAATGCAGGTAGGACTGACCCAGGCGCAAAATCATCGGCGTCAGTGAAAACAGCTTCTGCTCGTGACGCACATAGCCCAGGTGCGCCAACGTGATCAGATAACGCCGCGCCGCCGCTCGCGTCAGACCGGTACGCTGCGCCACCTCGGCAATACTCAGGCGGGAACGCTCCTGATCGAAGGCTGCAATCACCTGCAAGCCTTTTTCCAGTCCGGCGACCAGATCGCGTTTGGCCGGCAACAGCAAGGCTACATCGGCCTCGGATTCGGTGGTGTCTGGCAAGGTAGTCATCGATTCTCTCCAAAAAACAGCGATTTGTGCGAGATACGCACAAATAGGGCGAATAGCGAATATTGCCATCATTTCTACCCTTGTAGTGCACAGTCTGATTGCCTAATATCGCTGCATAACAAGACCGCATGGCACATTCTTCGCACACATAGTAGCGAATGCTGCCTGTTTATGATGCCCATTTTCAAGGAGACCACATGCAATTCGATGCTGTCGAACCCGGTGTTTATCCGGAACTGATCTACCCGACCTACAAATCCACCGTCAGCCGCGGCCCGACGCAGGCGCCTTTACGCATTCGTGCTGAGGCCGCTACCAACACCAATCTGTTTGCCTCACCCAAGCTGATCCTGCCGCATGATATGGATCTGACAGCGCAGGGCAAGAGCGCGCCTTTGGGTGAAAAAATCGTCGTCACCGGCCGTGTGCTCGATGAAGATGGCAAGCCGGTGCGCAATTCGCTGCTGGAAGTCTGGCAATGTAATGCCGCCGGCCGCTACTGGCACAAACGCGACCAGCACGACGCACCGCTGGACCCGAATTTCACCGGTTTCGGCAAGATGCTCACCGACGACAATGGCCGCTACCGTTTTGTGACCATCAAACCGGGCCCGTATCCCTGGGGTAATCATCACAAGGCCTGGCGTCCTGCGCATATTCACTTTTCGATGTTCGGCAATGTCTATGCCCAGCGTCTGGTGACGCAGATGTATTTCCCCAACGATCCCTTGTTCGACTTTGATCCGATCTTCCAAAGTGTGCCCGACGTCGCTGCGCGTGAACGCTTGATTTCGCGTTTCAGTCTGGAAGAAACAGTGGACGACAAGATGCTCGGCTATGAATTCGACATCGTTCTGCGCGGTCGCAATGCGACCCCTATGGGTATCTAAGGCGAAGACCATCATGACAAGCAAAATCACGACATCACAAACCATCGGTCCTTTCCCGCACGAAGCCTGGCGCTGGGCGGTGGAATTGACCGCCAAGGTTGATAGCGCAGCACCACAGATCACCGTCAAGGGTTGCATTTTTGACGGCAACGGCGAGGCCATCAACGATGCCTGGGCCGAAACCTGGATGCCCGACAGTGCGCCGCTGGAAAGCGCCCACGCCATTCCCGGCTACCGCCGTGTGCCTAGCGGTGACGACGGCGGCTTTGCGTTCCAGATTACCCGTTCGGAGCACGCCGGCAAGGGCGATCCAGTGGCCTATGTGACGGTATTTGCACGCGGCCTGGTCAAGCATCAGTTCACCGCCATCTTCCTGGAAGATGATCCAGCCCTGGCAGAATCGGCTATCCTCAATCAGGTGCCAGCAGCGCGCCGCGAGACGCTCATTGCACGCAAGCAGGCCGATGGCAGCTATGCCTGGAACATCAACATGCAAGGCGCCGCAGAAACGGTATTCTTCGATTACATCTGATCTGCCTTTACCTTAGATCAGGGGACTCCTCGGCAAATCGCCGTCGAGTCCTGTTTTGCTTTTCGGATTTATTTTTCACGTTTTTTTCTGGCGTTTTTTTCTCGCATTTCTTTCTCTTATGCAGCCAATGGAGTCTTTGTGAGCGTTTCCATTTTTGATAGTTTTCTCACCACCACGGAGATGATTGAAGTCTTCGACGATAGCGCCATCGTGCAGGCCATGTTTCAGTTCGAGGAAGCGCTGGCCAATGCCGAAGCCGCCGCCGGAGTGATCCCTGAAACCGCAGCGCGCGCCATCGCCAGTGTCTGCAGCGCTCAGCTCTACGATATCCCGGCCATTGTCCAGGCCGGTCGCCGCGCCGGTGCATTGGCCATTCCACTGGTCAAGGAATTGACCAAGACGGTGGCGCTCTATAGTCAAGAATCGGCCAGTCACGTGCACTGGGGCAGCACCAGTCAGGATGTGCTCGATACCGCCATGGTGCTGGCTACTCGCAATGCTTACTCCTTGCTCGACACGGCGCTGGTGCAACTGACACGGCAGCTGTTGAAGCTGGCAACCGAACATGCGGCCACGCCGGTGCTGGCGCGCACCTTGATGCAACCGGCCCAGGTCACCAGTCTCGGTTTCAAGCTGGTCGGCTGGGCCGCGCCGCTGGTGCGTGCACGCGCGCAACTGCGTGAGCAGGCCGGCCGTGCCTTGCAACTGCAGCTGGGCGGCGCCGTCGGCACGCTGGCGGTACTGGGTGACAAAGGCGCCGTCGTAGCGCAGCACATGGCGCAGGCGCTCAATCTGCCGGTCGCCGATGCGGCCTGGCATACGCAACGTGACGAATGGGTCCGGCTGGGTCTGGAAGTGGCCGTGCTCACCGGCAGTCTGGGCAAAATTGCCACCGATCTGAGCCTGATGGCGCAGGGAGAAATTGCCGAGTTGGCCGAACCCTCGGGCAATGGCCGTGGCGGTTCTTCAGCGATGCCGCACAAACGTAATCCGGTGTCATCCATGATTGCTCTGGCAGCCGCCACGCGCGCTCCACAGCAGGCGGCGACCTTGCTCGCCGCCATGGGGCAGCAACATGAGCGCGGCCTGGGCAACTGGCAGGCCGAGTTGGCGGCATGGCCCTCGCTCTGGCTGGGTGCGCATGGCGCGCTACAGGCATTAAATGATGCTTTTGCCGCCTTGCACATTGATACGGCACGTATGCGGGATAATATCGATAACCTGCAAGGATTGGTGTTTGCCGAAGCAGCGTCGATTTACCTGGCCGCCAGCATCGGCCGTCCCAAGGCCCATGCGTTGCTGGAACAGTTGACCCAGCAGACCGTGGCCAGCGGAGCGCAGCTGGTTGACGTCCTGGTCGCGGCGGTCAAGGCCGACGCCCACTTGAGCAAACAGATAGACCTGCCGCAACTGCAGGCGCTGTTTGATCCGCAACAAGCCACGACAGCAGCGTGCACGCTGGCGCAGGCACAGTTACAGAAGCTGCAGCAAAGCATTGCCACATTTGATTAAACTCATTGATTAAACTTATTTATAAACGAGACCACCATGAGCTACGACCCGCTTGATCACGATTTTGAACGCGGCATGCGTAATCGCCGCAGTGTCCTTGGCGACGCCTGGGTTGACCGTTCGGTTGCCAATGCGACCAACTTCAACGCCGAATTTCAGAATCTGATTACCCGTTTTGCCTGGAATGAAATCTGGGGCCGCCCTGGCCTGGAGCACAAGACCCGCCGCATCATCGTGCTGGCCATCACCATCGCGTTGGGACGCTGGGAAGAATTTGAACTGCATGTGCGCGCTGCGCTGTTGGGCGACCCGGCCAGCCGTCTGACTCCGGATGAGATGAAGGAAGTCTTGATCCAGTCCGCCATCTATGCAGGCGTCCCAGCCGGCAATACCGCCTTCACGCATGCCCAGCAAATCCTGCGCGAAGTGGGCGCACAAATCGGCTACACCGTCGAGCCAAGCATCCCCGGCGAGACTTACCATCCCGGCATCGGACGTGCCAACCGCAGCAGCGCTCGTCCTTCCCTGCACTACACTGTCCGAGCGCCGCGCAACGGCAAAGCGCCGCGTCATACCATCGTATTGAGTCATGCCATCGGCTGCGATCTGATGATGTGGGATGGGCTGGCCAATCTGCTGGCCGCCGATTGTCAGGTCATCACCTATGACCATCGCGGTCACGGCAGTTCGGACAGTCCCGATGGTTTCTACAGCATGGCGGATCTGGCCGATGATGCGGCGCAGATGCTGCGCGATATTGAATCGGGCCCGGTGGTCTGGATTGGTTTGTCGATGGGTGGCATGGTTGGTCAGGAACTGGCCTTGCGCCACCCCAAGCTGGTGCGTGCACTGGTGCTGGCCAATACCACCTCAGGCTATCCTGAAGCTGCGCGCCAAGCCTGGCAACAACGCATCACCACGGTGCGCGAGCAAGGTATTGAAGCGATTGCCGATGCTGTGATGGGACGTTATTTTCACGACGGTTTCCGCGCCGACAACGCGGCTTCGGTGCAACGTTTTCGCACGCGTCTGACCAGTACCGATGTGACCGGTTACATCGGCTGCTGTCATGCAGTCGGCACCGTTGACACGACTGCCCGGCTGGGTCAGATCAATGCGCCCACACTGGTGATTGCCGGTGAACTCGATCAGGGTACGCCGCTGGCGATGTCGCAGACATTGTGCGGTGGCATCGCCGGTGCGCGTCTGGAAGTCATTCAGGGTGCATCGCACATCAGCGCCATTGAACAACCGCAGGCATTTGCCGATCTGGTCACTGCCTTCATTCGGACACTGTAAGTCGTCCGGCAAAAAAAAGAGCCTGGTTCGTCATGTGCGAACCAGGCTCTTTTTCCTTCTTGCGCATTATTTTTTCCGATTGACCAACTGCACCGCCGCCCGCAGCGCCAGCAAGTAACTGTCGCCGCCAAAGCCGCAGATCTGGCCTTGCACGATCTCGGCAAAAACCGACAGGTGACGGAATGGCTCACGCGCATGGACATGCGACATGTGCAACTCCACAATCGGCACCGTCAATATCGCCAGCGCATCGCGAATGCCATAACTGTAATGAGTCCAGGCACCGGCATTGATCAGAACCGCGTCGATGTCTTCAGCGAAGGCAGCATGAATGCGTTCGCACATCAGGCCTTCGTGATTGGTCTGGAAACTCTCTACGACCACCCCCAGGTCCTGGCCCAGGCTTTGTAATTGCGCATCAATCTGCGCCAGCGTGAGCGTGCCATATTGGGCCGGATCGCGCTTGCCGAACATATTCAGATTGATGCCGTGAAGGACGAGGATTTTCATGTTTTTCTCTTGCAATCATTCATGTCGGCAAACAGTAGCCAGCGGCATCTTAGTAGGTGATTTGAGCCACTGCGCGCAGCTCCTCTGGTGTTGCGCTACCGAAACCGAAAAATTCCAGATAGGCAGGAATCATCTCGAACAACATGTCGGTACCGACCTGAATCGGGCAACCTTTGGCCCGGGCCGCCGCCAGCAAAGGTGTGATCTCTTGCTTCATGACGACGTCGCCGACAAAGGTGGTCGGTGCGATGCGGCTGACATCAAAGGGCAGCGGGTCGTCGTGCTTCATGCCCAGTGGCGTCGCATTGACCACCAGATCGTAACCGGCCGGATCGTTCCAGCCGGTACTCAATTGCAGGGCCGGATAGTGTTCGTGCAACCGTCCGGCCAAGGCGTCTGCCGACGTATCACTGGTATCGAACAAACACATTTCGCCGACGCCAGCCGCCGCCAGCGAGGCGGCAATAGCCGAACCCACGCCGCCAGTGCCGGACACCAGCACCCGAGCACCGTCCAGCTTGAGCCCCTTGCGCTGAACCCCGCGCACAAAACCGGCACCGTCAAACTGATCGCCCAACAGCGTGCCGTCGGAACGCAGCAGGATGGCATTGCAGGCCCCGGCAATCAGGCCGGCCGGGGTGACTTCATCGACCAGACTGTTGGTGACGACCTTATGCGGCATGGTCACCAGCGCACCATGGATATTGCTCATCTTGAACAGCTGCGACAAGGTCGCCGGATAGTCATCCGGCTTCACACCCATCGGCACCACGACCGCATTGATCCCCTTTTTCTCGAACCAGGGGTTGTAAATCATCGGCGCTTTGAAGCTCTCCGTGGGATAGCCCAGATGGGCGATAAGTTTGGTTTTACCGTCGATCATACCCAGTCCTTTTACTTAATCTCTACGCGATGGACATCGCCCACTACAAAAATATAAGACAGCACACCCAGCAAGGCAGCTGCCCCCACATACGCCAGCGCATAGAAGAACGAGCCGGTAGCGCTGATGATGAAACCGATCACCAATGGCGTGATGATCCCTGCCAGATTGGAACAGGTATTGAAGATGCCGCCGGTGAGGCCCATCAGATTTTTTGGCGCGACGTCCGAGATCAGGGTCCAGCCCAAACCGACCATGCCTTGACCAAAGAAGGCAAAGGACAGAATGGCGATGATCACCATATCGTTATCGACAAAATTGGCGCCGATGATGGTAGAAGCGGCCAGCAGACCAAAAATGATTGGCAGCTTGCGCGAGATATTGGCCGAGCCGGTACGCTTGAGCAGCCAGTCGGATACCCAACCGCCGAACATCACACCAACTGCTGCCGCCAGAAACGGCATGATGGCGAAGAAACCCACCTTGAGCCAACCCATGTGGCGTTCCACTGCCAGGTAAGTCGGGAACCAGGTCAGGAAAAACACCAGTGTTGTGTTGCCAGCAAACTGACCGATGGCCGCGCCCCAGATTTGACGAATGCTGATGAGCTTGCCGACATTGCCCCAGGAAAAAGCGGTCGCAGTTTCGTTCGGTTTAGCCAGTCCGCCGCCTGCAGCGATGTAATCGAGTTCGGCCTGATTGACGCTCTTGGACTCATGCGGTTCGCGATAAAACGCCCACCAGACCAGCGCAAACGCAACGCCGATTAAACCGACCACAATGAACAAGGCACGCCAGCCGAAATTACCCATGAGCCAGAACAAGGCCGGAGCAAAGCAGGCCAGTCCCAGATATTCGCCTACGGTATAGATACCGGTGGCACGCGCACGCTCTTGCTGCGGAAACCAGGTGCCGACCACTCGGCTGTTGGTCGGGAAACACGGAGCTTCACTGATGCCCAGACCGAAGCGAAACAGCAGCAAGGACTTGATGCCAACGGCAAAGCCCTGAAACATCGTAAACAGAGACCAGAAAGTCAGCGCCAGAAAATAGGTCAGCTTGCTGCCGAAACGGTCGAGAAAAACGCCGCCCGGAATCTGTGCAATCGCATAGGTCCATGAAAATGCCGAAAACACCAGACCCATGACGGCGGCGCCGATTTGCAATTCCTTGGTCATCACTGGTGCGGCGATGCCCAACACAGTGCGATCAAGATAATTGATCAGCGTGCCCACGGCCAGCAAGGCGAGGATCAAAAAACGGGTGCGGGTACGCCGGGTACCGCGCTGCGCAGGAACTGCAGTAGCACTAAGTTGGTTCATCTTGGTCTCCTAGAAATCATTTTTATATTTGAATATTTTTGCCTGAACATGCGCCTGTTCGCGCCTGTGATGCGTTCAGGCGATCACGCCATCATCTGGTGTTTTGCACTGCGTTCACGCACATTGAGGCTGCGCCGCAAGACTTGATCGGTGACCCATTTGGCGCTCAGATACGCACGCTGGGCAACAATCGCGGGAGGCAATTGCAGGTAATCGTCATTGAATACTTCGAAACTGAAATCGCCGCGATAACCGGCACGGTCGAGCCGGTTCAACATTTCCGACAACTCTGCCGAGTGGGTTCCCTCGCCTGGAAACACGCGCAAATGACGCGCCGTTTCCAGTCGCTCTTCGGCGCTACGGATATCACGCCACATGTAATCCGAGAGCTGGACCAGTGCAATTTTGTGACTCGGAATATCGTCCAAGCTATCGAGCTCCGTACCGTTGGCAAGGATATGAAAAGAATCGAGCACCACGCCCAGATTGGCATGATCGGCCAGCGCAACGGCTTCCCAGGATTGTGGATATTGATTGACATGGCGCCCCCAGGACAAGGCTTCGAAGCCCACCTTGACACCCAGCGGCACGGCCAGCGTGGCCAGCTTGGCCAGATGCCTGGCAATCAGAGTCATGTCCGCATCGGCATGACTGGAAGTGGTCGAACACACCATCAGCAGCGGCGCACCAACGGCCTTGCACAATTGCAGCATGTTCTTTGCAATATCCAGTTTGTACTCGTGCAGCGCGCCGGTGAGTCCTTCAAAATCGCGCATGACCTGTATCCCGGTGACCCGGATGCCGCTCTCTTTGACCACCCGCACAGCCTGATCCAGACCACCCGGATAACTGGCCAGGTCTTTTGCCCACAACATGATCTGGGAAAAACCAGCGGCCTTGGATGCCTGCAGCTTGGATTCCAGCGGACCGGCCAAGGTGATGGTGTCCATGCCAAAGTTACCAAGATTCATGATGCCTCCGCTGTTGGTGCAGCGCCGCCGTCATCCGGACCTTGGCCGCTGATGACCAACTCGAAGCTGATACCGCCGCGATACAGCTGGGTCAGCGCGCCGCGCTCGCTAGTCTTGGTCGGCTCGCGGTCGACAAACACGATGCCGCGTTCACTGAGCTGCTTGACCGCGGCCAGCACATCCGGCGCACCAATGCCGATGCGCACCAGTTGCTCATCCCATTTCAACACCGCGCCATCTTCCGGCGGCTCCACCAGTTGCAGGTAAAAACTGCGGCAAGGACTTTCCAGCAAAGTGCCCTTGCGCAGTACGCCAAAATAGCGCCCTTCCGGCAATGGTCGGAAGTCCATCAGTTGTTGATAAAAATCGATCCACTCCGGCAAGCGTCCGGCACCGATGGTTTGCACCACACCGAAAAAGTGCATGCCGGCTAAGGCCGGTGGACTTTGCGGTGCATGCACGATCGGTTTGAAATCAACGTCATAGATGGAGAAATCGTGAAAACGATCAACGAAATAAATGATCGAGTCACCCACGCCGTGTACGCCAGGAATATTGAGTTCCATAGCGCCGGCGCGGGTCTGGATCGCCCAGGCGCCCATCTCGATGGCATGGCGATAAGCGGCATCGGCATCGCGCACACGCAAGGCAATGGCGCTGATGATGGTCGACTGCGGGTCCTTGCTCGACGGTGATAAAGAACCTGGATCGGCATTGACGATGATATTCATCGTGCCCTGGCGATACAGCGTAACTTCACGGGAACGATGACGCGCCGTTGCCATGAAACCCATTTGCTCCAGCAGGCTACCCAGCGCCAGCGGCTGCGAGGTAGCGTATTCGATGAATTCGATGCCGGCGATCCCCAGGGGATTTTTTGGTTCGGGATTATTTTCAGTATTGGTCATCGTTGCCTCTATCTATCCTTGCGTTGCAGGGAACGTCAGTCATGTCGAAACGTATTGCGCCGCTGGCACGTGAAATGCTAAGAAGGCGACCTGAAGGTCACTTGAAATAGTCATTGCATCTCCGTTGGCTAAGCTTGCCATGCGTTTTATTTTATTTACGTCAAGCTTAGCGACAAGAATCGAGGAACACCATAGTCTTATCATCAAAAATGTGCGATAAACGTGCATATCGTACGATTAACGAACGTTTTTAATGGTGCATTCATGAAAGAACATAGCTTGAATAAGGTGGACTGGATCGCAGGTCTGGAGCGCGGCCTGGCAATCCTGGAGGGATTTGACAATGACCATCCCTTGATGACCGCGACCCAGGCTGCAGAACGCACGGGCTTGAACCGCACAGCGGCCAGACGTTATTTACTGACCTTGGAACATCTGGGCTATCTCTACAGTGACGGCAAAAAATTCGGACTCACACCCAGAGTACTCAAACTGGGCTGGTCGTATTTCGATTCGGCCCGCTTGCCGCGCATTTTGATGCCCTTCTTGCAACGCATCACCGCCATCCTCAACGAGTCCGTCTATGTCAGCGTGCTTGATGATTGGGAGTCCATCTGCATTGCCAGAAATGGCGCCACGCGCGTCATGACCAGCGGCTTCGCACTCGGTGCACGGGTGCAAGCACATCTGGCTTCACCCGGTATCGTGATGCTCGGATTTGAACCAGAAGAAACCATCCGCGCCAAACTCGCCGAACTGGCGCTGGTGCCATTTACGCCACACACCATTACCGATCATCGACTACTCGATGACGAAGTCAGAAAAGCCCGCAAGCAAGGCTATGCATTGCTGGAACAGCAATTGCAAACAGGTGTGCGCGGTATTGCACTGCCATTGAAAAATCGCAATGGTCAATTGATCGCCGCGCTCAGCGTCAGTCTGCCGATGAAAAATGAAAGCAAGGAAGCAGCGCTGGAGCGGGTGCTGCCCGTGTTGCAGGAAACTGCCAACAGCTTAATCAATCATCTTTAATTGTATTAACTCAAACTCTTGCTACAAGGCAATCGAAAAAAGATGATAATCTACTGCTACAAACACAAGCACTAACCTACTCATAATTATCCCCATAACCATTAACAAAACCATCGCTATATGATAGAAGTTCGAATGCTGAGATTGTCTTATAACAAGTGGATACAAAATCCCGAATCAGTCGAATCCCCCGACATCGTCAAGAGCAACAATAGTTGGAGACCTTTTTACAAACAAACACGTTTATTCAAAAAGGAAGGGATGTCGACATGAAAATCAGCAATCTGAATATTGGCCTGCGCCTTGGTCTGGCGTTTGCCCTGGTGGTGGCACTGCTGGTTGGCACCGCCAGCGTTGGCATCTTGAATCTCAATTCCAGCAACGACAAAATGAATCAGATCGTCAGCGAACGTTACACGCTGATCGCGCTGAGCAACCAGATCAAAAATAACGGTTACAAGGGCAATGCGCTGCTCAGCAATATCCTGCTGGCGTCCAATCCTGAGAGCGCAAAAAAGTACATGGATGAGTACGTCGCCATCAGAAATGCCAACGCGACGGCCTATGCCCAATTGGAAAAGCTCTTGCGTACCGATACCAGCAAGGCGCTCTACAAGGAACAATTTACTGCGCGCAGCGCTTACGGTGTGTCGGTCAGAAATTTCTTTGCGGTCATGAATGCCGGCAATCAGCAGCAGGCGCGTGATATTTACCAGGGCGACATGGCGCGTCTGCAAGGGGAATACAACGTCTGGGTCGACAAGATGGTCGACTATATGGCCGGTCAGATGACCAATGATGTCGCCATGGCAAGCGCGGATGCTGATAATGCGAGATGGGAAATGATCATCCTGTCGGTGGTTGCCGCAGTGCTGGCCATTGTCATCGGATTCGTGATTACGCGTACCATCACCGGTCCGATCAAACATGCGGTGGTGTTGGCCGAAGCCGTGGCACAAGGTAACCTGACACATCAGTTGGCCTCGGACAGTAAGGATGAAATCGGTCGCTTGCTCAGAGCGCTGCAACACATGATCCACAATTTGCATGGCATCGTTGCCCGGGTCCGTGCAGGTACCGACACTATCGATTCAGCCTCGCGTGAAGTCGCGCAAGGCAATATGGATTTATCCAGTCGCACCGAACAACAAGCCAGCTCGCTGGAAGAAACCGCTTCGGCGATGGAGCAACTGACTTCAACCGTGAAGCAGAATGCGGAAAATGCTCAGCAAGCCAATCAACTGGCCGTGTCGGCTTCAGCGATTGCCAGCCAAGGCGGCGCGGCGGTGGAAAAAATGGTCAACACCATGAGCTCCATCAACACCTCTTCGCAAAAAATCGTCGAGATTATTGGCGTCATTGACGGCATTGCTTTTCAGACCAATATCCTCGCTCTCAATGCCGCCGTGGAAGCTGCCAGAGCCGGCGAACACGGCCGTGGCTTTGCCGTGGTAGCCAGTGAAGTGCGCAGTCTGGCGCAACGCAGTGCGGTCGCCGCCAAGGAAATCAAGACACTGATCGACGACTCCGTGGTTCAGGTCGGCAGCGGCAGCCAGATCGTGGTGCAAGCCGGGCAAACCATGAACGATGTTGTCACCAGCATTAAACATGTCACCGATATCATGGCCGAGATCAGTACTTCCAGCCGCGAGCAAAGTGAAGGTATTACGCAGATCAATCTGGCAATCACGCAAATGGATCAAGTGACACAGGAAAATGCCGCGCTGGTCGAGCAAAGCGCTGCGGCGGCCCAGGCCATGCAAAATCAGGCGGCCCACCTCACTGAGGTAGTCGGCGTATTTACCTTGAATCCGTCACTCAAACAGATTGGCGGTGGCAGCGATGTGGTGCAGGCGCGTGTAATGGATGTCAATCCGAATCTGTCACTGCCTGCAAAGCGCCGGGTGCCACAAATTTCGCAGTAAGCAGTAACGCAGAGGGGACACGAACTAGCGGTCATTAGTTCGATAAGAAAAGTATCCGTGGTCTTTCGATACGCTGACGGTTGCGGTGCATACATGTAGCAGCACCGCAACCACAACGTAGCCGAGGGATAAAGATAAGTTGTCACTTTCCCTATCTATCATGACAAACAATGCCTTTTACCGCGCTACCAACGAACCTGAGCTGAATGTCGAAACGGTTCACTCTGCTTTATCCCATCTGAAGCTTGCGCAATTTATCGAAGCCTATCGCAGCCAGGGATATCGTTCCGCCAATCTTGATCCTTTGCACACCATCGCACTGCCCGAGGTCCCCGAGCTGACGCCAGCCTTTCACCATCTCAGTGACGCCGATGTGGATCGCACACGTGCCACCATCGGTTTTTCTGCGACGACGCTGACGCAACTGGAGCGACAGCTCAAGGCCACCTATTGCCACGCCATCGGACTCGATTGCAGCAGCGTACGCGACCAGACACGCCGACAATGGCTGTTTGAACAAATCGAACAGGGCAGCGCTACCACCTCAGACGCTACGACACAGCAGGCGGCTCCGTTGCAACCTCTGTTGCAACGTCTGGTGCAGGCCGAGGAATGGGAGCGCTATGTGCAAGACACCTATCCGAAGGCCAAGCGTTTTTCTCTGGAAGGTTGCGAAAGCCTATTGCCGCTCATGGATGCCTTGGTCGATGCGAGCAGCACACATGGCGTCAAGAAATTGTTTTTTGCCATGCCGCATCGCGGCCGCTTGAATCTGCTGGTCAATTTGATGGAACTGGCGCCCTGGGATATTTTGCGTCACTTCGACAGCAGCCAGGACAGCATGGCGCCACGCTATGATCTGCCTTTCCATCTCGGTTGCAAGGTCGTCAAAAAAGCAGTCGCTGGCGACGTTGAGCTCGAACTCGCCCATAACCCTTCACACTTGGAAAGCGTCTATCCGGTCTTGCTGGGCATGACCCGCGCTTATCAAGATGCGCAGTGCCCGGGCGAACCTTTCCCGGCCTCGGTAGTGTTGCATGGCGACGCCGCGTTCTGCGGCCAGGGCGTGGTCATGGAGTCGTTGAAGTTGACGCAGCACAGTGGCTATTCGGTGCATGGCACGATTCACGTCATCATCAATAATCAGATCGGTTTTACCACCGCCAATCCGGTCAACGTCGCTGCCAACAGCTATTGCACCGACATCGCACGCATCATTGACGCGCCGGTCATTCATGTCAACGCCGATCAGCCCGAAGCAGTACTGCGGGCAGCGCGCCTGGCGTTTGCCTATCGGCTCAAGTTTGGCGTTGATGTCGTGATCGACCTGATCGGCTACCGGCGCTGGGGACATGCCGAGCAGGATACGGCAACCGTCACACAACCGCAGTTGCATGCACTCATTGATCGCCACCCCAGTATTACGGCATTGCCGGGCCAACATGATCCCGACCAGATTGCGCTCTGGCGCGAACAGGCGCGGCAGGCATTTTCGCAGCGTGACGACGATGCACTTCATGCCGCACATGCAGCGCGCAAGACCGAGCACGATGACAAGACATTGACTGCGCTGTCGCAAGACAAGATGAGTTGGTTCGTCGAGAAAATGACCACGCTGCCGCCGCACTTTGACGCTCATCCAAACATTGCCGCACTGATCAGGAAATGGCGCGACACGGTCGCGCATGAGAGCCGCAACGCTGATTGGTGCTTCGCTGAAAATATGGCCTATGCGTCTTTGCTGGATGCCGGCATCAACCTCAGAATCTCCGGCATGGATGTCGAGCGTGGCACCTTCATGCACCGACATGCGGCCTGGCACTCTCAGCAAGACGGCATCCATACGGCACAGAAGTTCATCCCGCTCAAGCAGGTGGCCGCGTCGCAAAGCAGAGTATCGCTAGTCAATTCGCCCTTGAGCGAAGAGGCTGTACTCGGTTTCGAATATGGTTTCAGCGTCAAGGCCGGCGCGCAAAATCTGGTGATTTGGGAAGCGCAGTTCGGTGATTTTGTGAACGGTGCGCAAATCATGGTTGATCAGTACATTAGCTCCGGTGCTGATAAATGGGGCCATGATTGCGCCTTGACCCTGTTGTTGCCGCATGGTTATGAAGGGGTTGGCCCAGAACATTCGAGCGCCTATCTGAGCCGCTTCTTGCTGCTATGTGCACAGGACAATATGCGTATTGTCTATCCTTCCGAATCGGCCCAGTGGTTTCATCTGTTACGCCAGCAGGCCACATTGTCGCCACGCAAACCCTTGGTGGTGATGGCGCCGAAAGGGCAACTCTATCAAAAACCAGCATCACATTCGCCGCTCGACAAGTTCGTCGATGGAAAATTTGAGCCGGTGTTGGCCGATCCACATCAACCCGCCCCTGAGCAGGTTGAGCGTGTCGTGCTCTGCAGCGGCAAGTTCTTCTACGATCTGGAGGCGCAGCGGCAGGCCAGCACGGAACCGTCTGCAGCAACCGTGGCCATCTTGCGGCTGGAGCAGCTCTATCCCTTCCCGCAACAAGAACTGCAACAGGCGTTGGCAGCAATGTGCAATCTAAAGGAAATCGTCTGGGCGCAGGAAGAAGATAAAAACCAGGGTGCCTGGCTGTTTGTGCGCGAGCATCTGGAGACGCTGCTGCCGACACAGTCTACTTTGCGTCATGTTTGCCGGCAGGCCAGCGCCTCCGGTGCCCACGCTTCTATCGCCAACCATGCGGCCGAACAGCTGAGCTTGGTGAAGGCGGCGCTGGGCCCGGTGTAACGGTAAGCAGGCGGGTTGGCGGTGCTGCTACCGACAGCACCGCTCGCCTTTCTACGTAGAGCTGCCTTACAATGGCCGCAGTGTCAGGCAGCTCTTTTTCCCCGCACCTCAAACGAATCAAACCCGACTACTTCCGAAATATGAATAAAAAAACCTACCACCCCTTGTCCGTGCTGCTGCATTGGCTCATGTTCCTGCTGTTCGTCGTAGCACTGGCTGTGATCGAATATCGCGATGATGTTCCCAAAGGCGATCCCTTACGCGCCATCCTCAGGACCGTCCACATGCATGCGGGTCAACTGGTGTTGTTGTTCGTGCTGGTGCGTGTATTTGCGCGTTGGCGTTACGCCGCTCCTGCCCACATCGACGGTCCGCGCTGGCAAACTCTGGGGGCAAGCGCCATGCATCTGTTGCTCTATTTCATCATGTTTGCCTTGCCTGTCAGCGGCATTCTATTCACCCAGGCTGGAGGCAGAGATGTCGTGTTTTTCGGCTGGACTCTGCCGCAACTGATCGCGGTCAATCAGGATTGGCACGATAGCATCAGGGACGTGCATGAATTCATGGGCAATGCGGTCTACTACCTCGTGGGAATCCATGTCGCAGGTGCCTTGTGGCATCAGTTCGTCAACAAAGACGCGATCTTGCGTCGCATGACGTGGCGCAAGCAAGACTGATACGACAGCGGCAGCCTAGTCCAGACACAGACGACGTCCCTCGCATCCACATCATCTCAATCGATATATTGCAAACCGGCAGCCGCCAAGGGACCGCGCATGTTGTACATGTCTAGCCCCAGAATACCGGCGGCCAGCTTGGCGCGTTTTTCCGCTTCCAGCGCTTCACGCTTGTGAGCAATCTCGGATACCCGCGCCACATCGGCGGCGGGCACCACGGTCACACCATCATCATCGGCAACAATGGCGTCGCCCGGATTGACCAGCGCACCGGCGCAGATCACCGGAATATTTACCGAACCCAGAGTGGCCTTGATGGTGCCTTTGGCGCTGATGGCCTTGCTCCAGACCGGGAAACCCATTTCCTTGAGAATGCGTACATCACGTACGCCGGCATCAATGATCAACGCGCGGGCGCCGCGCGCCATGAAACTGGTTGCCAGCAAATCGCCGAAATAACCATCTGTGCATTCGGCCGTGATGGCGGCCACGACGATATCACCTGGCTCAATTTGTTCCGCCGCCACATGCATCATCCAGTTGTCGCCGGGATGCAAGAGCACCGTTACCGCCGTGCCGGCCACGGCAGCGCCGGGATAAATCGGCCGCATATAAGGCTTGAGCAAACCGGTGCGGCCTTGCGCTTCGTGCACTGTGGCGCTGCCCAGGCTGGCAAGCTGTTGCACGAGCGTCGCATCGGCACGGGTGATGTGGCGTTTGACAATGCCCAGTTGGTTCATCAGCGGTGTAGTCATGCTTAACGTCCTTGTCGTGTAAGGTGTTGATCCAGCCGCGCATAAACGCGACGGGCATTGCCTTCAAATATCTGCTGGCGCTCTTCGTTCGTCAGCGCAGCGGCTTCAATGTAACGCTTGGTATCGTCGTAATAATGGCCGGTCTGCGGATCAATGCCGCGCACCGCGCCGATCATTTCAGAAGCAAACAAGACATTCTTGATCGGAATCACTTTGGCCAGCAAATCGATGCCGGGTTGGTGGTAGACGCAGGTGTCGAAGAAGATGTTGTTCAGTAGATGTTCTGTGAGCAATGGCTTCTTGAGTTCCTGCGCCAGGCCGCGGAAGCGTCCCCAGTGATATGGCACGGCGCCGCCGCCATGCGGAATGACGAACTTGAGCGTCGGGAAGTCCTTGAAGATATCGCTGGTCAGGCATTGCATGAAGGCGGTGGTATCCGCATTGAGGTAATGCGCGCCGGTCGTGTGGAAGCAGGCATTGCAGCTGGTGCTCACGTGCACCATGGCCGGAATGTCCAGCTCCACCATTTTTTCATACAGGGGATACCAGGCACGATCCGACAGCGGCGGCGCAGTCCAGTGGCCGCCGGAAGGGTCGGGATTGAGATTGATGCCGACGAAGCCATACTGACTGACGCATTTTTCCAGTTCGGCAATGCTGGTGCGAATATCGGCCCCAGGTGACTGCGGCAACATGGCCGCGCCGATGAAATGCTGTGGAAACAAGGTCGAGACGCGATAGCACAGTTCATTGCAGATCGCCGCCCAGGTCTGGCTGGTTTCCAGATTTCCGATGTGATGCGCCATGAAGCTGGCGCGCGGCGAGAAGATGGTGAGGTCGGCACCGCGCTCCTGCATCAGACGCAACTGGTTGCTTTCGATCGATTCACGCAACTCATCGTCACTGATTTTCAGTTCGGCCACTTTAGGGCCGGCATGCGGCGCATTGAGGTTGGCGATCTGACGATTGCGCCATTCTTCCAGTGCTTTTGGCGCCGTCGTGTAGTGACCGTGACAGTCGATGATCAAGGATTTTTTCATGGTTGTTATCGGGATCGTCTTAAGATGGGTTGGTTGCGTCAGGCCAGGGTTGGAATCAATACTTCATCGCGCTTGACAGGACCTGCCGTACACAGCAATGCCATCCGGCTGATGCTGGAAAGCGGCTTTACATCTGAATTGGCGTGAGCAGTCACGGTAGTTATCGGGTTAAAGGCATCGAGTCAGTATGCGGGAGTGGCAGATAAGTGTGGTTGCGTTGTAGGCCTGTCTCTGTTCTAATTTTCTTATCGCCTTGTTTTTACCGTGCTTTTCCAATTTGTGCAAACCCCCATGAACCTACTCAATCTGCGCCATCTGCACGTCTTCAACGTCGTTGCCACCACCGGTGGCGTGCGTCGTTCCTCCGATACATTGCTGCGTGCGTCATCGGCCGTAGCGCGCTCGGTGGCGGCGCTCGAAGAAAGTCTGGCGGTGCAGCTGTTTGAACGCAAGGGACGCGGCATGCTGCTCACCGCTGCCGGCGAAGCGGTGCGTCTGCGCGTCAATCGCATCGAAGATGAACTGCGTGAAGTGCGCGACGATGCGCTGCGCCTGCGCGACCGTTCCGGCAGCCAGGTTGCCGGGCTCGATGCGCTGTTCAATGAGCGCCGCCTGCAAGCCACGGTAATGCTGGCAGAAACCCATCATATGCCTAGTGTCGCCAGATTGATGTCGGTCTCGCCATCGGCCGTCAGTCAAGCGATCTCGGCGCTGGAAGGCTTGCTCGGCCAAGCCTTGTTTTTCCGTACCGCACACGGCATGCTGCCCACCGATGCCGGGCGACGCTGGACCGAGCGCTTCGAACGCACGTTGTCTGAGCTGCGCCATATTCCGGCTGACATTGCGGCCTTAGCCGGGATTGTGCAAGGCACCGTGACCATCGGCGCCTTGCCGCTGGCCCGTTCACAACTCTTGCCCAGAGCCATCGCGGCAGTGCTGGCCAAGCATCCAGGCCTGCAGATCCGTTCGCTCGAAAGCCCCTACGAAGAACTCTCCGCCGGACTCATGAGCGGGCGCATTGACTTCATCGTCGGCGCCTTGCGCGCCTTCAGCGGCGATACCTTTGTTTCAACGCCTCTGTTTTCCGATCAAGCCGCGCTCATTACCAGAAGCGGACATCCGCTAGCCACCAGGAAAAAAATTGCCCTAGCCGATCTGGCCGGTTATCCCTGGGTACTGTCACGTGCGGGCACGCCCTTGCGCGAGTTGCTGGAGCAATTTTTCCATGCACAAGGCATGACGCCGCCCTGGCCGGCGGTCGAAACCGGCGACCTGGCCCTGTTGCGTGGATTGCTCATTTCCAGCGACATGCTCACCGTGTTGTCAGCACATCAACTACGTCACGAAATCAATTCCGGACAACTGATCGCACTCCCTTTCAAGATGCCCGGCATGGGCCGCAGCATTGGCACCATGCTTAGAAAAGGCGCACAACTTTCGCCAGGTGCCAAAGCCTTGCTAACGGAAATCGACATCGTCGGCGCCTCCCTGGCATAGGCATTCGCAGCATCCGGCAATGCCGACTGGAACAAGAAAGAATCGAATCGATTTCGAAAATGGACGTGAGGCAAGCAAGTCCTGTTTAGGAGAGTGTGCAAGGCGCGAATCTGGATCAAACAGGCCGTGACCAATGGACTCTACTCGGAAAGGGTGCTGGCTACCCCGCATCCGGCGTCTGAAGACTTACCACATTGCCGCTGATGTTGCTGCAAACCTGCAATGGCTCTCGGTGATACGATATCGTCCTTTATGTTTGGGCAAGACCCGGCAAGACGAAAGTAGACCCAGTGCAAGTACCCATCAAAAACGCCCTCATCAACCATGACGTCGATGGCCTCCCCAAAGATCAACGATTCCTGGCCATCCTCACGGTCATCCTGGGCTTGAGCATTGCCGTCATGGACGGCTCTATTGCCAATCTGGCGCTGCCGGCCATTGCACGCGACATGCATGCCTCAGCCGCCGAGGCCATCTGGATCATCAACAGTTATCAGATCGCCATGGCAGTGTGCTTGTTGCCACTGGCGTCCTTGGGCGAAGTGATCGGCTACCGCCGCATCTATCTGCTCGGACTGGTGCTGTTTACCGCCGCCTCGCTGGCGTGTGCGCTGGCCGATACGATTGCGCTACTGAGTCTGGCACGCGTGCTGCAAGGCTTTGGTGCGGCCGGTATCCTGAGTGTGAACACCGCACTGATCCGCTTCATCTTCCCCAGTCGCCTGCTCGGCCGCGCCATCAGCTACAACGCAGTCGTGGCTGGCACTGCTTCGGCATTGGGACCGACCGTGGCCGGCATGATCCTGCACTTCGCCTCCTGGCATTGGCTGTTTCTGATCAATATTCCGCTGGGCCTGCTGTCCTTGGCCATCGGCCAGCGCGCCTTGCCGTATAACCCGCTGTCGGCACGCAAGTACGATAGCCTCAGCGCCGTCCTGTGCATGTTGTTCATCGGTCTGCTGCTCTACAGCGTCGATGCGATCGGCCATTTGCAGAGTATCGCTACGATCTTGCTCTGCGCGACTCTGACGGTGGCAACGCTAGTGTTGCTATTGCGCCTGCAGTCGCCCGGGGCACCGATGCTGCCGCTGGACTTGCTGCGCATTCCCTTGTTTGCGCTTTCCATCAGCACCTCCTTTTGCTCGTTCGCAGCACAGACTGCGACCTTTGTGATGTTGCCCTTCCTGCTGCAAAATCAGCTCGGCATGAACGCCGCCCACGCCGGTCTCTTGATGACGGCATGGCCGATTGCAGTCGCCGCTACTGCTGTGATTGCCGGCAAATTATCTGACCGAATTGCCGCCGGACTACTGGGCGGTATCGGTCTGGCCATCATGACAGCGGCGCTGTTGGCGCTGCTGACCATAGATCAGTCCAGCGCCGACCTCACCATCGCGCTGCAACTGGCGCTCTGCGGCATCGGCTTCGGTCTGTTCCAGTCACCCAATAACCGCACCATGATCAACGCCGCACCGCGTGCGCGCACCGGTGCCGCCAGCGGTATGCTAGGCACCGGCAGGCTGGTCGGCCAAACCATGGGTGCATCGCTGGTCGCGCTGATCCTGATTGCCGCCCACACGCCCTATACCGTGGTTTTGTATTGCGCCGCCGGACTCTCCGGCATGGCTTGCCTGGTCAGCCTGTCGCGTCTGCGCTATCAGCGCCAGTGAGCGCTGCTCAAGATCATTATGAAAAATTATCATTTGAATGATCAGTAAGCGGACCACATCATGACCGCCTGCCCATCATCAGGTGCCGTCATGATCCGTACGCATATTTTGGGTTTTCCCCGCATTGGCGAAAACCGCGAACTCAAGTTCGCACTGGAAAAATTCTGGCAAGGCGCCATCAGCGCTGAACAACTCGAACACATCGGCTATGAACTGCGCATCCGTCATTGGGCGCTGCAGCGGGTCCATGGACTGGACTTCGTGACGGTCGGCGATTTCGCCTTCTACGATCAGGTCGCCAATCACATTCAGTTATTCGGTTGCGAACCGCAACGCTTCGGTTTCAGCGGCGCAGAACCGGATTTGCAGCGCTACTTCACCATGGCGCGCGGCGTCACTTCGCAACATGCGCATGATGATGCCCGCAATACCTGCACCATGGATACCCGTGACAGTGCTGCACTGGAAATGACCAAGTGGTTTGATACCAACTATCACTATCTGGTACCGGAACTGCATGCCGACACGCAATTCCGACTGGTTGCGCAGCGCCTGTTGAACGAAGTCAAAGAAGCTCAGGCGCTGGGCTATCCGGTCAAGGCGGTCTTGCTGGGGCCGTTGAGCCTGCTCTGGTTAAGCAAGGAAAAGGGCCTGCCGTTCTCGCGTCTGTCCCTGCTCACGCGTCTGCTGCCGGTGTACCAGCAAATACTGCAAGAGCTAAAAAAACTGGATGTGCAATGGGTGCAGATCGATGAACCCATTCTCGGCCTGGATCTGCCTGCGCCCTGGCTCGATGCATTCACGCCCGCCTATCGGGCACTCAAGACCGCTGGTATCAATACCTTGCTGGCGACCTACTTTTCACCGCTGCACAACAACACCGCATTGATCGCCAAACTCGATGTCGCCGGCTGGCATATCGATGCCGTGCGCGCCGCCGAAGATCTGCCAGCCGTACTCAAACTGCTGCAGGCCGGGCAAGTGCTGTCAGTCGGCATCATCGACGGCCGCAACATCTGGCGCTGCGATCTCGACCTGGCCTTGACCAGCTTGCGTGCGGTGCAGGCGCAATGTCGCGGCCAGCTCTGGATTGCACCGTCCTGCTCTTTGCTGCATGTACCCTATGCGCTGGCCAATGACCTCACGGTGGATACCCAAGTGCGCGCTTGGCTGGCTGGGGCCAAAGAAAAACTGGCCGAATTGAAGCTACTCAAGTTGGTGCTCAACGGCGCCGCACAAAGCGTGGTGGCCGATCTGTTTGCCAATCGTGCCGTCATTGCTGCACGCCGCAGCAGCATACGCACGCGCGACTCGCTGTCGGTGCAACGGCTATTGAAACTAGCGCCGCACGCCGACCAGCGCCGCAGCGTTTTTTCCACGCGCCGGGTCAAACAACACCAGCGTTTCGACTTGCCCCCCTTTCCTACCACCACCATCGGCTCCTTCCCGCAAACCCAGAAAATCCGCCAGGCTCGCGCTGCCTACAAGCGCTGCGAACTCGATGCCGACGGCTATCGCCGCGCCATGGAAAAGGAAATTGCCTATACCGTGCATCGTCAGGAAACGCTCGGTATCGATGTATTGGTACACGGAGAAGCTGAACGCAATGACATGGTTGAATATTTTGGCGAGCAATTGTCGGGCTTCACCTTGACCGGCAATGGCTGGGTACAGTCCTACGGTTCGCGTTGCGTCAAACCGCCGGTATTGTTTGGCGACGTCACGCGGCCACAGCCGATAACGGTAGCGTGGACCAGCTATGCACAAAGCCTTACCCAACGGCCGATGAAAGGCATGCTGACCGGACCTGTCACACTCATGCAATGGTCATTTGTACGCGATGATCAGCCGCGTACCGCCACCGCATTGCAAATCGCCCTGGCCATGCGCGATGAAGTTACGGATCTGGAACAAGCCGGCATCGGCATCATCCAGATTGATGAACCGGCCCTGCGCGAAGGCTTGCCTTTGCGCCGCGCACACTGGGACACCTATCTGAAATGGGCGGCCCATGCCTTTCGCGTATGCGCCTCGGGAGTGCAGGATGACACCCAGATCCATACCCACATGTGTTATGCCGAGTTCAACGACATTCTGCCCGCCATCGCCGCCATGGATGCCGACGTGCTCACCATCGAGACCTGCCGCTCGGACATGGCCTTGCTGGACGGTTTCGGCAAATTCAACTATCCCAACGACATCGGCCCCGGCGTCTATGACATTCATTCGCCGCGCGTACCGGGCATCGCCGACATGGTGCGCCTGTTGCAAAGGGCCGCCGCGGTAGTACCGCCGGAGCGACTTTGGGTCAATCCCGATTGCGGCCTCAAGACACGCAGCTGGAAAGAAACCGAAGCAGCGCTGCGCAACATGGTAGAGGCAGCGCGCACGCTGCGTACCCGCAGTACCTAGATGCGCGCCTGAGTCGGCGCAATACAATATTGTGCGTTACCAATCGTCTTCACCACTTATAGCGGCTCAAATAATGCCGAGATTTTTGGCGAATTCTTATGCGTAGGAGCACAATATTGTCTTAATATGAACAAATAGTTGCTCTCAAAACCATACACAAAAAACATACTGCGCTTAATGCTGAGCATCGACTCTTTTTCGACCTGTAAAGAAAGTGGATTTTATATTTTCACTTGTAAAGATTTTCCGAGAAAAATCGCTTTGCTCTTCGTTTAATGATCAAGCATGCAATGGCAAGCTATCGACATATCCTCACGGCAACATTTCCGGCTGCAAAACTGACATGAAAAACATCACTCCTCATACAAGCTTGCTTGCAACGATTCTGGCTACGTATTGCCTTCTTTCTGCGGCGCCTGCGATGAGCGCCAGTTTTGATTGCAGCAAACAAGGTTCAGCCAATGAAAAGATCATCTGCGATGATCCACAGTTATCGGCCATGGACGACCAGCTCGCCAAAACTTTCAAAACCTTGCGCAGAAAATCGGCTGACCGGCACGCGGTCACACTCGCCTCCGATCAGCAATGGCTCTGGCGTGAAAAAAATTGTCATTCGCGTGAATGTCTGGTGGATTGGTATAAAAAACGCCAGACCGAATTGCTCGACAGCCTGCGCACCGCATTGAGCGCCACTGCAAATGCAGCGCCAACGGCAGCGACAGCAGCAACGGCAACCAATACCCCCTCTGCCATCGCAGCGTTAGCTCCATCGGCCCAAGCTGCGTTGGCGGCATTGGCCGACAAGAGCACACCAGCGGCCAAGCCCGCAGCGACAAAAACCACGTCGACATTGCAACTGGCACTGAGCTCAAGTCAAATCGCTGGCATTGCGCCGGACGGCGCCGCCTTGCGAGCGCATTATCTGAGTAGCAACAAGGGCGAGTATCTATATGCCGACACCGATGTCAAAGAGATCAATGGCACATTACCAACCGTCAGCGTGCACTACCTGGGCATTGAACATGGCCAATACATTCTGGAAGCCAAACGCAACGATACCTATGTCCGCTACACCTGCAGCGCCGACTGCGAGCTGATCGGCCAGTTGCAATTGCCGGGCGATGTCGAAAAAGACCTGGTCATCATCAAGAACGATCATCTCTCACTGCCATCGCAGATCGTCACCGATGCCATCAATGGTTTGCTACTGGAATCGAGCGTTAGCCGATAAGCCGATATAAGCCGCTAAGCCTGCAATTTTCGGTACAGAGTCTGTCGGCTAATCCCCAGCGTACGTGCGGCCAATGAGATATTGCCGCGGCTATTTTCCAGCGCCAGCTCAATGGCGCTGTGCGAAAGCTGTTTCAGACTCTGCGGCTGCGTTGGCACCGCTATTTTCTGATCGTCTTGTGCTGGTGCGACCAGCAAGTCTTCAGCAATGTCATCCGGTAAATGCTGCCATGAGATACAGTTCTCATCAGCGTCGAGCATGGCTGCCGCCGTACGCAAGACGCTGGATAACTGCCGCAGGTTGCCTGGCCAGGCATGGCGGCGCATCTGCTCCAGCAAGACCGGCGCAAGATGAAGAAGGCGGCCGGGATGCAGGCCGGCAAGGATATTTTCCACCAGATTGCAAAAATCACTGCGCTCGCGCAATGCCGGCAGTTGCACCGTCAGACCGTTGATGCGGTAGTACAAATCACTACGGAAAGTTCCTTGCTCTGCCGCTTCCCGCAACTTGCAATGGGTCGCGCACAGCAAGGTAAAATCAACTGCAACGGCAGCACCGCCACCGAGCGGAGTCACACTGCGTTCCTGCAACACCCGCAACAATCGCGTTTGCATCTGCAACGGCATATCGCCGATTTCGTCAAGAAACAAACTGCCGCCATGCGCCTGACGCAAGCGCCCCGGACTGCCCTCTTTCCTGGCACCGGTAAATGCACCCGGTGCGTAGCCGAACAGTTCGGCTTCAATCAAGTGTTCCGGAATCGCGCCGCAATTGATTGCCACAAACGGGCCGTTGCGCCGCTGGCTGCTGTCATGCGCGGCCCGCGCAAAAAATTCCTTGCCCACCCCCGACTCACCTTGAATCAGGATTGGAATGGCCTTATCCAATACCCGCCGCACTTTATCGGCGGCGCTGCGCCAGCGCAAGTCGCCACTGTCGAGCGCCGCCAAGGCATCCGCAGGAGCTGGCGCGGGGACCAGAGCAGAACTGGCCAGCACGGCGTTATCGCTATGCAGTTGCGCAAACAGCAGCGTGCCGTCATGCCGATGCAGCGGCATGATCTGTCCGGGCCGCCGCCGGTGGCGTACCAGCAAGCTGTCCAGACTGACATCCATGACGTGATTGATTTGTATGGCACCAATCTGTGGCGCCGTCAGTTGCAGCAGCGTCAGCGCAACGCGGTTGGCACCAACGATCCAGCCATCTTCGGACAATGCCACGATACCCTCGGCCACAGTACCGATACCCTCGGCTTGCACGTGCAGATGCAAGCGCAGGTGACGTCGGCAACCGGCAATGAGCAAGCGGTTTTCGATCATGCGTGCGGCCGTATTGACCAGCCCCAAGGTATGCGGATGGCCGCTATGCTGTTCACCCGAGACATCCAGGATACCGAGCAGAGTGCCGCAGGACGACATGATCGGCGCGGCCGCGCAGGTCAGAAAACCGTTGCGTTCGAGAAAATGTTCGGCGCCATGAATTTCCACGGCGCACTGTTCGGCCAGCGCCGTGCCGATCGCATTGGTACCGCGCTGCTCCTCATGCCAGCAAGCACCGGCAGCCAATGCCACCCGTGCCGACTTGCTCATGAAGTGAGCATCGCCCAAGGTATGCATGAGGGTGCCGCGTTGATCAGCCAACACCACCACACTTTGCAGCGGCTGTACTTGCTCAAACAGGTATTGCATCACCGGTCGCGAATAGGCCAGCAATTCGTGATTGCTCGCCAGCACCTGACGCAACTCTCCACTGCTCGATAATTCGGCGGCAGGTAAATGCCCCAGCGGAGTCAACCCGGCCGCGATGCTGCGTTGCCAGGAGCGCGCCAGCTGCGCACTAATGACGCCGGCCGGAGTATTGCCATGTTCGATCAGGGATTGCCGCGCATGGCGCAGGGCCAGAGCAGAACTGGAATGTCGCACGCTGTCTCCTCGACGGGGTATCCCGTTCATTGTGACGCCAGTATAGAAATACTTTACGCCTGAGCGCAATGGCTAACCCGGCAGTGACACACAACTGTCGCGTTTTGAGACAGTTGTAGCGTTATGGATCGTCGCACGACCCTTGCAAGAAGGCTGTAAAAATCCAGAATCAACGGCAATCGTCAACAAAATCAAACACTTAAAATGAAAACTTGGTTGTGGCACAGGAATTGATAGATGGACATACCCGCAAGGGATATTCCAATACCTGAATCTTCGAGGAGACATACATGATCTACGCATCCCCCGGTACTGTCGGCGCCAAAATCGCCTACCAGGCGCAGTACAACAATTTCATCGGCGGCAAGTGGGTAGCGCCGGTGAAGGGGCAGTATTTTGACGTCATCACCCCCATCAGTGGCAGGCCGTATACCAAAGTAGCTCGCTCCACCGCCGAGGATATCGAACTGGCGCTCGACGCCGCCCATGCCGCTGCCGACGGCTGGGGCCGCACCGCTGCGGCCACACGTTCCAATATCCTGCTGCAGATCGCCGATCGTCTGGAAGCCAATCTGGAACTGCTGGCCTATGCCGAAACCGTGGATAACGGCAAGCCCATCCGCGAAACCCTCAACGCCGACATTCCTCTGGCCATCGACCATTTCCGTTATTTCGCCGGCTGCCTGCGCGGCCAGGAAGGCGGACTCAGCAATATCGATGAGAACACCGTGGCCTACCATTTCCAGGAACCGCTGGGCGTGGTCGGACAAATCATCCCGTGGAATTTCCCTATCCTGATGGCAGCCTGGAAGCTGGCTCCAGCCATCGGCGCCGGCAACTGCGTGGTGCTCAAACCGGCCGAATCGACACCGATCAGCATTCTCATCCTGGCCGACCTGATTGCCGATCTGCTGCCACCAGGCGTGCTCAACATCGTCAACGGCTACGGCCGTGAAGCCGGCATGCCCTTGGCCACCAGCAAGCGTATTGCCAAGATCGCCTTTACCGGCTCCACCACCACCGGTCGCGTGATTGCGCAAGCGGCTGCCAACAACCTGATTCCGGCCACGCTGGAACTGGGCGGCAAATCGCCCAATGTGTTCTTCGCCGATGTCATGGACAAGGACGACGGCTTCCTCGACAAAGCCATTGAAGGTCTCGTGCTGTTTGCCTTCAACCAAGGCGAAGTGTGTACTTGCCCTTCGCGCGCGCTGATCCAGGAATCGATCTACGAACCCTTCATGGAACGTGTCCTCAAGCGCGTAGCCGCCATCAAGCAAGGCAACCCGCTCGACACTGACACCATGATGGGCGCCCAAGCCTCACGCGAACAGCTGACCAAGATCCTGTCCTACCTCGATCTGGGCAAACAGGAAGGTGCCACCCTGCTGGCCGGTGGCGCACAAGCGCAACTGACAGGCGAACTGGCCGATGGCTACTACGTGCAACCGACCCTGTTCAAGGGCCACAACAAGATGCGCATTTTCCAGGAAGAGATCTTCGGCCCAGTGCTGGCCGTGACCACCTTCAAGGATGAAGCCGAAGCGCTGGCCATTGCCAATGACACGCTCTACGGCCTCGGTGCTGGCGTCTGGAGCCGCAACGGCAACGTCGCCTACCGCATGGGCCGCGCCATCAAGGCCGGGCGCGTCTGGACCAACTGCTATCACGCCTATCCAGCCCATGCTGCTTTCGGCGGCTACAAGGAATCCGGTATCGGCCGCGAAACGCACAAGGTCATGCTCGACCATTATCAACAAACCAAGAACCTGCTGGTCAGCTACAGTGAAGAAAAGCTGGGCTTCTTTTAATCCGACGCCAGCCTGATCCATTGTAAAAAAAGGGGGCGCGCAAGCGCCCCCGGCTACAGGAGAAGAACATGATCGACAAGGTAATTGCCACACCAGCCGCGCTGGAACTGGTGGCCTATCTGCAGCAAAAGCACGGCGCCATGATGTTCCATCAATCGGGCGGCTGCTGCGACAACAGCGCAGCAAACTGTTACCTGCCCGGTGAAATCACCATCGGTGCTGGCGACGTCTATCTGGGCGACATCGGCGGCTGCCCGTTCTACATCGGACGCGCCCAGTACGCCTACTGGAAGCACACACAACTGATCATCGACGTCATCGAAGGCCATGGCGGCACCTTCTCGCTGGAAGGACCGGAAGGCAAGGCCTTCCATACGCGCTCCAGAGTATTTACCGAGACCGAGATGGCGCAGCTGTTGCAGGAGGAAGAGGCCGCGGCCAAGTCAGCGCGCTGATGAGCACACTGCATTTTTACGCCAAGGTTTTACCCTGCAAAGGCAGATAGATATCGGTAATGAGCGCATGTTCTGGCGTGTCCGTTATCAAATTGATGTAATGAAAATAGAGCGGAAAGTCGCGCAATTCTTCCCCGCTGTGCGGCAGCCAATCACGATACAGCGACCGGATGCTGTCACCAAGCCTGTCGTGCGATCCGAGATGGCGCAGCACCGCGCAAGGTCCTGGCGGAATTTCCTTGTTGATCACGCCTTGCACATTCTCAGGCACATCCTCGATTACCGAACCGGCGATGTCGAAACGGAATTTTGCTGGTTCGGTAACTTCGGGATTATCGTAGACAATACCTAAGGTCTTTGACGAGCTCACCGGAGACAAGCCGCTTTCCTTGCGCCAGTCGATGAAGATCTTGACCGAATCATTGACCAGGGTTGGTGGCCCCCGATGCTCAAGCACCGCCAGTTTCATTTTTTCACAATCGACTATGTTCACTTCCATTGCCAACACTCCTTCTCTATTCATCGGTTTATAGTGGGTATTCCAGCGTTCCCAAGCGGGAATCCGGCGGAACTCAGTCGGTGATTGACCGAACTGATTCCTGAAGGCGCGGGAAAACGATTCCGGATTTTCGAAGCCCGCATCCAAGGCAATATCAGTGATGCGCTGCTCCGGTATAAATGCCAGACGATAGGAAGCACGCTTGAGCCGCATCAACTGCGCATAGCGGATCGCACTCATGCCAACGTAGTCCGAGAATTGCCGGTGAAAGTGATATTTCGAAAAATGTGCAACATCACTCAATTGTTCCAGCGTCAGCGGTTCATCGAGGTGCTTATCAATATGATCAAGGACTTTGTTCATCCTCGCCGCGTACGCCTTGGCTTTTGACATCTGTTCTTTCCCGTCTTCAAGAAAACACACTGTAACTCCCCCAACCCACCGATGTCCTGACTGGAATTGCGCTCTTTGCTCAGCATCACTTTTGGATCGGGCAAGGCTGTGTAAGGCAAGAACTTGCCCTGGCTCACCAATATTTTCTGCGGGAAACACTTTCATCTGTAATCAGGAAGATTGTTTAAGAACACGCTAAATGATGTCCCACAACTTACGTGAAATTACGCTAATTATTCTATTTTTAATCACACACAAATCATGTCGAAACGATATTGTTTGTTTCAAATAATTCTATATTGTGCACGTGCGCAGTAGGTTGGAGAGGTAACTTCAAGGAGACGAAAATGAAATGGTTCATTGATCTCAAGATTGCAAGAAAACTGCTGCTTTCATTTACCTGTGTGCTGTTGCTGACAGCCATCTCAGGTATTTTCTCAATCATTGAACTGGGAAAAGTCAACAGCGCATCGACCGACATTGCAACCAACTGGCTCCCAAGTATTCGCAGTCTGGCCCAGATCAAACTAATGGCCGCGCGCATGCGTAGCAACGAAGTACAAATGGCGCTCTTCAATGAAGATCACGATGCCGTTGCCACCATGCATAAGAGGGGAGAGGGACTCATTACTGACCTTCAAAGCGCACTCAAGACCTACGCCACTGAAATTTCCGAACCAGAAGAAAAAGCGCTTTTTCCTGAAGTTGAAAAAGAAGTGGCGACCATTCTTACTGAACATCTCAAGATCGACAATGCCGTCCAAAATCAAAAAATTGATGATGCAAAAAAACTGTTCGCAGGCGATTACAGTACAGCCTATTTCAAACTCCTCGACAATCTGGACAAGCTCACACAAGTCAATTCCAACGGTAGCGATGCATCATCACAAGGCGCCGACCATCTCTATGCCAGCGCGCGAATGTGGATTATCGGCATGCTCATCGGGGCCCTGATTGCCGGGTTCGCTCTGGCGATGTATATCGCACGCGCCATCGCGACGCCATTGATAATCGCCGTGGGCGTGGCGAAACGGGTCGCTGCCGGCGATCTGACGGCTGACATCCGACCTTTAAGTCGTGACGAAACCGGTGAGCTGATGCGTTCACTCAAGGAAATGAACGATAGTCTGCTGGGTATCGTCACCCAGGTCAGAGCTGGCACAGAAACGATCACGACGGCGTCCGGTGAAATCTCTTCCGGCAATCTGGATCTGTCGAGCCGCACCGAAGAGCAAGCCAGTTCGCTGGAGCAAACCGCTTCGGCCATGGAGCAATTGACCTCCACTGTGAAGCAGAATGCCGACAATGCGCGACAAGCCAGTCAACTGGCCGTATCGGCATCCGAGGTTGCCGTCGCCGGCGGCACTGTGGTGAGCAAAGTGGTCGAGACCATGGGCTCCATTGATAACTCTTCACGCAAGATCGTCGACATCATCAGCGTGATCGACGGCATCGCATTTCAGACCAATATTCTGGCCTTGAATGCAGCAGTCGAAGCTGCACGCGCCGGTGAACAAGGCCGCGGTTTCGCCGTGGTTGCTTCAGAAGTGCGCAGTCTGGCGCAGCGTTCAGCGGCGGCCGCCAAGGAAATCAAAATCCTCATCGACAATTCGGTAGCGCAGGTTGGCATCGGTAGCAAATTGGTGGAAGAAGCTGGCGCCACCATGAACGACGTCGTCAACAGCGTCAAGCGCGTTACCGACATCGTCGGCGAAATCTCCTCTGCCAGTCAGGAACAAAGCGCCGGCATAGAGCAAGTCAATCTGGCTATTACACAGATGGATGAAGTCACGCAGCAAAATGCCGCGCTGGTCGAAGAGGCCGCTGCCGCATCGCAGTCAATGCAGGAACAGGCACGCAAATTATCTGAGGTGGTCAGTGTCTTCAAACTCGATCATCGCCAGGTCGTCAGTATGGCGAACACGTCAACAATGACCCGCCATACGGTTGACATCACACCTAGGCCGCATGCCTTACCAGACTAAGCTTCAGCTGGCGCCGGCATTTACGCCGGCGCCGGTGCCAGTGCCGCTATGTTCGTGCAAGCGTGTCTTCAAAAAATCGATGAACAACCTTGTCCGCGCCGGCAGCAATCGGGTTTCTGTAATCGCATGAACTTGCACTGGCGCCAAATGCCAGTCCGGCAAGACGCGCCTGAGCAGACCCGCTGCCACGTCGTCGCGCGCTAATACGCTATCGAGCACAGCAATACCCACCCCTTGTTTTGCCAACGAGCGGCTCAAGCCCACGCTATTCATCGCAAAACGCGTCGGTGCCACTACCGCCACCACTTCATCGTCCCGATACAAGGTCTTTGTCTCCGCCTGCTGCCGGGTGTTTTGCACCATGCAGAGCACGTGCTGCGCAAGATCTTGGGGATGCTTGAGCGGCGGTGCTTTTTTCAAGTAAGCAGGAGCGGCATAGAGATAGCGCGGCAACAGTGCAATCTGCCGCGCCACCAGCATGGAGGGTGCCGTGGGTGGCGGCCCCATACGGATGGCGAGATCGAATTGTTCGGTCAGCAAATCGACCCGGCGCGGGGTCAGATCGAACTCGAAATCGATCCGTGGATTGGCCTTGGCAAAATCGCTCAGGATGGGCGCCAGATAATCGGTGGCCAGATCCACCGGCATCGAAACCCGCAACGTACCACTGGCATGCTCAGCCAGATCGAGCAAAGCTTCATGGGCAATGCGCGCTTCTTCCACAATGCTCTGGCAGCGTTTGAAATAGACCGCGCCGGCTTCGGTCAGCTCGACCTTGCGGGTAGAGCGATGCAACAGCCGCAAACCGATACGTTTCTCCAGCTCGGTGATATGGCGCGACAAGGTCGAATTGGGCATCTCCAGTACCTCGGCGGCACGTCGAAAGCTTTTGACCCGCGCCACTTCGACAAACAGACGCATGTAATTCAACACTTCCATGGCGGCACTCCTTATTGCTTTATTGTTCCATATTTGGAATAGTGTTATCAATTATACGTATTTATCCCGTCAATGCAGCAATATAGGATGAAGGCTCATTCAATAACTTATCGAAGGAAACGCCATGAATGCCCTTTTCACTCCGACCCGGATTGGCCGCTATACCGTACGCAATCGCCTAGTGATGGCCCCGATGACCCGCTCGCGCGCCGACAACGACAGTGGCGTGCCTAGCGTGCTGGCAACGACCTACTACGGCCAGCGTGCCAACGCCGGCTTGATCATTACCGAAGGCACGCAACCTTCTGCCATGGGTAAAGGTTACGTGCGCACGCCCGGTATCCATACCGAAGAGCAGATGCAGGCTTGGCAAACGGTTACCGCTGAAGTCCACCGCCAAGGCGGCCGTATTTTTCTGCAACTCATGCACACCGGCCGCATTTCGCATCCCAGCCTGCTGCCCGATCATGCAACTCCATTGGCGCCTTCGGCCATACAAGCCGCCGGTCAGGTGTTTACCGCCAGCGGCCCGCAAGACATGATGATGCCGCGCGCTGTGCAAACCCACGAAATTGCCGACATCATCAACGACTTCCGCCTGGCCACACGCAATGCGCTGCGCGCCGGTTTCGACGGTGTCGAACTGCACGCCGCCTCCGGCTACCTGCCAGAACAGTTCCTGTCCTCCTCCACCAATGTGCGTACCGACCAATACGGCGGCTCCCTGGAAAACCGCAGTCGTTTTATTCTGGAAGTACTGGCCGCAATGACGGACGAAGCCGGAGGCGACCGCGTCGGCATCAAGATCGCGCCGGAGATGAACTTCAACGACATCCGCGACGCCCATCCACAAGAAACTTATCGTTATCTGGTCGAACAGCTGGCACCGTTGAATCTGGCCTATCTGCACGTGGCCTTGTACCAGGGCGAGTTCGACTATCACGGCATGCTGCGGCCCTTGTTCAACGGCGCCTATCTACAAGGCAGCGGCCTGAACCAGGCCAGTTCCGAAAAATTGATCGCCGATGGTCGCGCCGACGCAGCCGTGTTCGGCAGCCTCTATCTTGCCAACCCCGACCTGCTGCAACGCTTTGAGCAAAATGCGCCACTCAATGCGGCCAAGCGCGAGAGCTTCTTTTCCGACGGTCCGCAAGGCTATATCGACTATCCTTTTTTGCCACCGCAAGACGTCAACCATGCACTGCGCATTCACGCGTATGGCGGCGCCAAGCATGCCCAGATCGAGCAGATCGATGTACCCCGTGCCGGTCCCGGTGAAGTGCTGGTGCGCGTGCACGCGGCCGGCGTCAATAGTCTGGACTGGAAAATTCGTGACGGCCTCGTGCAAGACGCATTCCCGTTGGCGCTGCCGGCTACGCTGGGCATAGAACTGGCCGGCGAGGTCGTCGCACTGGGTGAAGGCGTAGAACGCTTCACGCTCGGCAGCCGTGTCATGGGTGCATTGGGCGCTATCGGGGCATATGCAGAACAGGTTGTCGTGGCCGCCGACAAGTTGGTGCGCATTCCGGACGGTGTCGATGATATTCATGCGGCAGCCATGCCGGTAGCGGTGCTCACGGCCTGGCAAGCACTATTTGAAGCGGGACAATTGCAAGCAGGCCAAACCGTATTGATTCACGGCGCAGCAGGTGGCGTCGGCAGTTTTGCCGTCCAGTTGGCGCGACGTGCCGGCGCCCGCGTGATCGCCACGGCGCAGGGCGTCAATGCCGGTTACCTGCGCGGGCTCGGTGCCGATACGGTCATCGACTACCGTCAGAGCGCGTTCTGGGAACACGTCAGCCAGGTCGACCTGGTGCTGGACCTGGTCGGCGGCACCACGCTGGCCAACTCCTGGCAAGTGCTCGCCGACCATGGTCGCATCGTCAGTACGGCAGCACCGGAAATCATGGCAACGGCACCTGCCGGCAAACAAGCCAGCTGGTTTCAGATGCGCATAGACACGAATCAACTGGCACAGCTTGCCGACCTGGTTGCCAAGGGAGAGCTGAAAAACGAAGTTTCCGAAGTGGCCGACCTGAGCGAAGCCGGCGCGGTGATCGAACGCAACAAGACCGGTCACGGTCCTGGCAAAGCGGTCATTAGCTTCGCGTGTTAATTAAGCTCAGCCGCCATTGGCTGGCCAATATTGGCCAGCCAAAAATTTCTGCGGCCAAATCAACTTGGGGACTCTATGATGCATGGTATCTTTATGGATACATAAATGCACATCGAACAAAATAACACTGTTTCCATACAACTTGAGCAAGCATTACGGTTGATAGCATTGCTAATTTCTGGGATATGCATAGGATGCAGGAATGAAAAAGAAAATCACAGTCCGAACGCGCCTGGGCATCCTTGTTGCATTCATGCTTACGGTCCTGCTACTGGTAGGGATAGTCGGTATCCGCGGCATTCAATACAGTAATTCGCGTTTGAAAACGGTCTATGAAGATCGTACGGTCTGTCTGGTGCAGTTATCCAAAATCATCGAAGCGGCGTATCAGATTCGCAGCAACCTCAATCGCGCACTGAATGCCTTCGAGGTCAGCAATAGCGCCCCCTACCTAAAAGCCATCGTGGTGGACGATGCAGAAATCGACAAGCAGTGGAAAGCCTATATTGCCACTTACGCAACGCCTGAAGAGGGCAAGGTGACAATGCAGTTTACCCAAGCCTGGGCTCTGTTTACCGAACATAAATTACGCGTAATCAAGTTGGTCGAAACCGGTCAATACATGGTGGCCAAAAACGAGATGGTGCAACTAGAAGATAAATTCAACACAGCATTGAGTCTGCTCCACATCCTCCTCAAAATACAAGACGACGTAGCGCAACAGGAATATGGCTCCGCACTGGTCAACACCGCGCACGTGATGGACTATGAAAAGCTGTCGATCGGCGCTGGCATCCTGTTGAGCGTGCTGTTTGCCGTCTTGCTCATTCGCAGCATCTTGAATGAGCTGGGTGGCGAACCAGCCTACGCTGCATTGATTGTTGCCGAGGTCGCCACCGGCAACCTCGGCAACAACATCCATCTCAAATCCAGAGACAAGAAGAGCCTCTTGTTCAACATGAAGCAGATGATAAGAAGGCTGAGCGAAGTCGTCTCCAGCCTTCATGCCAGCTCAGCAACGCTAGCGCAGTCGGCAGACGAGATCACCGCTACCGCGCAATCCATTGCACAGTCAGCCTCCGAGGAAGCGGCCAGTCTCGAAGAGACCGCGGTGTCACTGGCGCAGATTAACAAGGTGATTGCCCTGAATACGAAAAACGCAAAAATCACCGGGGTCGTTGCCAATGAAGCCGCGCAAGAAGCGATGCAAGGCCGAGCCGCCGTTCATTTGACGGTAGCTGCCTTGAAGAATATTTCGCTCAAGGTCAGCATCATTGACGATCTGGCTTATCAGACTAATCTGCTGGCCTTGAACGCGGCCATTGAGGCCGCCCGCGCCGCAGAATATGGCAGAGGTTTTGTGGTGGTTGCCAGCGAAGTACGCAGACTGGCCGAACGCAGTCAGGCAGCGGCGCAAGAAATCGATGCGTTAGCCAAAAACAGCATCGGCATTGCCGACGAGGCAACGACCCTGTTGGATCAGGTCGTGCCAAAAATCAATCACACCGCAGCCTTGGTACAAGAGATTATTACCGCTTCTGAAGAGCAGTTGCTGGGCGTCTCGCAAATCAATATCGCCCTCAATCAACTCAGCGCCACAACCCAGAATCATGCAGCAGGTTCGGAGCAATTGGCAGCTACTGCCGAGGAGATGAACAGAGAAGCAGAGGATTTGTATCGTTTGACATCGTTCTTTCGCATTAACACACCCCCTGCGCATTGAAAAATAAGCGCTGTCGATACCGGGTATCGGTAAGCCAACCCTATCAATGGACGCAAAAAAGCCCACCAATGGGCGGGCTATTCATTCACAACGACGCGTGCTTAAAAACCCTGACCATCTGCCAGGTATCCTTAATCGCATTTCACCCACACTATCTGTGCGGTGTGCCTGCTACGCCAATTCTCTGATCTGCACACTGATCGCCAAGCGATCTGCGCGTTTTCAAAGATGAATTATTTGCTTCACAAATCAACTAAACCATTTTCCATGGGCAGTGCCCTTGGCCGATTAGAATTGATTGCGTGTTCGAGAAAGACGCCTGTGCGTCAGTCTCTTCACTGGTGAGCGATAGCGGACTATCCGTCACCGACAGACTAAGCCATTTTCTGGAAATCCCTGCTATCTGCAAGGGCTCCCAGCCGGCAAGAATCTATCTGCGCACTATCAGCACTGCGCACTAGGCGCCATTGGCTGACAGGTGAATCTTGGTCCATACGTCTTCTTTTTCTCCGCGCTCTGTACTATCTGCACAGTAGGCTGATGCAATTAAATCCGTGTGGATGGCTATCTGAGCGGCCCTGAATCAGGGCCTGACTACAACGACGTCAAGCTCAGGAAATGACTTGAATGTTGCTGGCTTTTTCGCCCTTGGCACCAGCGCTGCGTTCGAACGACACGCGTTGGTTTTCCGAGAGGCTCTTGAAACCGGTCGATTGTATGTCTTGAAAGTGGGCGAACAAGTCAGGGCCACCTGCATCTGGTGTGATGAAGCCGAAGCCCTTAGCGTCGTTGAACCACTTCACAATACCTGTTTGATTAGACATTTTTATTTCCTTTAGTTAAAAAATAGGCAACGCGCCTATGAGGCACTTGGGACCAAGAGTGAAAACCGAGGGAAATAAAACAGAACGACTAAAGACACAGCCATGCAGAATTGGGACCGACAATATTGAAACTTGATGCAAGTACGAAACAGAATATACAGGCAATGCGCTGA
>Ga0302156_10000508_pt1 | contig 37085 bp, 41 predicted proteins | sample I_Bog_N3_2_FD_193503 | JGI IMG/M metagenome (GOLD analysis project Ga0302156, IMG submission 193503) | Peat permafrost microbial communities from Stordalen Mire near Abisko, Sweden - I_Bog_N3_2 | ecosystem: Environmental > Terrestrial > Soil > Wetlands > Peat | place: Sweden: Abisko, Stordalen... | reverse complement strand
GCGGCTGAACTATGCCCGCATCATCCCCCTGGTGGATTACACCGCCAAGATGGTCGGGCGCCTTATCGGATAACGAAAGACTTCAAGGACCCCTCCATGACCCAGCAGGACACCCCGACCACCGCGACCCCCGAGACGCAGGCCGAAGCCGCGCCCCAAGAGGCTGCCGCCGCGCCGGAACAGGCGTCCAGCCGTGAAGACGAGCTGGTGGCCGAAGTCACCGTCCTCAAGGACCAGCTGCTGCGCGCCGTCGCCGAGACTGAAAACGTCCGCCGCCGCCTGGAGCAGCAGGCCGAGGATCGCGGTAAATACGCCGTCGCCGGCTTCGCCAAGGACATGCTGCAGGTAGCCGACAATCTGCGCCGCGCCCTGGAAAGCATTCCGGCGGAAGCCCGCGAGAATGACACCATGGCCCATAAGCTGGCCGAAGGCGTGGAGCTGACCGAACGGGTCATGCTCTCGGCCTTTGAACGCTATAACATCAAGAAGATCGAGGCCCTGGGCCATCGCTTCGACCCCCATCAGCATCAGGCCATGATGGAAGTCGAAGACGTCAACCAGCCCTCGGGCATGGTGGTGCTGGAAATGCAACCAGGCTACGTCATCTCGGACCGTCTTCTGCGCCCGGCCATGGTCGGCGTCTCCAAGGGCGGCCCCAAACCGACGGCGGAAAACACCGCCGGTCTGGACACTTCAGCCTAACGCAATCGCGGGCCTATGCGGCAGGGCTTGCACGACCAGCCCGAAACCGCTAGGTTTGCGCCCTCGATTTCGCCGAAATAGCTCAGCGGTAGAGCAACTGATTCGTAATCAGTAGGCCCCCGGTTCAAATCCGGGTTTCGGCACCAGTTAGAACAAGGGGTTAGCGCCATTTTGGGGCTAACCCCTTTTGCTTGGAAGCCACCGGGAAGCCACGGGAGAAAATTCCGGCCCGTTTTGGCCTCGCTGTCATCGACCCCTTGCCCTCGGCCAAGCGATAGGCCCAAACTTCTGCGGGGTTGCTGGGGTAGTCTTCCTGGCCGATGGGGAGATAGTCAGCGGTGGGGCCGGCATGCGACTGAAGGGAGGCGAAGCATGAGCGACGATAAAAACGAGCCCGTGCATCTGGTGGAAGACGAAGAGACCGGTGACAGGTTTTTAGTTTACGGGACCGACAAAGGGTTGCGGCTCGACATTCGCTATGAAGGCGAGACCCTCTGGATGACTCAGGCGCAGATTGGTCAGCTTTTCGGTCGGGATGTTTCAACGATTTCGAGGCATATAGCCAACGTGTTCGAGGAAGGCGAGCTGGTAGAATCGGCTTCTTTGCAGAAAGTGCAAACAACCACCGGTCGCCCCGCCACCCTCTATACCCTTGATGTCGTGATTTCCGTGGGGTATCGGGTTTCATCGGCGCAAGCGACAGTTTTCCGTCGCTGGGCAACGGGTGTGCTCGTTCAATTTGCCCAAAAAGGCTTCGTGGTTGATGCCCCTCGCCTCAAGCAACCAGAAAATTCTGATCGGATAACAGAGCTTCGCGAAATAATCCGCGATATCCGATCAGACGAAGCCAATGTCTATCGGGAACTGCGGCGTATTTGCGCGATGTGCCAAGATTACGATGGCACGACGGAAGCAGCGCGTGATTTTTTCCAGCGGGTACAAGCCAAGCTGGTCTATGCGGTAACGTCGCATACACCATCAGAAATTGTTGCCGGAAGGGCGAACTATAAATCTAAAGATATGGGTTTGCAGACTTGGCAAAACGACAACATTAGAAAATCTGATGTTGTCATATCTAAAAACTACCTAGCCGAAAGAGAAATAAAAGAGCTGAACCGCCTTACCTCGATTTTACTCGACATATTCGAGGATCAACTCGACATAGGGCGGATCGTGGTGATGCAAGATGCTCAGACTCTCCTTGACCAGCAGTTACGTCAACTCGGGCGAACCGTTTTGCATGGGGGCGGCTCCGTGAAAACACCGGACGCAAAACGCATTGCAGAAACACAATACGAAAAGTTCGATCAGGAGCGAAAGATTGCCCGCCAGCAGGAGGCCGACCGATCTATTGCGGAATTAAAAAAGACCGACAAGGCTCTTCCAAAGACGAGGCGGCCAAAGAAAGGAGCTTAATGGTGCGTTGAATCCCGCTTGCGGCCCTTCTCATTTCTGGCCGGTCTCAGCCCGTAGAATATACGGCCCGGCCTTTCACAAGTTTAAAAACCGTTCGGAAACTGCGCAGAAATCAGCGGACTTATGGGCCTCCAGTGACATGAAGGCCAGCCGGTAAGCCTGTGATCGTCCAGCGTTTCCCCTTCGCCGGGGTGCGGACATTGGTGCGCGGAAACTGTTCCAAAATCCGTTCAGAAATTAGGTAACTTATTTGGCGCGGTTTCGGGTCTAAGCCCACATTTCCGCACGGCTTTTATCGGAACCTTCCCAGGGCGCTTCCCGACGACAAAGCCCCTGCCGGAGCAGGGCGAAGGCTTGCGGCGAATCTCCCCCACCGGCTTGGGGGCCGCTCTCCCATGCCCCCATCATCCGGGCAGCGGATCAAGAGCCTCCACTTTATCCGGGCCAATGATTTGGCGGCAGAGATTCAGCAACAGCGTTAACGTCCTCGTGCGCGTTGCAGGGTGCAACTACCCTTGAAACCGATAACCCGCATCAATGGCGAAGGCGCATCTCTATTGTTTTTTTGGGGGGTGGGGGGCTAGGGAAATGCTTCAGGCTCCCCGGATTTAATGACGCTTAAAATTTAAATGCACCTCTGGCGCAATAAGCTTTTTTGCGGCAATCTAATCGTGACATGCGAAAAATCGCACGCCTAACAATGGTGAATCATTATGCCTCCTGATTTGGAAGATTTCCGCCAGCGCGTTCTTTCTCATGCCAAGCTAGTTGCGGGCAGAGCCCCCAAGGTTCAATCAGAAGCAGGCACCAACACATCCCTTGTGCAGCCGTTTTTGACAACGCTTGGCTATGATATTGGCAACCCAGATCAGGTGCGACCGGAACACCACGCCGATTTTTCCGAGAAATTCCAAAATAGGGTCGATTACGCCATCTTGCATGATGGTGAACCAGTAATCGCGCTTGAGTCCAAAAAATGCGGGGCAGCCAAAAAAGATGATCGAGGTCAACTCCGCAGCTATTTCAATGCTTGCCCAACCGTTAAACTTGGCATCCTTACAGATGGCTTAAAGTATGAGTTCTACGCGGACTCCGACAAACCCAACATGATGGATGAAGTGGCCTTTCTACGCCTGGATTTCTCTGAAATTGCGAAAGACGGCACAATTGACGAGAACACGCTTGGTGGCATTGCAGCAATTAGAAGCGGCTCATTTAATCCAGAAGACGTTGGAGCTGAAGCAAAAAGAAAACTATTGTTTGAGTCAATAGTTGAGACAATTAAGCAATTTAAATCTGATCCATCCGATGAGTTTATTCGGTTCATCCTTGGTCGCCCTGAAGTCGGGGGGAAAATCAGTAAACTTACCCAAAAAATCATTGATACAAATCGTGACGTTGTTAGAGCTGCGATGGAAGCCTTTGTCGCGCAGGAAGCACTCGCTCGTTTTGGCTACGCTCCAAAGGATGTGGTTAAAGCACCTACCGAGCGCCCAGAACCAGCACAGGCTACAACCGCCCCCGAACCAGAGGCTGAAGGTTTCTCCCCATCAGAGGCAGAGCTTGATACGTTAACCTATACAAAAAATAGGCTTTTCTACCTTGTTAAGAATGACGTCCTTTTCCAAGAGGTTCAGAAGATTGATTTCAGGAAGACGAAGACTTCATTTAGGGTATTCTATAGAAAGCAGAATAATGGTTCGCTTTTTGATCTTAAAAAACACAAAGATGGAGGAATAACACTTCTATTCCCTGCACTAGGGAATAGCGAAGTAACCTTCGCTCCTTCAGCAGAATTAGATGGGTTCCTGCTAAATTCTTTCACTCAGCGCGTCAATGAGGCAGGTATATCCCTTGATTCTCCGCCCGTTCTCCGAACGATAAAGGGCGGTCAATCGGGGGTAATAAGCACCTAAAAATCTTGTTTTATTAGATTTGCTGTCAAAGCTCGTGCGATTTACGTTTGAGCGCGCAGAGACGTGCGCGTTTATTTGGAATTTTCAAGAATAACTGCCCCCCGCAAATCTTTAACTCAACAAAGATTTCGGACCTGCGGGGGCGCGGTTATTCCGGCCATCGGCGAGTGGAAAACCGGTCAGAAACAGGCAGCTTCCCCCCCACCGTTCCGCCCAATATCATCTTATTTCTTCAACTCCCACTGCAAGCAGCGCCCGGCAGCATCGGCGCGGCGATAGATGGACAGGCAATTGCCGGTCTTCGGGTTGCGGATCGTTGCCCTGTCGGCTGCAATGGCCGTCACATCCCAGCCGTTGATCAGCGCCACCAGCCCTTTGAGGTCGTGGCGGGCTTCCGGGGCGGCGCTGGACACGCCGAATACTTCTTCGGCAGTCCAGCCTAACTCCTCGGCAATAGCCGCCCAGCGGTCAAGAAAGCGGCCTCCATCGTTAATGATCCTGTACCAGCGTTCCGGCGTGTAAGCCGGGGGGCGCTCCATTACGTTCAGGCGGGCGAAGGGTTCGGCCCAATGCCGGGGAACATTGGCTCCGAATTGGATCAGCGCGGCCCGCTCCTCAAAGTCATGGGGCACAGCGGCATAGGCGGCAGCACCACGGCGGGCAGCTTCGGCCAGGGCGTTTTCCGCCTCATTTTGGACATTGATAAAATGAGGTGTTCCAGGTGTTCCGGGTGTTCCAGTCGTCAAAAAATGGCTGTTTTCTGCGGTGTTCACTGGAACACCTAGGCCTATATTAGTGAAATGCTCCGGTGTTCCAGGTGTTCCAGGTGTTCCAGTTTCTGTGGGTAACTTTTCAGCCGGAACACCTTGGAACACCTGGAACACCTCAATTTCCCGAGGTGTTCCAGTGTACATGGCCTCACAAACGGCGGTTTTCTGCGAGTTTCCGGGCATTGGAACACCTGGAACACCCTGGAACACCTGTTTTTTATCAATTCCAACGGCGATATTGGAGAAACGGCCCATTATTCACCTCCCCCATTCAAGGTGCTGGCGTTCAGGCAATAGACGCGGATGCGCTCATTTGGGGTGATTCGCTCTGATCTGGATGACTTCCCATCCGAGCCGGGCACCAACAGCCCACGGGCGATCAGGTCTTTGGCGACGGCCTTTGCATCCAACCCCTTGCAGACTTCTCCCCGCCACGCTTCGGGCAGCACCAGATATTCCCAGCGGCCTTGATCGTCCTTTCGGCGGAAGCCCGCCCGGTTGATGGTCTTGGCGTCCGTGCCTGCGCTGTCCTCGCCAATGGGAGCAAAGCGGCTCATGCCATGCGCCTCGATGAAGGCCCGCACCTGAGACAGCCCGGCTTCATCTTCCGCCGCACCCACCCCACCCCGGCGGTCGAGCCATGCTCGAAAGCAGACCGTGGCGGCACTGGCGGCTTCTCCATCCGGCCAAGGCAGCAAGCCCAGGTCCGTCGCCAATTGCCCGGCGGCGGCAGCCAGGGCGAAGCGGGCGGCCACGCGGGAAACCTGCCCATCAGCTCCAGCAGGAAGATGGCGGCCCAGCCATTCGGCCTTTTCCTCGCGCAAGGCGTCGGCTAGGGCCGGGAGATTTCCGGTAATCCTCTCCAGCAGGATCGCCCCGGCATGGCCCCGGTGGCGCTCGCTGGCAAGGCGCAGATGGCGGGCCAGGGCATCGCCTCCATCAAATCCATGCAGACTTTCAAAGAGCTTGTGCCCGGCCCCAGCGTCGGCAGGAATTTCGATCAGGCGCACGGCTTGCCCGGCTTTGGCCTTCTTGCCGGATTCCGCGATCTTCTCCCCAAGGCCCACTTCGCCGGTCGAGAGGAAAACCAAGCGCCATGTGGCAACCGGCTTGTTCGTGCTGTCCTTTCTCATGCGGCCCTTGCCCTGGCCATTGCCCAGCATGTAGGCCATGGCATCCGCCGCCCTGCCATCCACCTGAGACAGTTCGTCCAGCAACAGCAAGCCGTCATTGGCGGCGCGGGCCAGCCCTTCGGCGGCATTGTCGGTGGTCCTCCATGTGTTGATGGGAATGCCCCAGGCGCTGGCCGACACCCGTAAGGCCGTGGTCTTGCCGCTGGACGATCCACCGGAGAAGTGAAAGCCGAAGCTGTCTTCCCCGGCTAGATGGAGCAACGGCCCGGCGAAGGCGGCGGATAGGGCCAGAGCGAGGCGACTGTTACCCAAGGCCAGCGCCGCCACTTCGGTTTTCCAGCCCTCCAGCGAACCGCAAAACTCGAAGGCGACACCACCACCACCTTGCAGGATGACCCGCTCTCCGCCCGTGTCTCCATAGACCAGATCGGGTGTGACATAGGCGGAGCCGTGCCAGCCGGTCATATCGACACAGCGGGCGCGGGCGTCGGTTCGTACTGCCATAAGATAGGAATTCAGTAGCTGTCGCCCCTGATTGCTGGGAGAGACATACAAGCCGTGATCCAGCATCCGTTCGCGGACGGCGGAACCATCCCCGGCCAGGAGATTGCGGGGCATCGCCCATTGATGGCCGCGCCCGTCATTATCGGTCCAGGCCAGCAGTACGCCCCAGGCTTCACCATGATCATTGCGGGTTTCGGCCAGCACCTCGAAAGGACCGGACACCCGGACAATCGGCTTTTCAGGATCGGCAGGCCGCCAGATCAGCCCCCTATCAGTCATGGCATAGCCGTCTGGTGTCTTGACCCTAGGAACAGCCGGTGGCGGGTTCATTTCCACCGCTTCTGCCACCATCGCCTTGACGGCCTCGGCTCCCTGTTCGCGCAAGAGGTCGTTGGAGTCCTTCACCCCAGCGGGCGGATGGGCCAGCTTGACCTTGTGGCCGCGCTCCACCAGCCGGTTGATGGCCTTGCCGATGGCGGCGTGGGTCGGGCTTTCCGGCGGGTCATTGTCGGCTACCAGCACCACGGCGGCACCAGCGGGCAACGGCGCTTCGGCCAGTGACGAAATCCCGAAGGCGCAGCGAACAGGCTGGCCGGTCGCCTGCCACAAGCCAGGCGACCACAAGGCGAGTGTCCGCTTCCGAACGGCAATTGAGCAGGCAGGTTAGCTCGTCAATCTCGGCCCCGCCTTCGGGAACGGGCAGGGATTGCATGGCGCGGGAACGCATGAATTTGACCGGCGGCCGGTCGCAGACTTCCCAGCCATAGGCCGTAATCTTGACGGCCCGCCATTGTTCGTCGGCCAAATCAATGAATATGGCTCCATCGGCCTCGCCCGTGCGCAGAAACACCCGGTATTTCGGGCCGCGCTGGCATTTCATATCCAGAACGCAAAGGGCATCCTCAAGGCTTTGCCGCCCAGGTGCGCCGCCCGTTGCGTCAAAATACCGCCCCGCCATCCAAGCGCGGAAGGCCCTGGATCGAATGCCCCAATGCTCAAAATGTCCATCAATGGGAATGGTCGCCCAGGAATCGCCTTCCGGGGTGTGCCACAACTCGGCGCCATCAGCCAGGGAGACCAGATTATCCCTCTGCGGCGGAGAACGCTTCCGCCCAGCTTCGCCGCCCCCTTCCGATGCATTCCCCAAAGCCGAGCCGTCCGGGGCCGTCCGGGCAGAGGATTGCCGCCCCACTGGCTGGGCCGCTTCGACCAGCACCAGGGCGCGGGCCGTATCCCAACCCTCGGTTTCGGCGTCCGCCGCATCCCAGCCCTCGGCAACATCCGACGGCGGAGTTATGACGGAGATCGCTTCCGCCGCCACGCCCGACAAGGCCCGCGCCGTCGCTTCGGCATAGGCCATGCCGGGCTGATCGGCGTCAGGCCAAATGATCACCCGCCGATGCGACAAAGCCCCCCAAGCCGCTTTGCCAACAGATTTGGCACCGTTGGGGCTGGTCACTGCGACAAAACCAGGAAGAAGCCGGCTGGCGGCATCGGCCGCCTTTTCGCCTTCGGCCAGGATCACCGTTGCATCAGGCCGCGCCGCCAGGCGGTCGAGACCGTAAAGCGGACGAGGCTCCAGCCAACTTTTCCAGCGCCAGGAAGTTTTCCCATCATCGTTACGACAAAAGGTCAGAGGCTGAAAAATCTTGCCGTCCGCCGTATTGAAACGAGCCACATATCCCGGAATTTCTCCTGCCGCATCCCGATAGATGAACAGCATCGCCGGACGCCCATGCGTGGGATGCCCCGCCGGCGGCTTCGCAGCATCGGCGGGAACGGGCGTGATGGGCGTCCAGGCATCGACCTTGCGGCGGCGCGGCCTGTCGCTATCGTTGCCCGGCAAGGGGGCAAACATCGGATCATCACTCATAGGGGTCCACCCCCATCATCTCGGCAAGATGAACGGCGGCCTCAATCTGACTGAGCCCCCCGAGATATGCCGCCAATGACACAGGATCGCCGCCACGGTCATTGGTGGCGAAATCAGCCCAACGGCAGGAGTCGAGATTAACCCGGAAGCTGCCTGGGCGGCGGTCGGCGCGGCGCGGATTGCGTGCCGTCCATTCCCGCCCTTCCCGCCGGCCATCGGGTAGCCAGCGGGCGAGAATGTCAGGAAGTCGCGCCAGGGCTTCGGAATTGATCCGGTTAAAAGCGACAGTTACGCGCACCGGCATGATTCAGGCCCTCCCATCTTCATGGTCATGGGCGAAATCACCGTAACTATCGGCATGGAGGAGCTGAAATTCGGCCTCAAGCAATTTGCCGCACCAGCCATAAATGAGGGATGGCATGATGCCGTCACCGCCGTCTTCCATGTCGAACCGGCTTACCGTAACCGCCTCACCAATCTCTCCGTAAAGATCCAGCGCCGCACGCCGTGCCAAAAAGCGGCGGAAGTTCCAATCAGGCATCGCGGGAGGATTGTCACCTAGAGCCAGCGCACCACCCTCCCAGCCCTCACGCAACTCAAGGGAGCGACGGCCCAGAGCTTCGCTGGCTGTAAAGTGTGCATCCTGGCGGTCGGCTCCCTGAGTTAGACCCGTTCGGGCCAGAGCAATGATTGCCGCCATGGGGAAAACCGTTTCCAGCCCGGTCCCCTCTTGATGGGGCGACGAAGCTTTAAACAGACGAGAGTTAGTCATTCCCGCCCCCCGCTCTCAATGGCCATGACGGCCGACCCGGAATTAACGATTCCGGCAGGAGCAAGAACGTAGCCCATTCTTGCTGCCGCGCTGTCCGAGCAGTGGGACGCAACGTGGCCGCCACCGCCCGCCGCGCCGTGGTAATGCAGGCGGCGGCAATGTGGGCACAAAACGACGAAATGGTTTGACCGAGCTAGTTTGTATGCTTTTACGGTCGGCGGATCGCCAGAGAGGGTTTGCATGGCCACCACCATCAAACTGAAGCAACGGCGGAGGTCGAACGCGCTACCCTGTTCGCAATGTAATCGGTGATATCGCTCCCCCGATAGCGAACGGAACGGCCATTCCCGAGCTTGACGAATTGCGGGCCACCACCACGGACGCGCCATCCCTGAAGGGTGCGGACGGAGACGGCCAGAAGTTGCGCCACCTCTTCCTCTGTGAGCAGCCGAATAGCCGTAGAAGGCGAGTTGGGAGTATGAGAAGCCTGCATAGGAAACCTCATTGACGAAGGACTGCGCCTGATTGCGCTTGCCCAACATCGGAGGCGCGGCTTCCTCGAAAAATTCCTATAATTGGCAGGCTAATTTATAGTTTATGGGAGACGTTCGCTTGCGTTGAATGCCTTGGAAATCACCTTGCGAATGGCCTCATCTCCAAGCCCGCTATCGTCACGCAGCCCTGACGCCTTTTTGGCCGCGTCTCGAACCTGTCTAATCGCGGCGGACATCTTCCTTTTACCGAAGGTGATTTCTTTGCTGTCAAACATCTGGTTGTAAGTCGCTTTTATCGCCTCACTAGACGAAGGACGGCCCGGAGGTCGAACCGTCTTGACCGAAGACGTGTTAGAGGTCGCAAGTTCATCGTCGACTACCTGCGCTCCAGATACGACAGCCGGTTGATCAGGCTGTTTCTGCACAGTCGGCGTAACTGCTGGTCGAGGGGCGATCATGACCGAATAGAGCTTTTCGGCAGAGCCTTGAGCCGAGAGAACCGATTGGCCCATATCATCCTCTGGCGACAAATAGACCCACATATCAGCGGCAATATATTTGTAACCCGAAATGGCACTTCCGAATCTGGCCCACCCAAGCAGATAACCAGAGGAGCATTTACCAGATAAATTATCGAAGACAGCTCGGGCAGCTGTGACCAAACAATTCTTTTTCTCAATAACTATGTATCCGTAGCTACGAAAAAACTCTGTTTTAGGCCCATAATCATTATAGGCGCAATCAAACTCGCGGGTGGCTTCTAACCATTTTTTAACAAGGTCCTCATCTGCCCATTTCCTATAGGCGGCAGACAGTTTGACGGCATCGGTCGATGGATTATTAGAATCAGTCACATCGCCTCACACGATGACCCCCACGGAAAGAAAGGCGCGGCGGGCCGGGCGTGAGGTTCCCAGCTTTCGGCGGCCAAACCTAGCCGCGCCAAGATCACCTTATGCAGCCGTCCGACCAATGGCAAATTTCTCGACGGCAGATGGGGCGAGGCAAGAAATCACCGCATTGATAATACTGGAAAAAATGCGTACTCAACGGGCTTCAAGCGCGAAGCTGGAGGAACCCCACCACCTGTTGGACATTGCCGTTCAGCTCTACGAGAAGGTCGGGCAGGATGCCTTCCTCCATGTACAGTGCGAAGCCCTTACTGCCGGGACGGACGGCGGGGACCGCGAGAACCCGGCCTCCGTTGGCCTCGACTTTCGCCACCCAGGCGGCGGGATCGAATGAAGAAAGTGCGGCCATAGCGCCGTTCTCCGATTGATGTTGATGGGGCGGCGTGGTGCTGATCACCAGCCGTTGTAAGGCATCGGGGAAACGGTGGAACGGACCATCCCGCCCCCGAAGCTGCCACGATAGGTGACGGACGGAACGCGATCCGCAGGGCGAGCCTGACGGGTAGCGCGGGCGGCAATGGCCTTGGCTTCAGCCCACACGCGGCGCAGGGCATCCGCGAACAGGGCGCGGGGCGACGAACCATCGAACCGCGCGAAAGCCTTGGCATAGGCCCAGGCGTCTTTGAGGAGTTTGCGGCGGTTGATGGTCATGGCGGTTGTCCGTAGTTGCTTTGTCTCTGTCTGTGGGTACAATGTATCTATACGACGACCATTCGTCAATACGATATATCACTAGATCGATACGGAGTACATATGACGCTCACAGGAACACAAATTAGGATGGCTCGCGCCGCTCTTGCGTGGGGTGTTCGTGACCTTGCCGCCAAAGCAGGGACAACAGCCAACACCATCAGCCGCATTGAAGGCGGCGGGGACGCATTAGCTGGCACTCTGGCGAAGATTGAAGACGCCCTTTCCGCCGCTGGCGTCGAGTTTATCCAGAATGGTGTCAAATACTCAAATCTTAACGACAAGACATTGATAGCCGCTTCGGTTCAGATTGCGGCAGACACCGTCGGTTTGTCTGTTGAAAAACTTGATGAGCTCACTAAAGAGCACGGCATTGCAGCATCATTTGCGGAAATAGTCGGGTTTGAAGGGGGGTCTAAAGGCTATCGGCCCACACTTAAAGGCAGCAATACTGCAAACATTATTGCGGATGCTTACGACGCTGCGAGAGAGTTTCAAGGCGATCCTCGTCGGGCATTTCGCGGCCTAAGCTAATGGCACAATCTGGGGGGCATTTCCGGCTGTGATGACAAGATGGGGACTGAGCGGCACCCCGCACGACGATACAGGCGGTCGAGGAGATGCCGAGTGCTAATCAAGCTTGAAGATGACCTGCGCCAAGCGACAGTCGATGACGCCGGGACCGTTTGCGATCTGCTGATTGCAGCCCGGCACGACATCCCGATCACCATTGACCCGGAAACCCAGCGCGAGCTGTTGGCGGCCATAATCAGAGAGGATTGTTCAAAGGGAAACGGCTGGGTCGGGACGGTTGGAGGCTCTGTTGCGGCTGCTATGATCGTGCGGCCTAATGACAGGGAAATCCTCTACCTCGTGACGGGCGATAAATACCGAAAACAGGGTTTTGCTCGCAAGTTAATCGACCGAGCCAAGCAAGTCGCACGATCCGAGAAATGGGACACTTTGCTTGCAAAAGCCGATCTCAAGAATGATCGGGTTCTGAGTTTGCTCGATGCAGAGGGGTTCATTAGAACCGAGATAATTCAGGAAAAGCACACCTGGCAATATTGCGTTTGGAGGTCTGAATGACCCGCGAAAAGTTCGACTGCCTCAGAGTTTGGCCCGAGTGGGAATCATCAGGGCTATGATTTGCGCTCGGGGCAGCCGGTCGGTTCCGGACGTTAGCTAAAGGGGTGCCGCTAGGCACAGCATGCGGCTTCGACAGACCCGACCTTTCCTCTGGCTTGATGTCGCGCTTATCAACGCCCTATAATTCTTCCAGGCGTTGGCGTAAATGCGATGCCGGGTAACCCACCGTGGCCCGCTGGGGCGCTTCGCTCCCAGGCCGCCGCCGATCGTTTCCCTCTTACCAGCTCAATCAAAGGCCCGCCCGCTTGCGGCTGAGAAAAGGTGCATCATGCTTTCCCGGAAAGCGCCGCCCGTGAACCTCGGGGATCGGTTTATGAAAGTCGGTGATCTTTATGGCCGGGCTTGGACGGTTGTCCGCATCTGGACGACTTCAGACGGTCTTCCGCATGTCCGGCTACAGAATGACGGCCAGGACCGGGAGTCACGGATTATCTCCCTGTCGGCATTGGTCGATGTTCATTTCTTTGTTCGAGCCCAAGGGTGAGGCCAATGACTGGGGCCGATTGGGTTTCCCTAGGCGCAAAATTGCATGGCGCTGGCGGCGCTGATCCTAGGCTAGATATCGCCATTGCTGAGGCATTCGGAGTGCCAGCAGGCAGCTATACCGAATCCATAGAAGACTGCCGCCGATTGGTGGCTCTAGCCCTTCCTGGCTGGCATCTGCATATTGGGTTCGCTGCATCGGGCGTATTCGTCTATGCCAGTCTCAGCAAAGGAGAGGCTTCGGCCTCTGCAGAATCTCCCACCGTGCCATTGGCGATATTGCGGGCCTTGGTCGCCATGAAAATTAGCCCGTCGCCTCTTTCGCCTCGGGAATAAGGGCGCGTGGTGTGGGGTTTTTTCCTGTTTCCTCACCTTTCCCCATATTTCTTTTCGTTGCCTCGGGCTTGATAGTCATGCACCATAACTCCAAATTTGGAGCATGAGGAGGACGCCATCATGCAAGGCCATCAACCGCACCTTCCCGATTCCCCAAGGGTGACGCTCCCGGCGGATCGGCTTGACCCGGCCACCCGTCGCCGCTTGTCCGGTCCTGGACTCCGCACCTTTTTCACCATCACGGAGAAATGGGGGCTGTCGGCCAAGGGGCAGCGAATATTGCTGGGATCGGTTGCCGAATCCACTTTCCACAACTGGAAAGCCGGGAAACATGGGGCGTTATCCTATGATCAGCTTGAGCGCATTTCGCTGGTGTTGGGCATCCACAAGGCTCTGACCCTGCTGTTCACAGAGGAAGAGACTGGCCAGACGTGGCTTCATCAGCCCAATGGCGAAGCCATGTTCGGTGGCAAAAGCCCCCTGGAGCGGATGCAGGCCGGGAGCATGGATGACCTGTACCGGGTACGGCGCTACCTCGATGCTTGGCGAGGTTCCTGGAATTGACGGTTTCGACCGCAAGACTTTCCAGCGCTACCCATCGCTTGATTTCCACACGCTTTCCGCCGGTCGGCATCTTCGACACGGTTGCCAGTGCGGACGATTTAGCGGCGCTGTTCGAGTTGGAAGGCTGGACCTCGGATCGTCTTAGCGTCGAGGTGGGAAAGCTGGATCTATTGCCTCGCTCGGAATGGGTAACGGGCGTTCCTGGGGCGTCGGTCATCATGGCCGCCTATTGCTATCCCAACCCTGACGGCGGGCGCTTCACCAGCCCAGACCTTGGGGCATGGTATTGCGCCTTGGAACTGGAGACGGCCATTGCTGAAACCGTCCACCACCACACCCAGCGCCTTTTGAAGGCTGGAATGCTCAATGCCTGCATCCAAATGCGTCAGCTTGTCGCCCAGGTGGATGGGGTGTTCCATGATATCCGGGGCCAGCAGACGGCCCGCCCTGAACTCTATGACCCGAACGAATATGCGACCTCCCAGGCCTTCGCCGGAAAAATGCGGGCCGCTGGGTCCAACGGGATCGCCTATGACAGCGTTCGTCAGGCTGGTGGTCAGTGCCTTGTCGTCTTCCGCCCAACGCTGCTACCAGCGGCGATCCAGGGCGACCATTTCGAATATCGGTGGGAAGGTTCACCGGAGCCGACAATCACGAAACTGACGAATTGACCGGGAAAACAGGCCGCGCCTGGCTTCTTCGCTCGTTGGGTATTTATAACAAGTAGCCTGACGTAGTTAAACGAACCAATGCGCAGATATGAGATAGGAATTCGCGCCCAACACATGCCGAGGGATGAAAATCGCACGAAAATGCATAAGCGAGTGAAAATCCCCATTAATGATAATGCGTCGCATTTTCATTAATGCCACATGGAGTTCCCAAAGTGGGGCCGAAGCGCGGACGCTCTGCGGACGAACGGCGGACGAGGGAAACTGCGCCAACTTATTGATTTACTGACATTTAGGACGGTATGGACGGTTAGGACGGCCAATTCGCCCTATGTTGGGTATCTGGGCAATAATCATAGGGAAAATATTCTAAGGCATTGGCACGCCGAATATTTAACCCTCACGGGGCGTCCTGTTTTCCCTTCCGTTTTTGGGCCTCCAAGCTAATTACCTCAGCATCTTCGCCTTTCATGGCGGCACTGATCCTATTCTCGATCACATCGTTAAGGGCGCGCAGAGGGTCAGCATCTCGGTTCACGTAACGTCCGGTCATGGCAAGGGTCTTATGCCCTAGCTTGTCGCGGACGAGGAAGGCATTCGCGCCGGCCTGACCGGCATAGGTCCCGACCGTATGCCGGAGATCATGAAGGTGAACGTCCACCATGCCACCCGGCAGGCTGATCCCGGCTTCTTCGGCAGCGTTTTCGCATTCGTCAAAGCTCGGCTCTCGTTTCAGGTCGTTAATGAGCCGTTCAACCAAGCCGGAAACCGAAGAATCCGGGCTATCCCGCCAAAGCAGGACCGTTGCCCGCTTGCGAATGCGCGCCCATGCCCCCTCCAAAGTGTCGCCCCGAAGCGGCTTGCCAATAGTACCGCCCTGGATCACCCAGGGAGATCCCTCGCTCCTCGGCAATGCGGCCAGCAAGGACAGAGCAGGCGCGCCAACGGTATGAATACGAGCCCCGGTCTTTCCATCGGGAAGCGCCAAGGCCCCGGTCTGAAAGTCCACATGCGCCCATTGCAGCGCAAGCACCTCCCCCATGCGGCAACCAGATAGGGCAAGTAGGCGAATCGCGGCGATCACTCCAGGCAGATCGCGGCTTTCGGCCTCGCTGGCGTTCAGCACTTCACCAAGCCGCTGCAATTCGGGCTCAGACAAGAAGCGCTCCCGCCTGACCTCGGGATACCGCTTCACTCGGCGGCACGGACTGGAGTTCTCGGGACGCAGGCCCCACATCTCGGCCAAGCCGAATATCTTAGATAGAACCGACAAGGTAAGGTTGGCCTGCCGGGGAGTTTCGGCCATCGACCGATGGAGCTTCATGATGTCATCCCGCGCCACCCCCTCGACCTTCATGCCCCCCAGCTTGGGGACGATCCATTTATTAACGAGGCGGTGAGCCTCGCGGATCGTGCTGGGCTTGTTGAACACGTCAACGTGTTCCTTCAGATAGCGGGCGCAGAGGTCCGCAACGGTCGGAGCCTCCCGCAAACGGTGCCGCTCGCCCGATGGGTCTTTTCCATCGGCCACCTCGGCAAGAAGAGAGCGAGCCTGCTTTCTGGCTTCGTCAGGCGTCAGAACGCCATGCCGGGCGAAAGCTAGGCGCCGTGTCCGCCCCTCGGCCGTGCGGTATTGCACCAAATAGGAGCGCACCCCAGAGGGCTTAACCCGAAGCCCAAACCCCGGAAGCTCGTCATCCCACAGGAAGATGTCCTTGTCGGTTGGCTCAATGGCGTCAACGATGCGCTTGGTTAATTTTGCCATCTCCACCCCCGCCCGTGCTGCTTCCCGGCCAGTCCGGGGAAGCGTGGGGGAAGCACGGGAAAGCGAAAATGAGCGTATCACCGTGCAATACAACAGACAAGATCAGCGCCTAATTGATTGATTAAATACGTTTTGACACGCTGGGGAAGCACATGCTACGCAGAATAAAACAGCTTCGTAATCAGTAGGCTCCCGGTTCAAATCCGGGTTTCGGCACCAGTTAAAACAAGGGGTTAGCGCCATTTCGGAGCTAGCCCCTTTTGCTTGGGGTATCCTCGGGGTATCCCCAGGATGAAAGTCACCCTGATTTGGCCTCGCTGGAACCAGGCTTCTTGTCCTGCCATCGCCCCATGACCAATCTGCCCGACAACAAATCACCCGCCGTCATTCTGGCCGAACTCCGCGTCCTCATCGCTGCTATCGCCCGTGAAGCCGGCCGTCACCACGTTGATGATGTGGTCGATCTCGCTGGCCGTGCCGACGAACTGGCGGCGGAGCTTGAGCGGCAGGGGAAGCAGTAGCCTCGCGCGCGTCGGGGGTGCGAACCGACAAAGCCCCCGCCGGATCAAGGCAGGGGCGTTTATCGCTGGCCTCCATGGGGCCGATGGTCGGGATGGTCAAACAGGCCGATTTCGCCTTCCCCACATCAAGGCCTCCAGCGCCTTCAGCAGTTCGGGACGATCTGCGCGTTTGCCGCTCTCGACTTCGGTAAACTCGGCCACCAGCTCCCAGGCTCCGCCGTTCAGATAGTCGCTGACGGCTTTGCGCTGGACATCGAGGCCACGGCCCTTCCCCTGCCTTGTTATAAACGTCTGGTCTCCGCAAATATCGAGTCCGCTCTACTGTTGGGCCGCCAATCCTAACGACCGCCCGCACCAATATATGTTGAGTTGATTTTGCCGCAGCTCTCCTTCCATCCCGCATTCCCATCGGCTATGCTCCCTGTGGCGTCAAAAAAAGGGGATGAGCGCTTGGGGTTTAGCGCTCGGAAATAATGCTATTGAGAGTCCTTGAAATCGACGGCAGTTTGGCCGAATCGAAGGCTTTGTCTTCGGCGCAGCGATTGCCTCTGGCTGATCTGGAGCCAGGCTTGCGGCTGTGGGGCTCCGCTTCGGCTATGGCCGAGCTGGGGCGACGGTTGCCGGCTTGGGTCGAGGGCGAAGTGACCTTCTTAGGCTCGGGCGATTTTCATCATCTGGCGGCAGCACTCTTGCGACGGCTCGATCGGCCGGCGACCCTGGTGCATTTCGACAATCATCCCGACTGGGTGCGGCTGCCGCCGGCCTGGCATTGCGGGTCCTGGGTCAACCGGGCGCTGGAGCTGCCGCATATCCATAAGGTGGTGACCCTGGGGCCATGCTCGGACGATCTGGACTGGCCGCAGCTGAGGGGCGGCAATTGGCCGGCCTTGCGGTGCGGTCGGCTGGAGCTTTATCCCTGGCGCCATGCGCCCTCAAAGCTGCTGGGCCGCCCAGCCCATATCTGGACCGAACTGGCGGATCTGCCCGAGCCCGAGGCCTGGCTGGAGCGATTGTTCGCCAACCTGCCCACATCGGACGTCTGGGTCTCCATCGACAAGGATGTTCTGGCCCCGCAACAAGCCGTCACCAATTGGGACCAGGGCGGCATGAGCCTGGAGTTTCTGGAATCCGCCCTGGCCATTCTGGGCAAGAACAGGCGTATTCTGGGGGCCGATGTCTGTGGCGAATTCTCGCCGCCCCGCTTCGCCTCGCCCTGGAAGCGGCTGTCGGCCTGGATGGATCATCCGCCCCAGCCGCTGGCCAATGATGCGCGTAACGACGAGACCAACCGCCGTCTGATCGCCGCCTTTTCTAAGGTGATGGGGGGTGCGGCATGACGCCCTTGCTGCTGGTCCTGTTCGCCTTGTCCTTATGCTGCGACGTCGGCGGCCAGCTTTGTTTCAAGATGGGCTCCAACCGTCTGAGCGACGGCAGCTGTCAGGGCCTGTTGCGGCATCTGCGCCAGGTACTGGCCTCGCCTTGGATGGGCTGTGGGATTCTTGTTTATGGCTTTGAGGTGATCCTGTGGCTGGCCATTCTGGAGCGAGCCCCCCTCAGTCTGGCCTTTCCCATCGCCAGTGTGAATTTCTGCGGCGTGGTGGTGGCCAGCAAATTCTTGCTGGGCGAACCGGTCAGCCGTCGCCGTTGGCTGGGCGTGGGTCTGATCACCGCCGGGGTTTTGGTAATCGGCTGGGGGGCGACGGCATGAGCAAAGCGTCTCTGCGCGTCGCCGACAGCATCACCGCCTTTGCCGCCGCTGACTGGGACCGCTGCTTTCCCGGCGAGCTGGAGACCTGGGGCTATTACCGCGCCACCGAGGAAGCCGGGCTGAAGGGCTTCGCCTTCCGATATTACGCCATCGAGGAAGACGGCAAACTGCTGGCGGCGGTGCCGGGCTTTCGCATGACCTATCGGCTGGACACCACGGTCAAGCCGGGGCGGATCAAGCGCCTGCTGGAACATCTGACCCGGTGGCTGCCCCGGCTGATGATCCTGCGCATGGCGGCCTTGGGCTCGCCGGTGGCGGAATGCTGCCACCTGGGCTTTGCGCCCGAGGTCAGCGAGGCAAGGCGCCCAGGCCTGCTGGCCCAACTGCGGGCGGCCTTCGAGGAGGATGCGGCCAAGGCCGGCTATTGCTTCCTGGTGATCAAGGACGCCCCTCAGGCCCAACCCCTGTGGCGGAACGAAGTGGCGCATGCTTACAGCCATATGGCCAGCCTTCCCACCGCCTGGCTTTCCATCCCCGGTCCGGATCTGGACGGCTATCTGAAGACCTTGAGCAAAGCCACCCGCAAGGATGTCCGCCGCAAGCTGAAAAACCGGGCCGAGGTCCGGGTGGAATTCCGCCAGGACATCAGCCACATCCTGCCCCAGGTGTCCGGGCTCTATCAGCAGGCCCTGGAGCGCAGCGGACTGCAGTTCGAAAGTCTGCCGCCCCCATGGTTCACTCTGGTCAGCCAGCATATGGGCGATAAGGCCGGCTATTTCCTCTATTGGGTGGGAGACGAGCTGGCGGGCTTCAATCTGGTGCTGCAGGACGGCCGCCGCCTGTTGGATAAATTCGTCGGCTTCGACGCAATTCTGGGGCCGCAGCATAATCTTTATGTCCTCAGCTGGATGGTCAATGTCGAACATTGCCTGGAAAAAGGCCTGACCATTTACCAGAGCGGCCAGGATGAATATGCCACCAAGCGCCGCCTGGGCAGCCGCTTTGCCGCCAATGACATCTGGTTCCGCCATGCCCGGCCCCTTCCCAATCTTTTGCTGCGTCTGGCCAGCCGGATTTTGCGCTTCGACCGCCATGATCCCGATCTGGCGGCTGTTCTGGAGGCGCAACAATGATCGCCAGCCCCAGAATGCTGCTGGTCTGGCTGTTGCTGCTGGGCTTCGATACCTCGGTACAGCTCTGCTTCAAGCTCGGCAGCAATCATCTGGTGGGAACGGACGGTCTGGGCTGGCTGCTGGCGGTTGTGACCTCGCCTTGGATACTGGGCGGAATTGCCTGCTATCTGGGAGCCTTCGTCACCTGGACGGTGATCCTGCGCGACCATAACCTCAGCCTGGCATTCCCCATTACGTCGCTGGGATATGTGACGATCCTTTTGGCTTCGGCCTGGTTGCTGGGGGAAATCATCGACCCGCAGCGCTGGCTGGGTGTAGGATTGATTTCAGCTGGTTTTCTCTGCGTGGTCGGAGACGGTGACAAATAGGGCGCCGCCACCCTGCTAAAGCCCTATTTTCGTTGTGCTTTCCCGCCTTTGACACAGTCGGGATGCGACAGCCAGGCCATTTGGATGGGATTGAATCGATAGATTTTTAACTAAAGATGACCCCCGTAACCCCTTTGCCACTGGAATTTAGGTTTAATCCATTGGCAATCATTGGTTATTTTAAAAGGTGTCGCTGTCGGCCATCGGCGGGCAGGGACAGAGAGTCTTCTCTTGGTTGATCGGCGCCAGCAGCACATGTCCTTGCCAGACCAGACCAGTCCCCCATCCAGCCTTCCGTCCCTGGCGGCCCTGCCCGGATTCGAAGCCGGGTTCTGGGAAGCCATTGGCCGTGGTCTGCCGGACCCAGTGCTGGTGTTGGATCGCTTCGGCACCATTCTGGGGGTCAATCCCTCGCTGCTGAAGCTGTCGGGCCAGTCCGAGTCCGAGCTGCTGGGCGGCTCCATCTCGCTGCTGCTCGAAGATATGGCCTTTGAAACCTTCCCCCCCGCAGTCAAGGATGTCAGGCTGAAGACCCGTGATGGCCGTAAGCTGCCGATGGAGTCGGCTTGGAGTTGTCTACCCATGGAATTTCCGGACGACCAGCCTCGGGCGGTGTTCGTCGGCGTCTTGCGGGAACTGACCCATCGCCTGGACTGCCGCGAAAGCCTGGGCCGGGCCGAGGAACGCCTGGCGACCCTGTCGGCCAATCTGCCCGGCGTCTTGTTCCAGCGGGTGATGCAGGCCGACGGCTCTTTGCGCTATCCCTTCTTCAGCGAAGGTGTGCGCCAGGTTCTGGGTTTTGGCCCCGACGAGGTGCGGGTGGCCGGCGACGGCTGCCTGGATGTCATCCATTGGGCCGATCGCGACAACTATCTGGCGGTGGTGCGCGCCTCGGCGGACACTCTTCAGGCCTGCCGCGAGGAATTCCGCGTCGTGACCGAGGAGGGCGAGGTGCGCTGGCTGCGCGGCACATCCCAGCCCCGGCGTCTGGCCGACGGCACCTTGCGCTGGGACGGCCTGTTGCTGGATGTCACCGACCGCAAGCAGGCCGAGCAGAAGCTGCAGATGATCATGGATCACGCCGCCGACAGCATCGTCACCCTGGACATGGAAGGCCGCATGGAATCGGTCAATGCGGCGGTGGAAAGCCTGTTCGGCTATAACGCTGCGGAATTGATCGGCCAATCCATCGCCATGTTGATGCCCGAACCCTATCGCAGCCATCATCATGAGTATGTCGCCCGCTATCTGGAGTCCGGCGAAGGCCAGATCCTGGGCCGTGGCCCCCGCGAGTTGGTGGGGCAGCGCAAGGATGGCTCCACCTTCCCCTTTGAAATCGCCACCTCCGAGGTGCGCCTGGAGGGCCGGCGGCTGTTCATCGGCATCGGCCGCGACGTCACCCAGCGCAAATCCACCGAAGCCGCCCTGCATGAAACCCAGCAGCGCCTGTCGGACGTCACCGCCAACATGCCCGGCGTGCTGTTCCAGCGGCTCCTTCATCCCGATGGCCGCATCGAATATCCCTTCATGGGCGAAGGCGTACGCGATCTGGTGGGACTGGATTCGGCGGCGGTGATGGCGGATGCCTCGCTGATGATCCGCTCCATCGACGAGTCCTTACGGGACAGTTTCCTCGAAGAAGTGAAGCGCTCGGCCCAGACCCTGCAGCCCATCGAAGTCGATCTGCTGGTCAACGCCACGGAAGGTCGCAAAGTCTGGACCCGCAGCCATTCCCGCCCCCGCCGCCTACCCGATGGCACGATCATTTGGGAAGGGGTGATCCTGGACGTCACCGACCGCAAAAAGGCCGAGGACGAGGTTTTGTTCCTGGCCTATCACGATCCCCTGACCAAGACCGCCAACCGCGCCCTGTTGCTGGATCACTTCGGCGAAGCGGCGAGCAATGCCGGGCCCAACAGCCTGGTGGCCCTGATTTCCATCGGCATCGATCGTTTCAGTATCATCAATACCACTCTGGGCCATGGCTTCGGCGATCAGCTGCTGATCAAACTGGCCGAGCGGCTGGACACCTGCCTGTCTCCTGGCGACACTTTGGCCCGCGTTGGCGGCGACCGCTTCATGCTTTTGCTGACCGGCCTTGCCGATGCCGCCGAGATCATGATCACCGTCGAGCAAATTCTGATCCGCCTGCAAGATCCCATCAAAGTCGGCGAGGAAGAGATCGAAATCACCGCCAGCGCCGGCGCCAGCCTTTACCCTCAAGACGGCGCCGATGGCGACACCCTGGCCAAGAACGCCGATGCGGCGCTGCTGCGGGCCAAAAGCTCCGGTCCCGGCAGCTGTCATCGCTTCGCTCCCGAGATGAACGCCGGCGTGGTCCGCACCCTGTCCTTGCAGAACCGCCTGCGCCGCGCCCTGGAGCAGGAAGAATTCGTCGCCTTCTTCCAGCCCCAGGTGGAACTGTCGCAAGGCCGCATCGTCGGCATGGAGGCCCTGGTTCGTTGGATGAGCCCGTCAGGCATGGTATCGCCGGCGGAATTCATCCCGGTGGCCGAGGAATTCGGCCTGATCGACGGCATCTGCGAGCAGGTGCTGCGCAGCTGCTGTTCCCAGCTGCGCCATTGGCAGCAAGAGGCTTTGCCGGTGGTTCCCGTGGCCATCAACATTTCGGGTCGGCAGTTCCAACAGCCGCGCCGGCTGATCCAGCTGGTCGAGGACGCCTTGTTCGAACATGGCCTGGACCCCCGCCTGCTGGAATTGGAGCTGACCGAAAGCTCGGCCATGACCGATCCCCAGACCGCCATCTCGGTGGTGGAGCGTCTGAGGGAGCGCGGGTTGGCCTGCTCCATCGATGACTTCGGCACCGGCTATTCCTCCCTGTCGGTTTTAAAGAGCTTCCCCATCAACAAGCTCAAGATCGATCGCAGCTTCGTCATGGATATCGACAAGGATCCCAACGACGCCGCCATCGTGACGGCCATCGTCGCCATGGCTCATGCCCTGAAGCTGACCGTGGTGGCGGAAGGCGTGGAGACCAAGGAACACCTTGATTTCCTTCGCAATCTTGGCTGCGATCAGATCCAGGGCTACCTCTTCAGCCGCCCGGTTCCGGCCTCGGACATGCGGGAAATGCTGCGCACCGGCCGCCGACTGGCGCTTTAGACCGTTCCTCCGTCAACCACTTGATTCGCATGCAGTTGCAGCCCGCAAGGGATGGTGCATGCGTAGTTGAGGACGACAAATCTACAACTTCATTTGCAGATTTTTTCGGGCCGGTTCAAAAGATAAAACCACTCCCCTCTTATGGTCTCTGCCCCTCGCTAAATTCACATATGTTAAATCTTCATTAACTCAATAGCTTGCAGGATGTCTCTAACACGGGCGTATAATACCAACTTTCGTAGTTGACGGGAGCTGGTGGTCGTCCTATTCGTTACGGCTAAGACATGCATTCGCCTCCGGACGGGCCGGGGGTGGGGTTTGGTGACACGATATGACCGGCACGGTGCTCAAGCACTCCTACACGATTCCCTGCGCAACGGCCTTCCGCGACGCCGTCGAGGTCCTTGCGGCCAAACGCAAAGTCAATGTTGGAGACCTGGCGCGCTCGATTTTGCTGGTGGTTCCCATGCAAACCGTCTCGGATTTCCCCGATCCCGGCGAGCCGGCGGCCGATGACCGCGAAACCGTGGTCCTGAAGTCCGGCCCCGCCGAAGGACGCCCCTGGCGCCGTAAGCCGCGCCTGCAGGTGCGGATGCCGCCGGGTCACGATATTCCCTTTATCCGCAAGGCCTTAGGCCTGGCCCTGGCCATGGATGGCGGGCATCTGCAAGTGAAGTTATGGGATGGCCGCGAGGCTCCCAAGCCCCAGGTGCATCAGCCTGTGAAGCATGAAGACAGCAGCAAACTGATGGAAATCAACGAGGAGCTGGAACGGCTGAAAGCCATCGTCGGCGTCCTGGCCTTCGAGCCCCTGCCCGACGGCATCCGTTCGCGCGAAGACGCCCTGCATGTGCTGGGCTTCCCGCCCAGTTCCGCCCCGGACACCCGCACCCTGCGGGCCAAGTTCCGCATGCTGGCGACCATCCATCACCCTGACAGCAACTATGGCAGCCATCAGCGCATGAGCCAGCTCAATCAGGCCATGGAAATCCTGCGGCGTTCTGCGGCTTAAGGCGTCTCAAAGGATGATTTCACTGGAAATTCAATCGCTCTCTTAAGCCGCCGTCTCGACCAAACGGTCTTCCCAGGCCCGCGCGGCCTCTTCGTTCTTATATTCCAGGCGTTCCAGGCGGGCCAGCTGGCGGTAGATCACCGGGCCGGGGCGCAGGTCGGCGGCGGCCAGCAGATGCTTGCGGGACTGCCCCCAGACCTTGGCGTCCATGGCGGCATCGGCCAGGACCAGATGGCTTTCCAGGGCTTCGGGCTTGCCGGAGACCAGCTTTTCCAGGCGGCGCAGGCGGCTCAAGGCGTCCTCGCCGTCCTTCAGCCCCGCATAGGCGGCAGCCAAAGAAGCCGCTGGGAGAGCCTTCCAGGCCTGCTCCAGCACAGATGCGGCCCGACGCTGCTTGCCGGCCTCTTTCAGGGCTGCAGCAAGCTCTAATGCGGCCTGAGTATGTTTCGGGTCGGCAGAGAATGCCTTCTTGGCCAGAGACACCGCCTCGCCGGTCGCGCCAAGACCACGGGCGACGGCGGCGCGGGCGGTCAGGACCAGGGCAAGGCGCCGGGAAGCCTCGACGGCGCTGAAAGCCTTGCGGCGCTTGGCGTCGGCCACCAGGGACTGGGCATCCAGGTAACGTTCGGTCTCCATGGCCAGACGGAAGCAAAGGTCGGCCAGCCAGGGATCATTCGGGGCCAGCAGGCGGGCGCGGGCGGCGAGTTCGGCGGCGGCGGCGTCATCACCCCGCTCCAAAGCCTGATCCAACAGGCCGCGCAAGCCCAAGGCCGCCGTTTCCGGCCGTTCCAGCATGGCTTTGTAGTTGTCGCGGGCGGCGTCCTTGTCACCCGCCAGCTTGGCGCTTTGGGCCAGCAGATAGCTGGTCAGGGCCGGATCGGACAGCAGGGACCGAGCCTTGCCGGCCAGCTTCTTGGCCTTGCGGCCATCTCCGGCGGCGGCGGCGGCCAGACCGTCGGACAGGGCCTGATAGCCGTTGCGCATCTTGCGGGCCCGCCAGATGGCATGCCAACGCCGGGGAATCCGCAGCAGAGACAGACCGACCCGCAAGGTGACGATCATCACCACGGCGATGGCCAGCAAAGCCGCCAGCAGCACCGGCACCGAGGTATCGATCTGCCAGTCCAGCCATTCCACATGCACCAGACCGGGGCGGTCGGCCAGCCAGACGGTCCCGGTCACCAGGGCCGCCAACACAATGGCGAAGGACAGCAAGCGCAACATGGATCAGATCCCTTCGTTGACGTCGAGGCAGGCCAGCAGAGACTCCTGCTCGGGCCGCTCGGCGGTCAGTATCTTCCGCCAGGGCAAAGGCGACAAGGCCTCGGCCACCGCCCGGCTCAAGGCATAGGCGACGACGGCCCGTCCGGCGTCACAACATCCGGCGGCAGCGGCCAGGGTAACAAAGGTTTGCGCCGTGCGGGGAGAGAAAAACAACGCCGAGTCAACCGCTTCGGCCTGCAATGCCTGGATCGTGGCCGGACTCAAGGCTTCCGCCGTGCGGGCCTCATAGAGAATTTCCCGGCGCAGGACATAACCCAGAGCGCTCAATCCACCGGAAAGATCGCCCGCCACTTTCGTTCCGGCTGCGTGCAGAAGCGTGCCGGCGGTAGGATCGACTCTTTCGGCCACCAGCTTGGTCAGAGTGGCGGCGTCGCCCTTGGCACTTTCCACCTGGAGGAAGCCCAAATCCCGCGCCGTCCGCGCCGTGGCGTCGCCGACGGCCCACAGGGGCAGGTCACGCGGCGCATCATTGGCGGCCAGCGCCCGCACGCCGTTGGCGCTGGTGGCCAGATAGCCCTGGACCCCGGCCAAATCCAGCGGACCGATCGTTCTGATATGGATTTCCAGCAGGGGTTCGGCCAGAACGGTGAAACCGCGCCGCTCCAGTTCCGCCGTCAGCGAGAGAGAATCCTCTCGCGGACGGGTGACCAGGGCGACGCGGCTCCTCATGCCGTCTTGAAGTCGAAGAAGCCGGGGCCGCAACGGCCCAACAGCTCCTCTCCTGCGGCGCGGCCGATGGATTCGGCCTCGGCGCGAGTGCCGTGCAGAGTCAGTTCGTGGGCCAAAGAACCATCGGGACGGATGACCAGACCCCGGAAGGTCAAAGCATCGCCGGACAGTTCGGCCAAAGCCCCGATGGGAGTGCGGCAAGAGCCGTCCAGCACCGCCAGAAACGCTCGTTCGGCCACCACGCGGACGTGGGACTCGGGGTGATTCAGCGGAGCAAGGCGGGCCAGAATGGCTTCGTCGCCGTCTCGCGCCGTAATGCCGATGGCCCCTTGGGCGACGGCGGGCAGCATTTCTTCCGGCGACAGCTGATAGGTCGCCCGCTCGGCCAGGCCGAGGCGGCGCAATCCGGCCATGGCCAGCAAGGTGGCGTCGGCCACGCCGTCCTCCAGCTTCTTCAGCCGGGTCTGGACGTTGCCGCGCAGGGGCTCGACCTTCAGATCGGGGCGGCGGAACAGGATCTGAGCACCACGGCGCAGACTGGCGGTGCCGACCACCGATCCGGCGGGCAGATCGGCCAGCGACTTGGCCTTCAGGGAAATGAAGGCGTCGCGGACGTCTTCGCGTTCCAGGATGCAGGGCAGGATCAGGCCGTCGGGCAGGACCGTCGGCACATCCTTCATGGAATGCACGGCGATATCGATGCGATTGCCCAGCTGGGCCTCGTCGATTTCCTTGGTGAACAGGCCCTTGCCGCCGATCTCGGACAGGGTCCGGTCCAGCACCATATCGCCGGTGGTCTTGATGATGACGATCTCGATGGCCCCTTCGGGCACGAGGTCGGGGTGAGCGGCGCGGAGGCGCGCCTGCACCTCGTGGGCCTGGGCCAGCGCCAAAGGGCTGCCGCGCGTACCGATACGCAGGATGGGGCCGATACGCAAGATGGGTTCGTTCGTCATGCCGATTGTTCTAACGGCTGGAACAGGAAGAGGAAAGAGGTTAGTAGGTGAGACATGATCATCCTGGGTATCGAAACCAGCTGCGACGAGACCGCCGCCGCCCTTGTACGCGACGATCGGACCATCTTGGCCGATGTGGTGCTGTCGCAACTTGACGACCATCAGCCCTATGGCGGCGTGGTCCCAGAGATCGCGGCCCGGGCCCATCTCGACCATATCGACCGCCTGGTCGCCCAGGCCTTTGCCGAGGCGGGCGTCGGCTTGGCCGACATCGACGCCGTCGCCGCCACCTGCGGACCGGGCCTGATCGGCGGAGTCATCGTCGGCGCCATGACCGGCAAGGCCATCGCCGCCGTCTCGGGCAAGCCCTTCGTGGCGGTCAACCATCTGGAAGGCCACGCCCTGACGGCGCGCCTGACCCATGGGCTGGACTTTCCCTATCTGCTGCTGCTGGTCTCCGGCGGCCACTGCCAGATTTTGGAAGTCCAGGGGGTAGGGCGATACCGCCGTCTGGGCTCCACCATCGACGATGCGGCGGGCGAGGCCTTTGACAAGGTCGCCAAAATGCTCGACCTCGGCTATCCCGGCGGCCCTGCCGTGCAGCGGGCGGCGGCCTTGGGCGACGACAAACGCTTCGAGCTGCCGCGCCCCTTGAAGGGCAAGCCGGGCTGCGATTTTTCCTTCTCAGGCCTGAAGAACGCCGTGCGTCTCTTGATCCAAGGTCAGACCGACCTTTCGGAACAGGTGCGAAACGATATCGCCGCCTGTTTCCAACGCACGGTGGCCGAACATATCGCCGACCGGGCCTCCAAGGCCTTGAAGGATTTCGCGGATCGACATCCCGGCCCCAATCACTTGGTGGTGGCCGGCGGCGTGGCGGCCAACAGTCTGCTGCGGGAGAAACTCAGGATAATGGCCGAGGGCCATGGCTTTACCCTGACCGCTCCGCCGTTGCGGCTTTGCACCGACAATGCGGCGATGATCGCCTGGGCCGGGCTGGAGCGCTTCCGTCTGGGGCACACCGACGGCCTGGACTTCGCGCCCAGACCACGTTGGCCGCTGGACCCCGGCGCCAAGCGATAGCGTCTCTATAGACCGTGATGCAGAAAGTCTGCATCACGTAAGTCCCTCGCCGGGCGCGGCCTCCGCCGCTTGGCCGCTCGCTTAATGCTCGCCAGCGTCATGCACATTTTCCGCATCACGCTCTAAACTGCGGGCGGAAAATCCCCGCGACCGATGGAAATCTCGATCATCGTCTTCATCCGCGCCCACAGGCGCTTGGAGGCTCCGCCGATGCGGCTTTCATTGAAGGTCAGCACCGTTTCCGGCTGAACCTGATTGGCCTTCCACGAGCCGCCGCCGGACAGATGGTTGTTCATGATCGGCTGGAAGCGGTCGATGCTGGCGGCGAAGCGGGCCTCAGGCGTCTTGCGCTCCTCGAATTCCTCCCACAGGGCGCGAAGCTCGGCGTTCTGGTCATCGGGCAGCAGGCCGAACAAACGGTCGGCGGCTTTTTGCTCGCGCTCGGCCTTATCCTCGTTGCCCTTGGCGTCATAGATAAAGGTATCGCCGGCATCGATCTCGACCACATCGTGGATCAGCAGCATCTTCATCACCTTGACCACATCCACCGGCTCGTCGGCATGTTCGGCCAGCAGCAGAGCCATGACGGCGATATGCCAGCTATGTTCGGCATCGGTCTCGCGGCGGCTGCCGTCCACCAGGGGCGTATGGCGGATGATGGCCTTCATCTTGTCCAGCTCGGCGATGAAGGCCAGCTGCTGGTCCAGGCGGGCATCCAAACTCATAGAGCGACTCCCCTCATCATCTTGGGCAATTCGCCCACCAGGCCCATGGCATGGCGCATGAAGAACCTCTTCATCCCCGGCATGCGGTTGACCGCCGCCAGCCCAAGATCGCGGACGAAACGAATGGGAGCTACATCGTTGGAGAACAGCCGCACCACCACGTCGGTCAGGCCCAGCATCAGCAGATTGTCAAAGCGCCGCCAACGGGCGTAGCGTTCCAGCAAAGTGGCATTGCCCAGATCGAGGCCAAGGCGTTTGGCATCCACCAGCACTTCGGCCAGGGCGGCGACGTCGCGCAGGCCCATGTTCATCCCCTGCCCGGCCACCGGATGCATGCCATGGGCGGCGTCGCCCACCAGCACCAGACGCTGGGCCGAATAGGCCTTGGCGAACTGCAGGGTCAAAGGATAGGCGAAGCGCGGCCCCTCGACCTCGATCTTGCCAAGGAAGCTTCCAAAGCGGCTGTGAAGTTCGTCCAGGAAATCCTGATCGCTCTGGGCCATGATATCGGCGACCAAAGACCGCTTCTCGGTCCAGACCACCGACGAGCGATTGCCCGGCAAAGGCAGAATGGCGAAGGGACCGGCGGGGAGGAAATGTTCCTGGGCGATATCATAATGAGGCCGCTCGTGGGCCACGGTGCAGACGATGGCGGTCTGGTGATAGTCCCATTTGGTCAGGCCGATGCCGGCGTCCTGCCTGATCTTTGAGGCTCGGCCATCGGCTCCGACCACCAGCCGGGCCTTGATGACCGTGCCGTCTTCCAGCTCCGCCGAAACGCCCGAGGCATCGCGGGCCAATCCAGCGATGCGGGCCGGGGCGAACAGTCTGGCCGCTTCCAGCTTGGGCAGGCGCTCCAGCACGGCGCGGCGGATGGCGCGGTTCTCGACGATCCAGCCAAAGGGATCTTGCCCCAACGCCAAATGGTCGTAATGCAGAAACAGGGGCGAAGCCCCGTCGGAAACCCGGATTTCCTTGATGGGGGCGGCATGGGGCAGGATAGCGGGCCAAAGCCCTGCCGTCTCCAGCACCCGCTGGGGGCCAAGGGCCACCGCCGAAGCGCGGCCGTCAAAGCCGGGAAGAGTAATGGTCGCCGGATCCTCGGCATCCACCACCGCTACGGAAACGCCGGCCTGGGCCAGGGCGCAGGCCAAAGGCCCGCCCACCAACCCGCCGCCAACGATCAGTACATCGCAATCAATCTCGCTCATGGCCATAGAGATGACCCGTAAGGGATCAGTTGTCCAGTGCCCCTCCATCGGGCAGTGCCGCCTATTTTTGATGCATCCAAGGTAAGGATATCCTACCCTAATGGACGGGGTCCGAAAGAAAATCCTTTGATTTCATTGAATTGGCAAAACGGCACGCCAATTGAATTGAGACTGGAGCAATAAGGTTCAACGCGTCGCCAGCAGGCCCTGGAATCCCCCTCCGGCTGCGGCCAGACAGATGGAATGGAAGACATGAAACTTGTGGTCGCCATCATCAAGCCTTTCAAACTGGAAGAGGTCCGCGAGGCCCTGTCCGCCCTGAGCATCAAGGGCCTGACCGCCAGCGAAGTGAAGGGCTACGGCCGACAGAAGGGTCAGACCGAGATCTATCGCGGCGCCGAGTACAATGTGAATTTTCTGCCGAAGGTGAAGATCGAAGTGGCGGTCAGCGACGAGATTGCTCCGCGCGCCATCGAAGCCATCACCTCCTCGGCTCATACGGGAAAGATCGGAGACGGCAAGATTTTCGTCTTCGATCTGGTGGACGCCGTGCGGATTCGCACTGGCGAGCAGGGGGTGGAAGCCCTCTGATTGACGAACTCTCCTGTCCGAGAGTGAGTGTGTGTTCTGATATCTCCTCCCTAAACTTTAAGCTCGGAAGCCCTGCTTCCGAGCTTTTTCTTTATCCCCAGGAGGGGCCGGGCCATTGGCTAACTTTTAGTCATAGCCCCGAATCAATGCCCATTGCGGCGGCAAAGCAAACAGCCTAATCCTGCCGACAACGGCGGAACGGCAGGATTCCGGCGATTGGCACGGTTCTTGTTAACGATAAGGCGAAGCCGGTGCCCAACCGGCCATGATTTTGTTCAAGAGAACACGGATCTTCGGGAGAGTAGATAATGAAGTTGAATCGTTCGGTGTTGATCAGCGGAGGCCTCGCCCTCGGCATGACGCTCATGGCGTCGGCCGGCATGGCCCAGGAAGCCGCCACCGCCGCCGACGCGGTAGCCGCCGCTCCGGTCCCTGTTCTCGACAAGGCCGACACGGCCTGGATGCTGACCTCGACGGCCCTGGTGCTGTTGATGACCATTCCCGGTCTGGCGCTGTTCTATGCCGGTATGGTCCGCAAGAAGAACATCCTGGCCACCATCATGCAGAGCTTCGGCATCACCGCCCTGGTGACCGTGCTTTGGGCCGTCATCGGTTACTCGCTGGCCTTCACCGACGGCAATGCCTTCGTCGGCGACATGTCGCGCGTCTTCCTGGCCGGCATGGGCAAGGACACCTTGTTCCCCGGCTCGACCATCCCCGAGAGCGTCTTCATGATGTTCCAGATGACCTTCGCCATCATCACCCCGGCTCTGCTGGTGGGGTCTTTGGCGGATCGCATCAAGTTCTCGGCCCTGATGGTCTTCGTCACCGGCTGGCTGCTGCTGGTTTACGCTCCGATCGCTCACATGGTCTGGGCTTCCACCGGTCTGCTGTCCAAGCTGGGCGTCCTCGACTTCGCCGGCGGCACCGTGGTCCATATCAACGCCGGCGTCGCCGGTCTGGTGGGCTGCCTGGTCATCGGCAAGCGCAAGGGCTTCGGCACCGAGAACTTCGCCCCCGCCAATCTGGCTTATGCCCTGATCGGCGCGTCCCTGCTGTGGGTGGGTTGGTTCGGCTTCAACGCCGGCTCCGCCCTGACCTCGGACGGCCGTGCAGGCATGGCCATGACCGTCACCCAGCTGGCCACCGGCGCCGCCGTCATCTCCTGGCTGGCCGTCGAGTGGATCATTCGCAAGAAGCCCTCCGCTCTGGGCGCCGCGTCCGGTGCCGTGGCCGGTCTGGTCGCCATCACCCCCGCCTCGGGCTTCGTCGGTCCGACCGGCGGTCTGGTCATCGGTCTGGTGGCCGGCGTGGTCTGCTTCTGGGGCGCCACCGGCCTCAAGCACATGCTGGGCTATGACGACAGCCTGGACGCCTTTGGCGTGCATGGCGTCGGCGGCATCACCGGCGCTCTGCTGACCGGCGTCTTCGCCGTCAAGGACATCGGCGGCACCTCGGGTCTGCTGGAAGGCAATGCCGGCCAGCTGGCTCTGCAGGCCGAAGGCATCCTGGTCACCGTCGTCTGGTGCGCCGTGGTCTCGCTGATCCTGTACAAGGTCATCGACTGGACCATCGGTCTGCGCGTCACCGCCGAGGAAGAAGTCGAAGGTCTCGATTACTCCCTCCATGGCGAAATCATCCACGACTGATCCCGATCAGCCGGATGAGCCAGAAGGGGCGCCCAAAAGGCGCCCCTTTTTCTTTTGGCCACGGCCCGGCATGATGGGGCCATGACCTCAGGCTTTCCCAATCCCCCCTATCCGCCGCTGCCGCCCGCCGAAGGCTACGAGGCCGACGCCTTTGCGGTCACCGCCCTGCTGGTCACCGAGGACCGCCGCTTTCTGTTGCAGCTGCGCGACGAAAAGCCCGACATCATCCTGCCCGGCCATTGGTCCTGCTTCGGCGGCCACCTGGATCCCGGCGAAACCGCCGACCAAGCCATGCTGCGGGAGTTGGACGAGGAACTGCGCTATCGTCCCACCGAATGCCACTGGTTCTTCGAATCCGTCTACAGCCTGCCGCGTCAACAGCGACGGCGGGTGCGCAATGTCTGGTACTTGGTCCCCCTTCCCCTGGACCAGATTCCCCGGCTGGAGCAGCATGAAGGGGCCGGCATGGCGCTTTTCACCCTTGAAGACGCCCTGGTCCTGCCCAAAATCTCACCGCTGGACCTGTGCGCCATGATGCTTTTGGCCCGCCAGCCGCAACTCTATCCCCGCCATAAGGACGCCACCCCGTGAAGCCTAATCCCCTGAAGCTCAATCCCCTGCAACTGCGCACCCTGACCCTGCTGCAGGAGATGGCCAAATATCCCGAACTTTCGACCCGCAACGAAGAGAGCGGCGAGGTCTTCATCTCCAACATCCCCGAACCCCACGGCAATCATTTCCATGTGGGCCGTCGGGTGGTGATGGCCTCGGACGCCACCGGGCTGGGAAATCAGGCGGTTTGGGTGGCCCTGGAGCGCAAAGGACTGGCCAAAGCCACCTTCCCCTTCGCCATCACCTTGACGCCCTCGGGCCTGGAGTACGACACCGGTCTGGCCGATGTGATCCTGCATGGGTCTGATCATTAAAGATCACACCTATATCTTGAGTGAATCTTCTCTTACAGCCGCAAGAAGCAGTAGCTTCCGCGGCTGTTTTTTTGCTAGGATTCTTGTGTCGTCCTTCAGCAAAGGAAAGACCGGTTTGGGATATGACTTGATCATCGCGTCCTTCGTGGCAGTCCCCCAGGCATTGGCAAAAGCTTCGGCATGCCCGGCATCGGCATCGCCGTCCATTCGACGCCGCATCTTTGGTGTCGCTTCCGCAAAGCCTCCCCGTTCGGGAGGCTTTTTCTTTTTCCCGTAGGCTCATGGAGTGCTCAATGGCAAAGCGTCCCCGCCAAATCGCCCAATCCAAGCCCGAGAACAATGTTCATCCGCTGTATGGAAGCGTCGTCAGAGGTGGTTGGGACCCCCTCGGCGAAGAGCAGCGGGACCAAAGCTATGTGAAAAAAGTCCGTCCGCAGAGCGACAACCAGCGCGCCCTGTTGGACGCCATGGCCGAGCGCAATCTGACCCTGGCTTTGGGTCCGGCCGGCACCGGCAAGACCTATCTGGCCATTTCCGCCGCCGTCGAGGCGTTGGACGAGGGCAAGGTGGGCCGCATCGTGCTGTCGCGCCCCGCCGTCGAGGCCGGTGAAAGCCTTGGCTTCCTGCCCGGCGGCATGGAAGAAAAACTGGCCCCCTACCTGCGCCCGCTCTATGACGCCCTGTCCGACCGTCTTGGCGGCAAGCGTCTGCGTTCGGCCCTGGCCGACGGCTCCATCGAGATCGCGCCCATCGCCTATATGCGCGGTCGCACCCTCAACAACGCCTTCGTGGTGATCGACGAAGCCCAGAACTGCACCTATGGCCAGATCAAGATGCTGCTGACCCGCCTGGGCTGGCACTCGACCATGGTGCTGACCGGCGACCCGGACCAGAGCGACCTTCTGCCCGGCATCTCGGGCCTGGCCGACATCGCCAACCGCCTGAGCGGCCTGGACGACATCGCCGTGGTGCATCTGTCCGACCGCGACATCGTCCGCCACCCGCTGGTGGCTTCGATGCTGACGGTTCTGTAGCGGAAAATGAAACGCCTCCTGCCCCTTGGGGGCGGGAGGCGGTGTTTCAATCCGCCGCAGCCAGACTGATCGTCGGCTTGCGGCGCTGTTTGCCATGTCCGGCGGAGCTATGCCCCTGCTCGGTGGCGGCAGCCCGGTAATAGGCCAAGATGAAGACCCGCATGGCAGCCGTCAAATTGTTGCCCTGATGACGCCCGGCCACCATGGTGCAGGCTTCATGCAGAGTAATTTGCTCGCGCCGGCAAATCTCGTCCAGCGCATCCCACATATCCGGTTCCAGCTTCATGCTGGTCCGTCGCCCGCCTATAGTGACGTTGCGATTTAGCAGCGACCCGACGGCCATGCTACCTTCCCCTTCTACGTCTTACCTATCCCTGAACAATTAATAGGCGCACTTTGGTGGGGCTTGCAACCACAATACTCGCCAAAAGAGCGAGAATTACGCGCCCAAAGGTTATTTTTTGATCACTAAGCACCAAGACCGCGCTTGGCGGCCTCGTCGGGGGTCAGGGTCGTCAGGGCCAGGGCGTGAACCCGACCCTGCATCTCTTCGGCCAAAAGCGCATAAACCTCGCGCTGGCGAGCGACTTGCCCCTTGCCTTCGAAGGCCGCCGAGACAATCTGCACGGTGAAGTGGCTTTCGCCTTCGGGCCGGCTGCCGGAATGGCCGGCGTGACGGTGGCTGTCATCGATGATGTCGAGCCGGGTGGGGGCCAGTCCGTCGGTCAGCTTGGTCACCATGGAATCCTTGACGCTCATGCCGCTTTTTCCCGTTTTTCCTGCGATTTTCTGGAGCTTGACGGCAGAGACGGATATTGCCAGCCTCGCCCGCACCGATCATAGTGGGCCATCATGACGGGAGATTCACGGAAATTTTGGCCCCCAAGGGAGAAGCCCAGAGGGAAGCCCAGTGACAAGAATGGTGACAAGGGCCCCTTCCGGCCCTGCGACCATCCGGGGTGCCCCGAGCATGGAGAGTACAGAGCCCCGAAGTCACGGGATCACTTAAGCGACTACTACTGGTTCTGCCTGGGTCACGTGCGCGCCTACAACCAGTCTTGGGACTATTACGCCGGGCTGGCCTCCGAGGATATCGAGCGCATGCTGCGTTTTGACACCACCTGGCAGCGCCCCACCTGGCCGCTGGGCCGGATGACCGGCGGGCGCTGGCAGTTCGACGGCGAAAAGGTCAAGGACAGCTTCGGGGTCTTCGACGAGGAGATGTGGCAAAAGCCCAAGGAGCGCAAAGCGCCCCCCTCGCCGGAAGAACAGGCCATGATGCTGATGGAGCTGACCCAGCCCCTGAGCCTGGACCAGCTCCGGACCCGCTATAAGGAACTCTGCAAACTCCACCATCCCGACGCCAACAACGGCGACAAGGATGCCGAAGAACGCTTCAAACTCATCGGCCAGGCCTATCAGACCCTGATGTCCAGCCTGGCCGCCTCAGACCAACCTTTCAGATAAGTCGGACCCATTTTCATGAGCGACAACAGCCCTACCGCCCTGCCTTCGGATCACCCCCTGGCTGCGCCCGACATCACCCTTTCGGTGCGGGAGGTCTTTGGCCTGGACACCGACATGAAAGTTCCCGCCTTCAGTCTGGGCAGCGAGCATGTCCCCGACCGCGACGAGACCTATCTGTTCGACCATGACACCACCATGGCCATCCTGGCCGGCTTCGCCTTCAATCGCCGCGTCATGGTTCAGGGCTATCACGGCACCGGCAAATCGACCCATATCGAGCAGGTCGCCGCCCGCCTCAATTGGCCCTGTATCCGCGTCAATCTGGACAGCCATGTCAGCCGCATCGATCTGATCGGCAAGGACGCCATCGTCCTGAAAGACGGCCAGCAGGTCACCGAATTCCGTGAAGGCATCCTGCCCTGGGCCCTGCAGCATCCCACCGCCCTGGTCTTCGACGAATATGACGCCGGTCGCCCCGATGTGATGTTCGTCATCCAGCGCATCCTCGAGGTCGAGGGCAAGCTGACCCTGCTGGATCAAAGCCGGGTCATCCGCCCCCATCCGGCCTTCCGCCTGTTCTCCACCGCCAACACCATCGGTCTGGGCGACACCACCGGCCTGTATCACGGCACCCAGCAGATCAACCAGGGCCAGATGGACCGCTGGAACATCGTCGCGACCCTGAATTACCTGGAACATGACTCCGAGGTGAACATCGTCCTGGCCAAGCGCCCCGAACTGGCCGGTGTGCATGGCCATGACACGGTCAGCAAGATGGTCCGCGTCGCCGACCTGACCCGCACCGGCTTCATCAATGGCGACATCTCGACGGTCATGAGCCCGCGCACCGTGCTGACCTGGGCCGAAAACGTCGAGATTTTCGGCGACGTCGGCTTTGCCTTCCGCCTGACCTTCCTCAACAAATGCGACGAGACCGAGCGTTCGCTGGTGGCTGAATATTATCAGCGCTGCTTCGGCATCGAGCTGCCCGAGACCATGGCCCGCGTCGTGGTGGGATAACGGCCAGCATGGAGCAGGACGGCAAGCCGCATAACTTCCTGAATCTGCGGGAGGAAGCTCCCGCCGAGCTGATCAAACGCGCCACCTCCGCCGCCGTGCGGGCCGTGGCCGGGCGCGACATCGGCGTGACCTATGCCGCCGGTCCCGCAGGTATTCGCGGCGATCAGGTGCGCCTGCCGGTGCCGCCCCGCCAGATCAGCCGGGAAGACATCGTGCGCCTGCGCGGCGCCGCCGACGCCGTGGCCTGCCGCGTCCGCTTCCTGGACGAGGCGGTACACAACCGCCGCCTGCCGCAAACCCAGGACGCCAAGGACATTTATAACGCCGTCGCCCAAGCCCGCGTCGAAGCCCTGGGCGGGCGCATGATGGAGGGTCTGGCCCTCAATCTGACCCTCGCCCTGGAATCCCGCTATCAGGCCGAAGGCTATGCCGGCGTCACCCGCCAGGAGCAGGTGC